>JGI26049J44785_1000324_pt1 | contig 26688 bp, 22 predicted proteins | sample HigsolmetaGSP11D_FD_44785 | JGI IMG/M metagenome (IMG submission 44785)
CTGACGATCATTCCATATATGCCTGTTCGATTGATTACAAGTATCTTAAAACTAAACCGTCTCTCACAAAACCGTCTGATGTCTTGTCGGTTGCGTTATTCAAGCGCAATGGCAAGCGGAGAACTCTGGTCCATGCGGCAGATGATGTAAACATCTATGTGGTGCCCAAAAAAGATCCGCTGTTCCTTGATTACGATAACGATGCACTTTGGTCATTTGACGTTCACGATCAGCGTGACATCATCTGCGATGCACTTCGTGCGGACGGCATGAAGATTGCGGGCGGCGGCCCAATCAAGCTGACCTTAAACTTTAAAGGGAGTGTTATGTACAAAGACCTGGATAACATGGCAAGAGTGTATTTCAAGTTGCTGGAGAAACTGGGGCTTCAGTCTCGGAATGTATACTGTATTGAACTTGCAAAGGAACCAGCAGGCAAGGGCTGTACCCGGATTTCACTGAACTGAGGAAATGCATAGAACATGCCAAAACCCTTGAAGATACTAAGGAAAAGCAAGATATACGATACACATACCTACCAACATATCAAAGTGCAAAGAAAGCAATGGATATAAAACTGCAACGTTAGCATGATCGGCTCGATCCCGAAAAGGATCGGGCCTTTCTTTATTTACAGTGAATCTTCAACGGTGAGAGGCGTTGAAAAAACAGCGAAAGGAGAATGTATCTATGAATGTAGTAATGTACCTTAGGGTGTCGTCTGAACAGCAAGCCGAACGTGAATTGTCCATTCCCGCTCAGCGGGAAGCGTTGCAACGGTATGCGGAAGAACGCGGATGGAATATCGTGGGAGAGTATGTTGATGAAGCGAAATCTGCAAAGACTGCCGATAACCGTGATGATTTCCAGCGGATGATCGCCGCCGCTCAACACCCGGACAAAGCATTCGAGGCCGTGCTTGTACACAAATTCGATCGTTTCAGCCGTAACCGGGCGGATCACGTATTTTACAAAGCATTGCTAAGAAAACATGGTGTTATTGTACTTTCGGCCACTGAGCCAACTGAACCGGACACGCCGCACGGTGTTTTGCTGGAAGGAATGCTGGAAGTTTTGAGCGAGTTTTATAACGTCAATTTGAAGTTTGAAACGCTAAAGGGATTGCGTGAAAATGCCGAGCAGGGATTTCACTGCGGCGGACGTGCTCCGCTGGGCTACAGAAGGATGAAGGCTGGTAAGAAAGTAACATTTGAACTTGGTCCGGATGATGAAGTCAGAATGATCCGGCGAATGTTTGTGTTGGCGACGCAAGGATACGGCGGCAAGAAGATCGTCCGCACGTTGAGAGAAGAAGGGTATCCTGCGGAAAAATTGGCTCCTTCAACGGTATTATCACTGCTCTCCAATCCGGTATATCTGGGACAACGAGTTTGGAACAGGAAAAACGAAAACGGAAACCAGAACCCGCCGAATGAGTGGATCGTATCCAAAGATGCTCATCCAGCAATCATTGATGAAAAAACATGGTTGGCCGCCCAGGCTCAACTGAATGAGAGAAAATTGAATAAGTAATGTTGCAGGTGTGAAATATGCACCTGCTTTATTAATGTTCCAAATGTTTGCTTGCAGGCATTCCATCAACGGGGTGCCTGTTTTTTTATGTTCAAAAACCATCATACAAGGAGGATTTTTCGATGAAAGTCGTCAGTTATGTTCGTGTATCTTCGGATCGTCAGGCGGAAAAGGAACTCAGCATCCCTGCGCAATTGAAGGCAATTCAACAGTTTTGCCAGGATCGTGGATGGATCATCGTTCGTGAATACATTGAAAAAGGCAAGTCGGCGAAAACCGATGACCGCCCGGAATTTCAAAAAATGATTGCGATGGCACGCCGGGCCAACCGCAATTTCGATGCCATTGTGGTTCACAAATTCGACCGATTCGCACGAAATCGGGATCATCATGTTTTCTACAAGTATTTGCTTGCTCAATGCGGAGTTAAAGTCATTTCCGTGACGGAGCAGACCGAATCGGAGACGCCTCATGACAAATTGCTTGAGGGCATCCTTGAAGTTGCGTCAGAGTTTTTCAATGCAAATCTTGCGGCAGAAGTTCGGAAGGGCATGGCCCAGAACGCGAAGCAAGGTTTTAACAACGGCGGCACGCCGCCTTATGGCTATCGTACAGAGCATATTGCCCTCGGGAATCAGAGAACAAAAGCGGTATGGGTGCTTGGGCCGCGTGAAGAAGTGGATATTGTACGATGGATATTTCATCAATATGCTTATGAAAATAAAGGGTATCGTAAAATTGCTTCCGAGTTGAATGAGAAAGGTATTTCGGCTCAGAAGGGCGGAAAATGGTCTGCATCGACCATAAGAGCGATCATCTACAATGAAGCCTATATTGGCCGCCGGTGCTGGAACAAGCAGGATTATCAAACGAAGGGGAAGAAGTGGAGAGACCGTTCCGAGTGGATCATCACGGAAAATGCCCACCCTGCGATCATCACCAAGGAGTTATTTGAATTGTGTCAGGAAAAGGCGAAGTCAAAGTGGAACGGAGGCGGAGAGACACATAAGCCATTCAAAACCACCTCAACTTCTCCTTTTTGGCTCCGTGGAATTATGGTTTGCGATAAGTGCGGATCACGCATGGTCGGAAATTCCACTTCATCAAAAACTGGAGGACATCGATACTACACTTGCGGCGGTTATTTGAGAAAAGGCAAGGAGTTTTGCACGTATTCTGCCTGGAGAAAAGAACGGGTCGAGGAAATTGTGAAAAACAAATTGCGGACAGCCTTGCTACGGCTATCGATGGACAATCAACTGGAAGAGGAAATAAAATTGTATCACAACGAAAAAAACAAACATATCATCGCTCAAGTGTCAAATCTTGAAGCGGAAATCAATTTTCTGCGGAGACGCATCCAGTCAGTGGAGGAGGACATACAAGCAGGCCGTGCAAAACCATACCATCAGGAGATGCTGAACGAAATGAATCAGGAGCTGGCCGAGAAAACAGCGGAACATTCAAGGTTATTGCTTCATCTTGAGCCATTGCATGTATCTGAAGAATTTATTGCCGCTGTGAAGTACGATATTCAGACAATGATCACATTGCTGGACGCAGACGCGCCAAATCCGCAGATGCTCCACACTCTTGCAGGCAAGTTTATTTCCAACTTGTTTATACAGAGGGAAACACGGAAACTGTATCTTACCATTCAGTTCAAAAACGATGAAGTGCTTCTATACGAGAAAACAATCGTTGCGAACTGGGAATGAATTCGCTAAATAGGAATCGGAGGCCATAGCGGCCTCCATTCCCAAGAGTTATTGGTGTTTATATCGAAAAACAGCCTGGATGATGATAGATATCCGGTGATCTACATCATTTGTTATATGTTTGTTGAAACAAAGAATTGGAGTATTGGAGGAGAAACATGGGAAGCTACGCCACGTTTTATTTTTCGAATTTCGAAGTATGTTCTTTTAAGAGTTACATTGAGCCTATAGTAATGACGCTTTTTCGTGAAAGTGATAGAAAGCAAATAAAATGGATTGATGATGATGGCGAGGAGAGAGTAACTTTTCAATATTGTAATACAATCAGTACAATTAAGCTCCGATTGAATGTGATGGGGTTTAATCTTGCTAACACTATAAATGAATTTAATAAATACAATAGCGAGCCAATATTTGTTTCAGAATATACTGGCGAAAAATTTGAGGACATTTCTGTGGATGATTATACGTTTGAGAATTGGCTTAAAGCGATGAAGTATATTGTAACATCAGAACACTATGCTTTTGAATTGAAAGATAAAATTAAGCCCCGGGAGAATCCACTATTATACCATGTCTTATCTGAACATTATGACGGAGAATCATATTATGGGTTTAAATGTTCTGATATTAGATTCGTTCTCCGAGCATTATTAGAATTGTTTGATGATGAAGATGAAGTCATTCTTGATTACTCGGATTTAGTTGATGGTGGATATTATTCTGAAGAAGAAAAAATTTGTGAATCATTGTTGCAAAGTATGGCTAATACTTATATAAACAATGAGAAAATCATTCTGATATCTGAGGGATCATCAGATATAACTGTAATAAGACGGACGATGGAGTATTTATTTCCGGATATTGTTGATTATTACTCCTTCATGGATTTTAATCAATCAAACGCATCTGGCAGTGCCTCTTCTTTAGTTGGCTATATTAAAGCTTTTATCGGTTCGGGAATACGAAATAGGATAATTGCATTGTTTGATAATGATACTGCGGCAGAAGAAGCTATTTTAGCATTAAATAAAATAGCAGTACCCCCCAATATCAGAGTTTTACGGTACCCATATTTAGAAATGGCGTCAAGATATCCTGCAATAGGCCCAACTGGCATTGAATTCACAGATATAAATGGTTTGGCATGTAGCATAGAGTTATATTTAGGACGAGACATTTTAATAAATAATGATGAATATGATTATCCAACTAAATATATTCCGGTGCAATGGAAAGGATACAGTCAAAGTTTAAGAAAGTACCATGGTGAATTATTGAATAAAGAACAAATTCTAAAAAAATACTTTAAGTTATTAGATGATATTAAGCGACGTCCGGAATTAAAAGAACTTCACGATTGGACGGGAATGGAAAAAATATTAGATATGATATTTAATGCGTTTAATCAATAATATGCTAGACTCTGTGCTCGCGTGCTTCTACCCAGCATCGCCCATGTGCCGGGATAGGGGCTCAACTTTAGTGGGCTACGCTGTCCGATCTCCGTCTGTGGTCGGCTGAAGAAGATAATCAGACTAGCCTGATGAGTAGCGGGTGACTTGGCAGCTCGCCAGGCGAACCATTCTCAAGTCACTACACCCGTAGAAGCTTGTGTGGCGTTATCTTCGGACACGGGTTCGACTCCCGTCGCCTCCACCATACCCATCAGAAAAGACACCGTGTCAGGTTGAGAGTTAAACCATAACTTTGCCGCTACGGCAAGCATTTGCTTTAATAAACTCGCGGCAAACATTTGCTTTAATGTTGCATATTTTTGTCTTTTTATTAGGCAAAAGTATGCATTTGTTTTATAACCATCTTTTCGCCAAAGTTAGGGTGGAACAATGTTGGATCATTTAACCTCAGTTGGAGAAAGAATAAAGTCGATCAGAAGAAAACATCAATTGACCCAGATTGAATTTGCCCAAAGCTTAGAAATATCACAAAGTACGCTCAGTGAAATCGAATCCGGGAAAGCTAAGCCGTCTTTCGATGTACTCATTATCTTGGCGGAAAAGTACATGGTGGATATGAATTGGCTGATCATTGACCGAAATACGGAACTTCATTACGGCTTTCAAAAAGATGAGATCACATTATTGCAGAATTATAGAAAGCTTGAAGATATTGCTCAAGAAGAGTTACTGGATTATTCAAAATTAAAATTATTACGTTATCAAAGAAGAGACGATTCATAAGTACGCTTGCCACATAACTGTGACGAGTGTCCTTAAGGTGGTTAGATTGTATTAGTCCCTTCACTAAAATGTTTAATTTAGTCACCAATCTCGTCAAGTACCTGTTGGAAAACCGCCCATTTTTCCTCTTCTGTGTCTGTTGCTTTGGCGATATCATCGAATTCACCGTTTACTTTAGGTGGTGTTGCCTGGCATTTATCAGCTACATCTCCGCATAAGGTGACAACCAAATCGGTGCTATCCAATATTACTGGGTCAATGACGTTTTGATTGGACGTTAGGCAAAGATAGTTATTGTGATCAAGGAAAAGAGGAGGGCAATGTAGGACAATAAGCCCTCCGATGTTTACAAAGTTGCAATCGACACTTTACCAAAGGGCACCTATGCTGGAAAACCGTCCACAATATGAGACTGCATAGTGCATATGATGCTTATGTATACATTACTTGCTATCAGTTAGTGTATTAGACCAAGTTTTTATTTGCTCGAAATGACTTTCAGAGCGATATTATAAGTTTCTCTCAAATAATTGTCAGTTGCACTTAGTAGTTCTAATTGTTCAACACTAACCGCTTGTTTCGACAAACCTGGCTGGACGATGAATATACTTAAATGAAAAGGAAAGAATTTTGTCATCTTTTTTATTTCAGTAATTTTTTTGAGATCCCCTTTTTCAAAACGTGATACCCCACCATTTCTCAACCTAGTACCTTCTCTTTTTTCGAGATGTCTCAATAATGCGGAAATACTATCCTTCCATTGGATACTCTTCTGAGCTTGACCACATACCGCGTAAAGATCAGAAACCCTAGAGCCGGCGGAAGGCTCGCTTGAATATTTACAATGATAAAATTCAACGAATATCTTTTGATCTGACACCTTCAAGGTCACAACATCAGCTGCTTCTCCTGAACCATCATCGTCAAAGATAATATCGTAGTCCTCAGTTAGTAGCGTTTGAATTAGCTTGTATTGAATAGAGTCACTGCGTTTCTCTTCCTTCTGTGACTCTTTTGTTATGTCAACACCATTCCACTCCCAGTCAATAATGTTTTCTGTATTAAATGGCAGGTAGTTGTCCTTATTTGGGCTGACAAAGTAGTTGTTTGCCATGAATGAACCATCGTGAAAACGAATGATTGGAGCTTCTTCGTTAAACCAATCCGTTAGTAGTTTTCTACTATTCCCTTTTTTAATTTCTACGGTTGCGGTTCCGTTGTGAATATAGTTATAATTTCTGCCCTCCGTTATTTTCGGGTCAAAATACAGCTCAAACTCTCCTTCATAGTGAATGGTTTTTATTTTAAACTTAATGTTACCCTCAAAGGAAGGGGTTACAAGTTCTAATTCAGTTTCGTATAACGGATAATCAGTTCCGTTAACCGACACATAGATCATTGTTTCGTTTTCGATCGTAAACGATGCCGGCCACTCAATCGAGATTGGCATTAAGAGAGGTCTTTCCCGAATGAGCTCCGGTTTAAGAACACCTTGTAATATGGAATCAACATTAATCGTCTCATCTGTAATCTTTGCTCCGACTGCATCACACCAGTTACACCAATCGGATATTGTAGCAATCCGTCGAGACCAGATTTTCCCTCGATAAGAACATCCAACACTGGTTTTTTCCCCATTCTCAAACCCAAGGCCAAAAATGTTGGACTTAAATGTATTTCTCTTTTGTGCATCGGATAACCCTTGAGCGATGTCCACGCCAGTATACATCCGAAAACGGATTGGCCCATGAAAGGCATCATTTAGACCGACGTTTTGAAGAATAATTCTGTTAAGTCCGTGGAAAGTTCTAAATATACTCTCGCCTTTAATAATTTCTACACTTGGTACCAACACTTCAGCTAACTGTTGGTGTACCCCCTTGAGGGTACTATTGATATAAAGTAACCCTTTGTCCTCATCGAGATAAGCAATGTATATATCCCAAGAGATATTCGATATTTCTCGGATATCGCCCCAACTAACAGGCACCATGTTTTTAATTACGGCGACAAGTATTTTTCGTTCACTGTGGATGGTATAAAGAACCTCTTGATATGGTGGAAAAATCTCCAGGATCCTCTCAGGGCGCCAGGTTGGGCTATTTGTTTTATATACGACAGTACTCATTTTGGGATAAATATTTTGAATCGGAATTTCATCAATTAATCCCGTACGAAAACCGCTTAAAAACTCGGAATACTCGATTTCAGCACTAATTGCCCCGCTACTTGTATTTTTCAACAACACATTCCAATCAGCGTCTTCACTGTACAGGCTCTTGAGTTGTTCGCTTACCTCTTGGAAAGCGATATTGGCTACCATGGAGGCTTCGCCAATATTGGGGGTTGTTCGAGTAAAACGCCCTGTAAATTGCAAGGTAACACCCAAGCTCTTATGTATGTCATGCAGTGCCGCGATCTTCAATTGAGGCAGATCAAAGCCTTCACCAAGCATATCAACACAAATAATGATTCTTGTTTGTCGAGAATAAAGTTTCTCTAACACTTCTTTTTTTTCACTTGCCCGCATCTGGCTATGGATCACGACAGGATTATACTCTGGGTAAGTGTTGTAAATTGACAAAATTTCTTCTGTCCGTTTAATGCTATTAACTCTTGCCATAAGGAGGTGGTCATAACCAGCTTCGAGGTCCGCACGAAGTCTTCTAACAGCAACTTCAGCAATGGACTTGTCCGACATTTCCTCGGAGAACTCCATGACTGGATAGAAGTTAATCTTTTTGAAATATCCTTCCTGTTGAGCCTTTTCCAAAGGGTAATTAAAAATTATTTTACCGTCTATACGCTTGCCGTCATTTCTAAAGGGGGTAGCTGTAAATTGTATAATGTTTTTATTCAAGAATTTATCACGGAAAGAGGCCCATGTCGGAGCAGCTATATGGTGTGCTTCGTCGATAAAAAGGTGAGAACAATGCTCGGCAATTCTCGTCTGCAGTTCATCCGAAATGCCCCCTGCAACGCTCATGGTAGTCACTATCACATTGCAGTAATTAAAAAGAGAGTCCACCTCTTCAATTGTTCTTGGTTTGTGCATCAGCACACCGACAACGGGATAGTGGGCAGATTCCCCGATAACACCAAATCTTTTTAATACACCAAAAGAGATAAACTTATTAGAGAGCTGTGTTCTGAGGGGATCGGTTGGCACCACTACCAACAATTTTTTACATTTATTGGCAACTAACAGACTAATCATCGTTTCTGTTTTGCCGGTACCTGTTGGCATTACTACCGTGGCTGGTTTTTCCGAAACCACCCGATGCGACAAAACCGAGTGGATCGCACCTATTTGGGGAGCTCTCAAGCCGTATTGAATAATTTCGCCTTCTCGTGCTATTTCATATTTAAAGTTGAAATTATTGTCCCATGAGCGTAAAACCCTTTGATTTTCCTGATCAAGATCAAATTCTTCGCCTGATAAGCAGGGGTGCTTTAGCCACTTTAATTTTGCGTTTTCCGAAATGTCACCCGAAATTTTGAGTACATATTGAAACTGCTCTGGCGCCCTTGCGTTGTTCTTTATAACAAGAAGCGACCCCGAACCTGATTTTTCCAAGGTGTAACCGATTAATTTACCTTGGTTGTACGTTTGGTATGCAAAATCTCCTGATTCCTCTGGTACTAAGAGTTGTATGATCTTGTTATTATTAATCGATTTATCGAACTTATAGATAGGAGGTAAAGTGAGGCGAATTGTATTCATTCGTAACATCCCTTCCAATTTTTGATTAAGCACCTTAATAGTTAAACTGTATCACTTATTTACAAATTTTTGAAGGTTTAGCTCACAAAGCGTCAAGAATAATTAGCCTTCAGAGGTTTACCATTTATTTTCAGTTGTAGGCTCCAATTCATTTATGGCAGGTTTTCCTAAAATAGCTTTCAAATATACGCATATATTGTCTTAAATATGACAAAACTAAACAGGAGAAAAGGAAAATAAATTGACCAAGAATGAATTTGCTCAAAGCTTAGAAATATCCCAAAGTACGTCAGTGAGATCGGATCTGGGAAAGCCAAGCCACCTTTCGATGTGTTAGTTGCTTTAGCGTAAAAATATATGGCTAACATGAATTGGCTGTTCAGTAACCGAGATGCGGAACTTCAACTCAGCTTACAAAAGGATGAACTCACATTATTGCAGAATTATAGAAAGCTTGAAGATGTTGCCCAAGAAGAGTTTGCTGGATTATTCGAAGTTTAAATTGTTGCGTTATCAAAAAAGTGAAGACGTATAAAGGCGCTCGCCACATCGCTGTGACGAGCGCCTTTTAGTTTTACGGCGTGCCCAGAAAGCACGCATCTTCTAGCCGATGGAAGTCCGGTCGTGGGAGGGGCCAAGCCCCCGCGTAGCTTGGATACCTGCGTATGGCGAAATCTGTGCGCAGAAACGTATCGACAAAAGTACTTGTCAGAGACAAGGCGAGCAACATGCCAGGCCGTAACATGAAGTGAATCCTGCCGCGTCGTCAAAAAGTCCTCGTGAGAGGGAAAAGTGGAAGCCGAGCCCCGCGTACATGGGCGAAGGCCAAGGAAGCTGCTTGGAACTTGGAGCGGCAGCGAAGAATCCTCCGGCGTAGAGGGAGCGGCATGGCATGAAAGAAGGTGCAGTGAACTGGGGAGACCCTCCCCTGCACGAAACAGATGTTTCGTAGCGAGATGCTCTATAAGCCAAAGGGTGAAGTGAGCCATCTGCAGGAAGGGAGTCCAAGGGGCCAATAGTACCGCAGAACGCAGGACAACACAACCTGCGGGAGGGAAGGGGCCCTGCTTTGTTCAAGCTTTTCGAGGAGGTACGAGTGAGTGAATGCCCAAAGGCTAACGACACCAGCAGAAAAAGTTCAACAACTCCAAGAAAAGCTAGGTCATGCCGCCAAGAGGAGCAGAAGCAGAAGATTCCATGCCTTGTACGACAAGGTATGCCGGACGGATGTGCTATGGGAGGCGTGGAGGAGAATACGGGCAAACAAGGGAGCGGCGGGCGTCGACGGAGAGACGCTGGCGGACATTGCGAAGATGGGAGAAGACCGATTCGTCGCGGAATGTCAGGAGCGTCTGGTAAGGAAAAGCTACCGCCCCCAGCCGGTACTCCGCCATTATATCCCAAAGAAAGATGGACGCCAGCGTCCGCTCGGCATCCCGACGGTGAGAGACCGGGTTGTGCAAATGACTGCAAAGCTCATCCTGGAACCGATCTTTGAAGCCGATTTTCAGGACAGCTCTTTCGGCTTTCGGCCGAAACGCAGCGCGAAACAAGCGCTGGAACGAATCCGCAAAGCTTGCAATCGCAAAGGGAATTGGGTTGTCGTCGTCGACATCCAAGGCTATTTCGACAACATTAACCAAGAGAAGCTGATGAAGCTGGTGCAAATGCGAATCAGCGACAGAAGGATGCTCAAGCTGATCCGGCAATGGCTCGAAGCAGGGATGATGGAAGAAGGGGCGGTGAGACGTTCCGAACTCGGGACGCTCCAAGGCGGAGTCATTTCTCCCCTTCTGGCCAACATCTACCTGAACTACTTCGACCTGTTGTGGGAAAGGCATGGAAAAGAAGTCGGAGAACTGACGCGGTATGCAGACGATCTTGTCGTGGTATGCAAGACGAAAAAAGACGCACTTCATGCCTACAAACTGATTCGGCGATCATGTCGCGGCTGGAACTCACCTTGCATCCGACGAAGACGCGGATTGTGGGGCTATGGACGGGAGAGGAAGGGTTTGACTTTCTCGGCATGTACCACCGGAAGACGAAGGCAGAAACGAGGCAAAACCGCGTGTATTACACGACCCAGCAATGGCTATGCACGAAAGCGGAGAAGCACATACGGGAAGTGGTGAAGGAGCGACTTGCACCGCCAAGCATGCGGCACGTTTCCTTCAAGGAACACGTGAACTGGCTTAACCTGAGGATTCAAGGATGGAAAAACTACTACTCGACACCATACAGCGCGAGATGGATGGCCAAATTGGATTGGTACATCCGAACGCGGCTGACAAAATGGTACGCGAAAAAGCGCCAGCGCAGAAGCTGGCGCAGTTCCGGACATGAAGTGAAGCAGCTATGCAAACTGTATAGATTAAAAACGCTGCAGTAAATCGCATGCGCATGAATGACGAACATCGGAAAGCCGTATGAGGGAAAACCTCACGTACGGTTTGATGAGGAGGGGCAGTTTTTCTGCCCTTCACTCTAGCCCAGCATGGGCGTCATCTCTACGGTGGAAGTCCGGAATTGCATTAATTTCATGGGCATGTGGAAACTTATATTTTAACGTTATCAAAAAGGAGTGACTGATCAGCATATAATGAAGTAAATAAGGTATTGATTAACGGTTAACTTTTTAAACACAGCGATACTTAAGAAATGTTAAATTGAAAAAACAACATCAATGCGAGTTTCAAAGGTATAAAATAATTATCTTGTTTCAGCTAGCGAAACAAATCATCCCCTGCCCGGCGTATCCATTCCGGAAGCTCTGGAGCTTGGAACCGAATCTGGCCGTGCTTCTTTTCCAGCTTGATCGTATAAACCTCGGTGTTGTCGATCAAATAAACGTTATCGGATAGCTGCATCGCTTTAGGAAGATTTTCAAGCGAAGTCTGGTAGCGCTGACGAATCAAGTCTTCCGGAATATCATGACCACCTTTGGCCACCCGCTGTGCTACCCGTTCAATGTGAAGATCAACTGAATCCAAACCTAAAAAATACAAATTGATGTGAAATCCTTGTTCTCTGGCCGTTTTCATCTGTCTGAGTGCATTCCCGCCGCCAAGCGTCGTCTCGATTGTAAAATTTTTGCCCTTTGTAATGCAGTCATAAACCAACCGAATCGTCTCGCGACCGGCAGCCACATGCGCTTTAGCTGGATCGGAAGGATTCAACCGCCGCGCGATCGCGTCAGCGTCTATAATCAAAAAATCTTTGATGTGGTGGGCCAATATTTCCGTAAAAGTCGATTTCCCTGCTCCATTGACGCCGGCAAACACCGCCATCGTAGGCCTATCTTCCGGAGAAATCAATCTCTTTTCGATTTCCTGATTCATCATAAATGACCTCTGTTATTCTGCCGTCTGGATACTCACGAAACAATTTACCATTCCGCCCATAACTAATAAACGTACCCGCAGGCGAAAGCCTCTTCTCTGCTGCAGCTGCTGCACGCTTCCCCGCCTCTTCAAGTTCTTTTCGCCCCAGGTCTTTCATTGTAATGACATCCTTTCTGACTGACATTGATATGTTTTATTATACCATACGGGCATCTAGTGGAAGAGCAGTTAAAGGGGCTCGGGTTCAAAACGAACAAGATCACAAGTGGTCGGTCCCTTTTTTTACTTGGGCAAACATGCTCCGCTGCTCCGGACAGGAAAAGACCGCATGCCGGATTCTGTAATGTCCTACGTCATGTCAGTCCCACCCAAATATAAAGATTCGCTGACTGAAAGGCCATATAACCATGCTTGGTTGACAGGAAGCGAAGATGTGATTTCCCATGCGGGACAAGGAGAAATCGACTCGATGCTTGAGATCGTTTCAGAGTCGGGGAGAAGGTCATGGCGGGCACGGAACCGCAAATGAAACTTCAAGGCCTGCGAATCCCCAAAGACCTGGTTACCTTGAATAATACGCATCTCCTGCAACGTTTCGGCAAACAAGTCTTTCAAAGCATTCTGTGCGTCCTGAGCGGTGACCAGGTTATTTTCCTTGATAAACGCTCGAAGTTGCTCCTTCGACCACAATCCCATGTGTGCTCCCAACCTTTCTATATATTCCTATTGTAGCAGGTCTGGAAGTTTACACATTTTATTTTACAGACTCTTTCGGAACGGTTTTTCTTCTGATAAATGAATATTATCAGGGATTAGAAAGTGTATTGATAGGTGTATTGCTCTATGGGATATATCGAATGGGTATCAAGTTAGATCAACTGTGAAACACCTATAAAAATTATCAGCACTATCCAAAATATTTGACGGAATGAATATTTATTGATATCTTTTTCTATATTCCCCGCCAACGTCGTTGGTTGTGGTGATTTTCAGAACGTTTGATGGCGTATCGCCATTACCTATAAAGGTAATTGTGCGGATTGAAAAGTCTCCTTAATCGGGAGGCTTTTTTACTTTTAGTCCGTTACAAATAAACTTGTCGCCATTGACTCTTTATTCAATTTTGCTCTTTAAACTGATTGGATCAACATATATTAATCCTTTTGTTTGAGCTGCTCTTATTTTTGCATCCAGCATTTCAGAAAAAGTTATGTTTCCCGAAAATACTACTGAAAGATCTCCACCGTCAATTAGGATGGTCTTAATAGATTTTCCCGCAATTAAAGCTTTAACCGCGTCTCTAGAATAGCCGTTTATTGAAATGAATAAACCTCGTCCGTACATTTTTCCTTCAACTTTATATGCAAAATGGTAAAGGGCATCGCTTGCCGTCAAAGCATCATGCCATTTTGCTTCTACTAAATAATTTTCTCCATCAAATTTTAATGAACCGTCTAACTGTTCCCCGTTAAGCTTAAATGGTTCTGAAAATGGAACATTTGAGAACTCCGATAATTTCTTAAGAAGGACTTCTAACTGATAACCCCTATTTTGATTAGATAAGTTTCCTCGATATAGATTAATAAATTCTGCTTCCAATTCGACTAGCGAAATTTTCGGAGTAGCTGCGGCTCTCCTTTCATTTGCTTGCTTTCTTAATTCTTTTATTTTTGCATCACGTATTTCTTGAATTTGTTTCAGGTGATTTATGCTGCGTCTTGCTTCATCCTCATCTAAACGTTTAAGTTGCTTAAAATAATATGGATCGAAATGATCCCAGTTAATAATTGATTTAAGCATTGCTCTAAATTGACCGAGCCCTTTGTCGTCACGTGCATTTAATTGGCGAAAAACTTCATCAACAAGAGCTGCACGATTGTAATTTTCTAATCCTTGGCTTAGCACATTCTTTAAATCGCGATTTGTACAGCCATTATTTCTAAAAAAATCGATGATCTGCTCTTTTGGCCAAAAAATAGCCAAAATACAAGTACGCATAGCATCTGTAATATCTTTAGGAAAGCTCTGCATAAGATCACTCTTTTTCAACAATTTCTTTACAGCCAATTCCAATATTATCACAGAAATCATGCTTGTTTGAAGTATTGTCGAGATGATCGTCACGAGTAAAACAAGGTCCAAAGAACTAATGTAAATTGTATGAAATAGGAGGGAAGAAGGAGGAATCTGTCGAATCATTATATTTAATGACTGAAAATTGGAAATATAAATATTGGTGAGGTGCACATCGATGTGGGCGGATAATGAAACTTCACAAGATTTATTGGGATTTAAAGTGCATGCTGACCTAATTAGATCTGTGGTAACAAATCCCAAACTGCTACCGGTAACATTAGGAGTCTTTGGGGATTGGGGTAGTGGTAAAACAAGTATCATGAAAATGTTGGAACATGACCTAGATCCAGAAAACTATCCGACGGGATCACCTGAAAAAGAAAAATACGAAAAAATAGCCGTATTGTATTTCAATGGCTGGCTATTTGAAGGATATGATGACGCTAAGTCTGCGTTACTCAGCTCAATCTTATTACAACTTGGTGAGCACAAGAGATTTGGTCCGAAGGTTAAGGAAAAAGTTGTACGACTGTTAAAATCTGTTAACTGGATGCGTGTAGCAAAATTCGGCATAAAAGAAATTGGTCTTCCTGCGCTAGCGGCATATGTTACAGGGGGAGCAAGTGTTGTGCCTAGCTTAATGGGCTACGGTAAAAATCTTCTTAAGTCTATACTTCCTCAAAAAGATGGTGAAGAAACAGGAGCAGAGGATAAATCTGAATCTGAATTTAATTGGGAAGGGATGATAAAGGAAGACAAAGGTGAAGCAAGCGCTATGGATGTTCGCACGTTCCGCCAAGACTTTGAAAAACTTCTTAAAGAAACAGATATTGAATCCTTAGTGGTATTAATCGATGATTTAGACCGATGCTCGAATGAACGAATTATAGAAAACCTAGAAGCAATTAAACTATTTTTAAATGTTGAAAGAACTGCGTTTATCATTGGTGCTGATCCACGGATTGTACGTCATGCAATTGAGGTTAGATATGCACAAATGAAGTTCAAGGATGAAAGGGACCCTGCAGAAGCCTCAGATAGGCTTGTAACCGATTACTTAGAAAAATTAATTCAAATACCATATAGGCTTCCTAAACTTTCACCTGCCGAGGTGGAAACCTATATGACATTATTGTTTTGTTCTAGGGATATTGCAGATGAAGAGTTGCTCAAAAAAGTTCATAAGGCATGTGAGGATCAAAGGTGTGCGAACCGATATTCCGTATTTGGATATGCTGCAGTGAAGAATGCACTCGGCGAGGATAAACTCCCGTCTGCTCTTAGCGAAAGTTTAATTTTTAGTTCAAATATTGCGCCGCTCATTACTGAAGGTTTAAAAGGGAATCCAAGACAAGTTAAGAGATTTTTAAATGCTTTTTTCCTGAGAAAGGAATTAGCAAAAGTTGCAGGCTTACAAAGTATCCGAGATGATGTTTTAGTAAAATTGATGGTTCTTGAATACGGACACTTGGAACATTTCATGGAATTATTTGAATGGCAGGCCAAGCAAGAAGGTAGACCAAAACAAATAAAAGAACTTGAGAAAGTTTTAGCCGGGCCTGAAGGTAGTGTCGATAATGAAGAAGGGGCAAAACAAATCGATTCAAAGTGGACATCCTCCTTTATTCGTCGCTGGATTGCCATGGAGCCACTACTTGGAGATATTGACTTAAGGGATTATTTTTGGATAGCTCGAGATAAGCTAAGCTCCACTTTAACTGGGGTATCAATGATACCGCCATTTGTGAGGAAGATATTAGACGACATACTTTCTTCAAACTTAGGTCGGATGGGACAAGCATTCGAATCAGTTTCAAAGTTAAACGCAGACGAATGTAATCTTTTAATTGATTTAATTGAAAAACATATACAGCGTAATCCTAATCAAAAAGTCGGTTATGATGCATTAAGAGGACTTATTGAAAAGAATGTTACAGGTAGTGTTGAAAGTCTTGTACGTACTTTACATTACGTTCCCGCCCAAGCAATTCCACCGGCAGTGGGAAGTGATTTGATTGCCTTGCTCAAAAGTAAATCAGGGCTAGTTGAACATTTTGAACCAGTCATTAAACATTTGATATCGACCGATTCAAGAGTTGGCAGAGCTTTAAAGCCTAGTGAAAAAAGAAAGGGGTAGCCACGAAATGGGTACGTCTAAAGGTTATGATGCTCCTACAACTCCTCAGTGGGGGGATTTGAAAGGACAGGTTTCAAGGTTAGCTAAAGAAGGACGTCCGGGCAAGGATAGTTCCAAACAGCTAGTTGGACAGTTTATACGTGCAAATGGAGGCTCACAAGGGGTAGCTAGAAACGGAGGAATGGGAGCCAGGAGTGCAAAGTCCGTTGCAAAAAATTTAGGCTCATTTATTTCTTTAGTCGGTAGTTTTGGATTTTTAGAGGCATTAAAACGGGCGGGATTAAGTCATCTAGTAGGAAAGACAACATCTGATATTATACTTTCGTTAATCGATTATTTTGGAGAAGATGCAAGTACAATTGATCAAGTAGATGCTCGAAATGCTCTTTCTCAACTTATGAGTGAATTGTTCGATGATGCCGAAGGCATTGATGATGTTGGTCAAATTTTAGAGGAATACGCGAATTCTGATAATTTAGCTAAGATACTTGAACGATTTTTCGGATATTATGTGTACCAACAATTCTGCAGATCGTTCTATGAAAGATTGGCTTCAAAGGTGGGCAATTCCCAAGCAGATGCTTTCCTAGACGATATACTGGACTATATTAAATCCGAAATAATAATTATTTCAATTGATAGAGATATTACTCAGATTGATTGGAATGGACAAGAAGGAGAAGAGATCTGTACTGAAGTGTTAGAAAAAACTCTAATTGTATTTGGAGGGTAACTATGATAAACGTAACGGTAAGCGAATCGGTGCAAACCAGATTAGAGTTTGCAAAAGTTAAAATAAATAATACGGATAACGGGAGTATTTGTGAGCTCGATCTAGACTTCAAAAGATTGTATCAAAGGTGTGGAATTCCAAATCGTACTGTGCTGGACTTTTTGTTTATGGCTTCTGTTTTTTATGCTACAGATAAATTCATTGAAAGGAAAATGTTCAAAGATAGATGGACTCGTGAAATTAAGCTTAAAATTCCTGTTTATGAACTTACAAAGTGGAAGGCTGCAGAGGATGAGTTAGGGAAATGTATGTCGTTTTTGACCGGTGATCTATGGAAAATAGAATTTTATGCAAACACTCACTCCTTACATAGGCCGATAACACGTAAACGACCTCAAAGGGTCGTTTTGCCTCGAGTTGAAGCAGATACGGTTTGCCTGTTTTCGGGAGGATTAGATTCATTAGTAGGAGCTATTGATTGGTTAGAAAGTAACCCGGAGAAAAAAATTTTGTTAGTTGGTCACTATGATGGACAAGTGAAAGGTCCGAAGTCCGATCAAATGAATCTTCTCAATCACATAAAAATTCCACAATATGCTGGGAGAATTGACTCGTTACAAATTAGGGTTGGTCAGCGCCCCGCAGGTAAAGAGACCACTTTTAGAAGTCGATCCATATTGTTTATTGCGTTAGGTATTTATGCAGCCGCGAGCATTGGGGAAGATATTCCAATGTTGATGCCTGAAAATGGGACAATCGCATTGAATATACCACTTACGCCGTCTCGAAGAGGATCTTGCAGTACGCGAACTGCTCACCCGAAATATTTAAGAATGCTGAGTCAGATTCTTCAAAAAGTGGGGATAACTAATCCTATACTCAATCCGTTGCGTCTGAAAACAAAAGGAGAAGCTATAAGTCAATGCAAAAATCAGCAAATCTTACGTCAAGCCATCCCTGATTCAGTTTCTTGTGGAAAAAGTGGCCACAAATCAAGTTGGATTAGAAGGGATGCGAAGGGATGCGGAAGATGTGTTCCTTGTATCTTTAGAAGAGCATCATTACATGTGATTAATGCCGATACCGAGAAATATGGGATAGATATCTGTAGTGATGAATTTGACTTGTCTGTGGACAACAATAAGACTTCTGCCAATGATCTAAGGGCTATATTGGCATTTCTTGGGCATAATTATAGCTTAGATGAGGTCAAAAAGTTATTACTTGCAAGTGGTCTGTACATGGATGAAATTGATGAATATTCGGAACTTGTTATTCGGGCGATGGCAGAAGTAAGGGAATTAATTAAAGATAAAGGGACTGTTGGTATCAAACGATTGATCGGTCTTACTTGAGGATGTGAGGTAAATGATTGACGCACATTGTCATATAGATTTGTACCAAAATCCCATTATGGTTGCAAATCAGATTGAGGGGAAAAAAATTCCAACTATCGCGGTTACAAATTTACCAAGTCACTTTGAATTGGGATATGCTCATTTAAAGAACTATAAACATATTCGTGTGGCTTTAGGTGTGCACCCACTATATGCCAAAAAACATACGTCGTCTGAATTAAAGAAATTCATTAGCCTTGCTCAAAAAACATCATATATTGGAGAGGTTGGACTCGATTTCTCACGAGATGCTATTTTTACGAAAGAAAAACAAATCAATAGCTTTCGATATGTGTTGACTCATATTTGCGATCGACCAAGATTTATTTCGCTCCATTCAAGAAGAGCTGAACATACTGTGTTGAAAATGTTAGACGAATTTTCAATAAAGGGTGCCGTATTTCATTGGTATAGCGGTTCTCTTTCTGTATTGAAAGAAATTGTTGAGGCAGGTCATTATTTCTCAGTTAACCCTGCAATGCTTCTTTCCTCAAACGGATGTAAGATCATCGAAAAGATCCCGCGAGACCGATTATTAACGGAAACAGATGGTCCATTTATCAAAATTGAAGGTAAGATTATCACATCCCATGATATTTCGCTTGTTCAGAAACATTTGTGCTCAATTTGGAACTGTACATATGAAGAGGTTGAACGTCAAATTAAAAACAATTTAAATCAAGTTCTACTCCCTATCAAGAATTACAAACGGGAAATTGATGCTTAGTGGAAAGGGAAGAACTGGATGTTGTATTTCGCGCGGCCGTTAATAAGCGGCCGTTTTTTATTTAGCTTTGATCGGTAACATCAACCTGATGTAATATTCGAGATATTCGAGGGCAGGATGACTGCCAATCGTTTTGATTCAATATATGGCGTTTATTTATTCTCAGAAGTTAATGGATAATCATCCATAAGTCCACTATTTAATATCGAAATAACAATAAATTATTATTCAATTATCGGATTATAAATAATTATTGCGGTAGGTGGACAAAATGTATGCAGCAGAAATCGCATCAATTACCCCAAATGGGATTGAATTTAACAAGTATCGCTATACATGCAGACGTGCAATAAAGGAACAATGGTTCGGGTGCTCGATACTAATCGGAAAGACTATACCGATTTTATATCATCCAGAGGACATTTCAACCATAATTCTTGGACATACCGAAGATGGAGACGTCTGTAGATTGGTTAATATTGTACTATACGAGGGAGAAAAACTGTCGGAGTATTACGAGGCACTTGATTGCTTGAAAATAGCAAGAAAGAAGTTCAGAAAAGTTGCGTCAAAATGTTTTCCGAGGGAGTCGTAGTGATGAGGACATTTCACAACTTTCAGGTATGGGACGATAACACTATCCCTTTTGAACAAAACACAACCAGATTATTCAGATTAGAACCTCAAGGGCAGGAGACTGCCGCTGTTGAAAGCCTATCTAGTTATATAACAAGATTAGCGGTCGAGCATTGTATAAATACTGGCAGATTGTTTACTGATGTGTTCATTCCGTATCTCAATAAATATTATTTAAATGAAATATCGAAAAGGGGCGGAAACGGATTTTATGATTCAGCACACATGATCAACGGAAACTCGATCGCTGCCGAACAGTTTTCGACCATGTTGAATGAATTAACGGGGAATACCAATTTGCAAGAACTCACTTTGCTGAGATTTGCAAAAGCCATACCCCAAAGAGGACTACTGAAAACGGTAAAAGCATGGTGTCCCGAATGTTATGAAGAAATGAAACAGTCAAAGTTATCTATTGTTTATGACCCTCTAATTTGGTCAATAAGAGCAGTATCTATATGTAGAAAGCATCGTCTGATATTAAATGAACTCTGCCCAAGCTGTAAAAGAACAAATTTAATGATTGATCGACGTAGTTCTCCAGGAGTTTGTTCTCACTGTAATGTTTGGCTTGGGGAGGCGAAATCAGTAAAAACAGATGAATGCGATTACGAATCTCTATGTAAAGCCAAAATGATAGAACGTTTGTTAGAGAGTCAGCACATTCCTAATAAGGATGGAGTAATTACTTCATTAAGACGGATTGTGATTCAAGAGAACTCAAATATTGCGGGTGTGGCCAGGAAGTTGTCTGTCCCGAAGACGACCTTTTGGACATGGTACAAAGGAAGAAATCTTCCTCCCTTAGCAGAAGTGCTTCGAATTTGCAATAAGTATGGAGTCAATATTGTTGATTTCTATTCAGGTTATCTTAACGATGACCATTCCCCAGTTATATTTGCAAAAAGAAAAAAGAAATTAAATATCAAGTTAACAACCCGCCCTCTTATCGAAGTGAAGAAGTTAGCTAAAAACTTGGTGATGGATTCAATCAAAAGTTATATGCATGTACAGGCTATGGCAGATGAAATCGATTGTAATAAGAAGACTCTATACAATCATTTTCCGGCTCTTTGTAAAACTCAAACAATGAAATGGAAGCAATATTTAAAGAAACAAAAATGCATCCGGCTAGGAAATATAAAACGGGAAATAACGACTGTATTTGAATGATCCTCCAATCAAGGAGAACTTCCAACTATTTCGAAACTGGAGAGATACATGAAAAAACCAGCTATTTTTAGAGAACTCGAAGTTAAAGACCACTTTAAAAAAATTATCTATGGAGGAGCGGAACATGAACGAAATAATTTCGGAAGATAAAGATAATCATTACACAAAAACTCCTGATTGAACGAATTAAGAAACATCACGAATCCCCCTTTATGAATGATTACCCTACAGTTGTTGGAGAAGTATCGAAAAAATCGTTGCACCCCATTGATTCTTTTAAGAACGATATGTTCGAAGAAATAATCGAGTATATTAAGATACCAAAATGGAAACTCCAAGGGAAAGCTAAATAAGTACAGGAAACCAATAAATATTCAGAAAACTGAACATTTTTTCCAATACAGAAATTTGTTATACTATCGGCGATTGACAGGCTGTATTTTGAGGAGGAGGAATCATGCTTCCTGCTAACTTGATGAACCTATTTATTAGGAAAGAGATAAGTCCAGAGACTCGTAGGATGATTGAAACTATTCGTTCCTCGGACCCGTCCCGTCGGGTAAATAGTGGCCGCGGCAATACACCTGGTAAATATGCAAGTAAAAAGATGGGGGTAACCATCCAGTTTGAAAGCCATAAGGTTGAGTTTGCTGCGATATATGAGAAAGAGCATGACTCGAGTGTTTATGAATACTATGATCAACCACCGCCATTTACAATTAAGTACCAAGTAAATGGGAAAAATAGAGGGCATTTATATCACCCGGATTTTTTTGAAATCAGTGAAGACTTTATCGGCTGGGAAGAATGGAAAACTGAAGAGGAACTTATTAGGCTTTCGCAGGAGAAGCCCTATCTTTATGTACGAGCAGATGATGGAACTTGGTATATGCCTCCAGCTGAAGAATATGCTAGGAAAGTTGGTTTATCATTCAGAGTTCGTTCGTCTAAGGATATTAATTGGGTTTATTTAAATAACATTAGATTTCTTGAGGATTACTTACTTTCAGAATCCTTAACTGTGGATGATAATTCAAAAAATATTCTAATGACGAAAGTGATGGAACATCCCGGTACACCATTGAAGGAACTTCTAGATGATCAAACCGGTTATGTCTCTGATGATATTTATAAACTTATTGCATCTGATGAACTGTATTTTGATTTATATAAAGTACGAATAACACATACGGATAAAGTCAGAATATTCGCGAATAAAGAAATAGCACAAGCTTATTCATTTTTAGATGAGGGTTCAGGAGATAGATCAATTCAAGTTACAAAAGTGGAAGTTTATCCAGGCAATACAATCCAGTGGGACGGAAGAGCTTATGTCATTTTAAATGATGGGGAAACAAACATCTCCTTACTGGCACAAGACAGTCAAAAGCAAATAGATCTGCCGCGTGAAAGTTTTATGTTATTAGTCCAGATGGGGAAAATAACAGGGCTTACAATCTCTTCGCAAAAAAAACAAGAAGTAATTGAAAAATTGAAGAAGGCTTCAAGAGAAGATTTAGAGATGGCCAATAAAAGATATAAAAAGATAAAACCTATTTTGGATGGATACCCGGCCTCATCTGTAGATGTTCCAGAACGTACTCTTCGGCATTGGGTTTCCAAATTTAAAAAAGCGGAACAGTTATATGGCTATGGTTATATCGGTCTACTTAGAGATGGCAAACCGGGAAATTATGAAAGAAGATTTTCAAAAGAGCTACTTGATTTAATGAATAAATATATTGAAGAAAAGTACGAAACTATTGTTAATCGGAAAGCATACACCGTTTGGAAACAATTGATTACAGAATGCAGTGAAAAAGGTTACCACTTACCAAGCTTTCAAAGTTTTCTAAATCAAATAGAGAAACTATCAAAATATGAAGTGAAGTTAAAAAGAGAAGGGGGAAAGGCGGCCTACTCACTTAAGCCACCTTATTTGGAACTTTCTTTAACAACACCTCGTCACGGTGATTATCCTTTTGAAATATGCCACTTGGATCATACACAACTAGATATAGAATTAGTTTGCTCTAAAACAGGGAAGAAGTTAGGAAAGCCATGGGTTACTTTCTTAATTGATGCCTTTACTCGAAGGATTCTTGCCTTATATTTAACTTTTGATGAGCCAGGATATCGTTCTATCATGATGGTATTGAGGGAATGCGTAAGAAGACATTCAAGATTACCCAAACATATGGTTGTTGATGGTGGTAAAGAATTCGGCAGCACTTATTTTGAAACGCTTCTTGCCCTTCATAATATAGGTAAAACAGAGCGAAAAGGTAAACCAAAGCATGGTTCTGTGATTGAGCGATTGTTTGGAACTACAAATACCATGTTTATCGATAATTTGCTTGGTAATACACAACTCATGAAAAACGTTCGCCAAGTAACAACTGCTGTTAATCCAAAGAAAAACGCAGTGTGGACATTTGGAAGGTTTCTTGAGAGGCTAAAGGAGTTTGCTTATGAGATTTATGACACCATTGAACATCCAGCTTTAGGAAGAACACCTAGAGATGAATTTTTAACAGGGATAGCTAACTCCGGTGAACGTACAACTAACTATGTAGCATATGATGAGATATTTACCATGCTCACTCTTCCGACGACTAAAAAAGGGACAGCAAAACTAGATCCTAGTAAAGGTATTAAAATTAACCACATATATTATTGGTCTGAGAGCTTACTCGACCCGGAATTTGCAGGAAAACAGGTTCCTGTTAGATATGATCCATTTAACATGGGGGTAGCTTACTCATATATTCGAAATACATGGATTTATATGAATTCCGAGTACTATAGCGTATTTGTTGATCGTACAGAGAAGGAACTCCAGCAAGCATTAGAAGAGCTTAAACGTAGAATGAGGCTTCGAGGTGAGGAAGTAATTATTTCTGCTTCGAAACTGGCTAATTTCTTGAAATCAGTTGAAGCCGAGGAAGCTTTGCTTCTTCAACGTCTTCGAGATAGTGAAGTAAGAAGCACGTTTACAGTAATTGAAGGTGGCAAATCAAGCGGAGACGGCAATATGTTTAAAGCAAAAAATACCCAGAAAACCACCTCAAATTCTAGCTCAACATCCATCTCGTTTAAAGTGTATTCAATCGATAAGCCTAACTCTAAAAGTAAATCCTCAAGTTCTGTACAAACAACACATAAGAGTCAAAGGCCCAAATATCAAAATTTCGGGGAGTTCTAAAATGAGCGAAGAGATTAAATATGCAGGGGGGCAGGAAGAATCTCTAGGATTTCCAGAGCGACTGCTTGAACGTCCCTATAAAGAGAAAGTAAAGTATTTTGAAGAATATACAATTGCACATCCGTTGTTAATAGACGCTTTCAATGAAATAATTGACAATATCTTTAATCCATCTAACAGGACCATCCAATTTTTGTATGGCCCAAGCGGGGTGGGGAAAACAACAATTTTTAAAAAGGTAAAAAAAACGATCGTCGAAAGAATGATGACTATACTTGAGGCTGATAGAGGAATAATTCCTTTTGCTGCTTTAGAGGCTGTTGCGCCAGATAACGGAAATTTCGATTGGAAGGACTTTTATATCCGTTTACTTGAAGAACTAAGGGAAATAGCTATCGAGCATAAAGTTGACTACGATGCGATATATGAAAGGGATGGGTTTTCAAATCTTAGGGTTCAGGATCCCAACCGCAAATTAAGAAAAGCAGTAGAATCGACCTTAAGAAACCGTCGCCCAATTGCATTAATTATTGATGAGGCCCAACACATGATGAAGTTGCCCAATGGAAGAAGATTAAGGAATCAGATGGATTCCATAAAATCACTGGCCTCACTTTCAAAAACCCCGATTGTTTTAATAGGGACATATGAACTACTACAATTCACAAATTTAAGTGGACAGTTATCGCGGCGGAGTGATGATGTTCATTTTCAAAGGTATCGTGCAGAGAATAAAGAGCATATGGAGTGGTTCGAAAGTTCCCTATATATGTTTCAAAAAAACATTCCATTAGAGAAAGAACCAGATCTTGTGGGGTACACTGATTTTTTTTATGAACGATCTATTGGGTGTATTGGAACCTTAAAGGATTGGTTAACCAAAACATTGGAAATGAAGCTATTGAAAGGGAAAAAATCATTAGACATTGATGATTTTGTAGAATATGCTCTCTCCCAAGACCAATGTATAAAGATGATTCGTGAAGCCCGTGAGGGAGAAATGAAACTAGAAGATAGTGATGAGAAGAGAAATCAATTAAGAAGTTTATTGATGGCGAATACACTGTCCAGCGAGAACGATGAAAATACTGATCATAAGTCCAACGAAAAGAAAAACAAAGATAATAGAATAAGTAAGTCGAAAAAGGGAAAACCAGGAGAACGCAAGCCGAAGAGAGATACTACCGGTTGGAGCTCCGAAGAAACGGAACTTCAATCAGATGCAGATGTTGTGTAATTTTATTGATGTTTTTAGTACTGGAGGATAATATGGTATTTGATGTTCTTGGCGTAGAAGAGGATAAAATAAAGTATATTATGGATACTAGGAGTCGCCTTTATCCATTACAACCAAGAGGTTTGGGGACAACAATGAAAGAAAGCTTAATAAGTTATATAACCCGGCTGTCGGAGGCACATTGCACCGACGTCGGGTCTTTGATTTCTTATGAATGCTCACCAGTTTTTGAAACCCCCCGAATATACTCTCATCATTCAAGCAGAGTAACGAGTACGTTTTATAAAGACGCTTTTTCAATAAATTGTTTTGGCACCATATGCTCAGACATGGAAAATGCCATAGCAAAATTAACTCAAAGGTCAGATATTACAGAAATGAATCTTAATAAGTGGCTGTTTGTCCCTAAAAACAAGTCTATTGTTAAAAAGCATAAACACTGGTGCCCACAATGTTATTATGAGTGGGAAAAAGAGGGGAAGCCTATTTATGACCCTTTAATATGGTCGATAGAAATGATAAAAATATGCCCAGTACATAAGACATTACTTCAAACAAGTTGCCCTAATTGTATTAGAGAGATACCAATTATTCATCATCGTTCAATGGTTTCTCACTGTGTTCATTGTTTTCATTCTTTGGTTGCTATTAATGAGGATAAAGTCATGAAGGAGGATGAATTATTATTTCAAGAATGGTTAACTGACAATGTTAGGGAATTATTGGTGTGTACAAAAGATTTCGTAGGGTAGCGTCCCGTCAAGTGGTGTAAAATCGATTTCTACCGCGTGACCCAGATTTATTTCTGCAAGAGTGTGGTGGATGCAAGAGGAACTTGCTCCCCATT
>JGI26049J44785_1000329_pt1 | contig 26414 bp, 24 predicted proteins | sample HigsolmetaGSP11D_FD_44785 | JGI IMG/M metagenome (IMG submission 44785)
AGCCGGAACCCGAAGAGCGAGGCGAAGTTCCTCGCGAGCCCGGTGGCCGCAGTAAAGACCGACCACCACACGACCGCCACCGTGTAGACGAGCCGCGCCCCGAACCGGTCGACCCAGTAACCCATCGGGAGCTGGAAGAAGGCGTAGGTGTAGAAGAACGCCCCGAGCGCGAGCCCCATCGCGAAATCGCCTATCCCGAGCTCCTTCTGGATGTGGGTCGCCGCGACCCCGAGGTTCGCCCGGTCGATGTAGTTTATGGCTATGCCGAAGAAGGCCAGGACGACCATCAGCCAGCGCACCCGGCTCCTCCCGGCGACTCCCCTTCTCACAGACACCTGTTCACTCCCCCTTTCCCCTGTCCTCGTCCTACTCTAGCGGGCGGTGACACCCCCGTCCACCACCATGCACGCCCCGACGACCGATTCGGCCTCCTCGGAGGCCAGGTAGGCGGCCATCGCGGCGATCTCGTCCGGCCTGACGAGCCGCCCGTGCGGCTGACGCGCCCGCATCCTGGCGCGCGCCTCCTCCGGGTCGTCGTAGCCGGCCGTGATCCTGGCGACCCACGGCGTGTCCACCGTCCCGGGCGCGATGCAGTTGACCCTCACCCCCTCCCCGATGTGGTCCATCGCGCAGGCCCGGGTCATCGAGAGGATCGCACCCTTCGCCGCACAGTAGACCGCCCGGTCGGTGAGCCCCACCAGCGCCGCGATGGAAGACATGTTTATGACCGACCCACCCCCGGAATCCCGGATGGCGGGGATGGCATACTTCATCCCGAGGAAGGTCCCCCGCACGCACACGTCCATCATCCGGTCGTAGTCCTCCTCGGTCGTATCGGGAGCGGTCGCCGCCACCCCCACCCCCGCGTTGTTGACCATCACGTCGAGCCCGCCCCACTCCTCGACGACCCGCCCGACGAGCGCCTCCACCTCATCGGCCCGCCTCACGTCCACCCGATGAACCAGCGTCTCGCCCTCGATCTCCGCCGCCACCTTCCGGGCCGCCCCCTCGTCCACGTCCGCCAGAACCACCCTCGCCCCCTCCGAAGCCATCCTGAGCGCTATCGCCCGCCCGATACCGCTCCCGGCCCCGGTCACCACGACCCGCTTCCCCTCGAGCCGCCTCATCCCCTGCGTCATCACCCACCTCCAGAGATTTGTTCCATTGAATGAAAATTGCTTTCTTTCCTTGACACAGAACATGAAAGCATGTACCTTGCGCTACTGCAAGGGGAAGGAGATCGGGTGGAAGGGAAGATCAGGGAGAGACGCGACGGCCGGGTAGAGACGCTGGCGCGGGGTTTGAGCCTTCTGGTGGCCTTCGGGGAGGGGGGCGGGGGCAAGACGCTCACGGAGCTGGCACGGGCTGCGGGTCTTCCGAAGCCGACTGCGATGCGGATGCTCCGTACTCTGGAAGAGTTCGGGTTCGTGAGCCGGGAAGGGAGGCTCTACCACGTGGGTCCGCGGTGTCTTTCGCTCGGCAACCTCTACGATCTGGACGAGGATCTCAGGTGCTGGTCGCTCCCGGTGATGCGCGAGCTGACGCAGAAGGTCGGTGAGGTCGTACAGCTCGCGGTGTTGAAGGGACGGGAGATCCTCTACCTCGAGCGCACCGAGCCGCGCCGGTCGGTCACGGTCGTGCTCTCGCGGCCCGGTTCGACCCGCCCGGCGCACTGCACGGCTTTGGGTAAGGCGCTTCTGGCCTTCGGCGGCGAGAGGGAGCGGGAGGAGTATCTGGCGGTGGACAGGCTCGAGTCGCGCACGTCGAGATCGATCACCAGCCCGGAGGCCCTGCGCGCCGAGCTCGAGGTGACGCGGGAGCGCGGGTACGCGGTGGACGATACCGAGAGCGACGAAGAGGTAAGGTGCGTGGCTGCCCCCATCTTCGACGGGGAGGGGAGGTGCATAGCCGCCATGAGCGTCTCCGCGCCCGCCTACCGTCTGCCGGAGGAGAGGCAGGCGGCGCTCGGGGCGCTGGTGCGGGAGTATGCCGGGAGGGTCACGCAGGCGTACTGCCGGGGGGTGGGACAGGTCCCGCCGGGTGCTGGGAGGAGGGAAGGATAACCGATGGCCGGCGGTGCGACATCCCAGGGCAGGGCCGGGAGGATCTGGCGTTATGTCCCACGGGGTCATCCCGTCTCCTGGTGGATGCTCCTCGTCACGACGGGGGCCATCCTGATCACCTCCATAGACCGCACGATACTGCCGACGGTCCTTCCGGCGATCCTCAGAGAGTTCGACCTCTCCACAGCTCAGGGCGGTTTGCTCGTCTCTTTGAGCTTCGCCGGGATGGCCATCGGTGGCATCATACTCGGCACTTTAGGCGACAGCCCCGGTCGCGGGCCCCGCCGGGCGTGGATGTGGGGAGTGGCGCTGCTCTTCGAGATAGTCGGGGCTGTGGCGACGGCACTCTCGAGCACCCTGAATCAACTTCGGGCCTCCCGGATACTTGGGGGGATGGGCGAGGGCTCGATGGAGCCGGTGAACGTCGCGATGGTCGGGGAGTGGTGGCAGAAAGAGAACCGCGGGTTCGCCGTCGGCACCCATCATACGGGATTTCCCATCGGGCAGTTTGTGGGACCGGCACTCATCGGGGCGCTCCTGGCGGTGGGCACCTGGCGGACCGCCTTCCTCGTCATCCCTCTCATAGGCATCCCCATCTTCGTGCTCCAGACCGTGCTCGCCAGGAAGCGGAACCTGGAGAAGGTCAACCGCTGGGTCAGGGAGCGCGGCATGACACCCTCGGTCACGGTCGACCAGATCGAGGGCGAGGGCTGGACCAACCCCTGGACCAACATCAGGCTTGCACTCTCCTACCGCAACGTGAGGCTCGCGGTGCTGACCAACTTCCTGCTCCTGTTCTCCGAGTTCGGGATAGCCTCGTTCCTGACGCTACAGCTTACCCAGAAAGCGGGCCTCTCCCTCGGAGAGGCGGCGGTAATCTCCGGGGCTTCCGGGATAACCGGCTGGATCGGCCAGATCGTGTGGGGGACCGTCTCCGATCATCGGGGCAGGAAATTCTCTTTGGGGATAATCTCGGTCGGGCTCGCGGCGGCCACGCTCGCGATGATCTTCATCACGAGCGCGGCCCTGGGTTGGATCATCCTGATCGGGTGGGGGCTCTTCCGCAACTCGCCCTACCCGGTTCTCTACTCCTCGGTCATAGACACCGTCCCCGACGCGGCGTCTTCGGGGATGGGGCTCATGATCGGGGTCGGGCTCGGCGTCTCGGGGACGATAGTCGGATCGGTCTCCGGCTACATAATCGAACACTTCGGCTTCTCATGGAACTATCTGCTGCTCGCCGCGATCTACCTCTCCACCCTCATCCCGGTGACGATGATGCAGGAGACGGCGGAAAGTCGGAGTCTCACCCGGCGATGATCCCGGAAGGAGGGAAGTTGACACCAGAAGAGAGCTCATCCTTCGCTCAGAAGCTGCGCGAATACGAGTGGGTCGACCTCTCCCACACGCTGGAAGAAGGCATCCCGGCGTGGCCCACGCATGCCCGCTTCGGCCGCACCCTCTACGAGTCCTACGAGCTCGGGGATGCGGCCTGCCAGTACGCGCTCGCCATGGGCGAGCACACCGGCACCCACCTCGACGCCCCGCTCCACTTCATCGCGGAAGGCAAAGCCCACTACGGGATAGACGAGATCCCTCTGAACCGGCTGGCGGGACGCGCCGCAACGATAGAGGCCACAGACCTCGCCCCGCGCGAGACGCTTTCGGCGGGGCGTATACGCAGCTGGGAGCGAGAGCACGGCGAGCTCGAGCCCGGGGACGCCGTCCTCATACGCTTCGGCTGGGACGAACGCTGGGCGACGGGCAGGGAGGGCAGGGCCTTCCTCGAGGCCTGGCCGGGCCTCGGCCGGGAGGCCGCAGAATACCTGGTGGAGAGGAAGGTGTCGCTCGTGGGCTGTGACACCCTGGCGATAGACGCCTCCGGTGACGAGGAGTTCCCGGCCCACCACACGCTTCTCGGCAACGAGGTCTACATCGTCGAGAACCTCGCCAACCTGAGGTCGTTGCCGCCCTTCTGCATGTTCATGGCGTTCCCGCTCAAGATCCGCGGCGGCTCGGGATCTCCGGTCCGGGCCCTCGCGCTGGTACCGAAGTAGATCCGGGAAAGGNGGAGAACCATGCAAGACTCTGCAACGCCCGCTCCGGTGGGCCGGGCCCGCTGGGCCAGGCTCATCCCGGTGGCGATCATCGTCTACATCATCTCGTTCATGGACCGGACCAACATCGGGTTCGCCTTCGGCGGGATGGAGAAGGAGCTGGGGATAGGAGCCGCAGCCGCGGGGCTCGCCGGGGGGATCTTCTTCATCGGGTACCTCTTCCTGCAGATCCCCGGCGGACACCTCGCCGAGCACTGGAGCGCGAAGAAGTTCGTCGGGATCATGATCATCGTCTGGGGCATCTTCGCGGTCCTCTCGGGGCTCGTGCAGAACTACTGGCAGCTCCTGGCGGTGCGGTTCTTGCTCGGGGTGGCCGAGGGCGGCATCTGGCCCGCGATACTGGTGCTCATAAGCCACTGGTTCCCCGCACGCGAGCGCGCCCGGGCCTACGGTTTCTGGATCATGAACATCGCGATAGCCTCGATCATCACCGCGCCGCTCTCCGGCTGGATCCTGACGTTCGCCGACTGGCGGTGGCTGTTCATCATCGAGGGGCTCTTCCCGTTCTTCATCGCCGCCCCGCTGTGGTGGTGGCTCGCCGCCGACTGGCCCTCGGAGGCCTCCTGGGTCTCGCAGGAGGAGCGTGACTACATCGAACGCACGATCGCCGAGGAGCGCCGCAACGCCCCCGAAGTGGCCGGCTACAGGGAGGCCCTGCGAAGCGGCGTGGTGTGGCAGCTCGTCCTGGTCTACTTCCTGATCCAGATAGGCTTCTACGGGCTGAACCTGTGGCTTCCGACCGTGATCCACGAGATGAGCAACCGCGGTTACGGGGCGGTCGGGCTGCTCACGGCGATCCCCTACATCGTCGCCATGATCGGGCTGTGGGTCAACGGCTGGGCCGCCGACAGGGACGGCCACTACTCGCTGCACGTCTTCCTCGCGATGCTCATCGCCGCGGTCGCCCTCGTCGCCTCGGTGACCATCGGCAAGGGCAACATCATCCCCGCGATGGCGCTTTTGAGCCTGGCGATGGGCGGCGCCCTGGCCTACGACGGTCCGTTCTGGGCCGCTGCCTCGGAGGCGATGCCCGCGGCCGTGGCGGGTGGAGCGATGGGTCTGATCAACGCGCTCGGCAACCTGGGCGGGTTCGCGGGGCCCTACCTGGGCGGATATCTGCAGCAGAAGAGCGGCAGCTTCGTGAGCACTGCGAGCGTGCTCGCCGCCGCGCTCTTTCTTGCGGGAATAGTGATGATGACGGTGAGGGTGCGCCGCCAGCACGTGGAGGCGCGTGCAGGGAGGACCCAGGAGGTGGGAAGCTAGCGTGAAGGCACTGGTCTGGCAGGGGCCGCGGAGCATGTCGGTCGAGGAGAGCCCGGAGCCCGAGCCGGGTCCCGGAGAGGTGGTGCTGCGCACCGGCGCCGCCGGGATCTGCGGCTCGGAGGTCGAAGGGTACCTGGGCAGGATGGGCAACCGCACCCCGCCGCTCGTGATGGGACACGAGTTCGCAGGCACGGTGTCGAAGGTCGGCGAGGGGGTGGACCCTTCGTGGGAGGGGAGGAGGGTCGCGGTCAACCCCCTGCTCCCGTGCGACGAGTGCCCCATCTGCCGGGCCGGGATGGAGAACGCCTGCCCCAACCGCACCATGATCGGCATCCAGCACCCCGGAGCCTTCGCAGAGTACGTCCGCGTCCCCGCCGCGGCGCTGCTGCCGGTCCCCGACACCCTCCCGATGACCGCCGCGGCCCTCGCCGAACCGTTCGCCAACGGGGTGCACGCGGTACGCCTGGCGCAGGTTCGGGGGCCGATGGAGCGCGCCGTCGTCCTCGGCGCGGGCACCATCGGCACGATGGTCCTGCAGGCCGCGGTCCTGAGCGGGATCCCGGAGGTCACCGTCGTCGAGCCGCACGAGGGGAGGAGGGAGAAGGCATTCTCCTTCGGGGCGAACGCAGCGTTCCCCTCGGGTGAAGACGCGAAGGAGGCGCTGCGCGAGGCCACGGGCGGTCTCGGTGCCGACGTCGTCTTCGATGCTGCCGGCACCTCTCAGACGCGGCGTCTCGCCGCCGGGCTGCTCCGTCCCGGAGGGATGGCCGTCCTCGTCGGGCTGCACGAGGACGAGAGCCTCATACCCTTCCACCACCTGGTGCGCAACCAGCTCGCGCTGCAGGGCTCCTACGCCTACACCCGCGAGGACTTCCGGCAGGCGCTCGACTGGATCTCCGAGGGCCGCGCCGGGATCGGCGAGCTCCCCGACCCCCTGCCGCTCTCCGAGGGCCCCGAAGCGTTCCGCCGCCTGGCCGAAGGTCCCACAGACCAGGTGAAGATCTTTCTGGCGGAGGGGGCGTGAACGGGCGTCCGCTCTCCGGGTGCACCGCGATCGTCACCGGGGCCTCGAGCGGGATCGGGCTCGCCACGGCGAACCTCTTCTGCGACTCCGGGGCCCGCGTCCACGCGGTGGCGCGCAGGAGGGAGGCCATGGAGGAGGGCGCCGGCGAAGAGCGCCTCGCCACGGGGCGCCTCATCCCGCACGCCCTCGACGTCTCGGACCGCGAGGGCGTGGAGGCGCTGGTCGCGGAGACGGGCGGGCGTGAGCGAATCGACCTCCTCGTGCTCGCGGCCGGGACCAACGTCCCCGACAGGAGCCTGGAGAAGCTCTCCGCGGAGGACTGGGAGCGCATCCTCTCGGTGAACCTCTGCGGGGCGTTCTACTTCCTCAAGGCCGCGCTTCCCCACCTCAGAACCTCGCGCGGCCAGGCCATCCTCATAGGCAGCGTCTCCGGGTTCTGGCCCGACGCCTCCGGCCCGGCGTACCAGGCCTCGAAGGCCGGGATGGCCGCGCTCGCGCGGGCGGCGGGCATCGAGGAGCACGCGAGGGGCGTGCGCTTCTCGAGCGTGCTGCCCGGCATCGTGGACACGCCCCTGCTGGACGACCGGCCCGCACCGCCGCCCAGGGAGGTGCGCGAGCGGGCGCTCAAGCCCGAGGACGTGGCGCGGGCGTGCCTGTTCCTCGCCACGCTCCCGGAGCACGTCTACGTGCCCGAGATGACCATCCTGCCGGCCGAGCTCCAGGCCCTCGGCAAGACCGGAGCGGCGACCCCGCAACTTCCCCCCAGAAGAGGAGGACGCGTGAAGATAACGAGCATCAGCACGGCCGTCGTCGAGGCCAACTACGACTGGACCTTCATCCGCATCCGGACCGACGAAGGGATAACCGGGCTCGGCGAGAGCTACCTGGCGCCGGGGCTCACCGCGATCATCCGCGAGATGGGGCGGCTGCTCGTCGGGGAAGACCCGAGAGACATCGACCGGCTCTTCTCCAAGATGCGCTGGGCCGCCTCGGGCGCGGGTTCGATGGGCGGGATCGTCTACAACGCCATCTCCGGGATAGAGGCGGCGCTCTGGGACGTGCTCGGCAAGTACTGCGGCGTCCCCATCTACCGCCTGCTCGGCGGTAAGTACCGCGACCGCGTCCGCGTCTACGCCGACTGCCACGCCGGGGAGGCGCTCGAAGCGCTCGACTCGCTCATGGTCGCCCGCCGCCCACGCTGGCTGCCGGAGGAGGAGAGGACGGCGATCTCCGCCGAGATCAACCACCCCGTCCACGGTCGGGCCTACGGGGAGGCGGAGGCCACCGAGGTCTTCACCCCCGAGATGTACGCCGCCCGCGCCCGCGAGGTCGCCTCCCGCGGGTTCACCGCGCTCAAGTTCGACCTCGACGTCCCGAACCCCCACACCCTGGACACCCACTCCGGCACCCTCACCCACGCCGAGGTCGGGTTCATGGTCTCGCTCGTCGAGGCCGTCCGGGAGGCGGTCGGGGATACGGTGGACATCGCCTTCGACCTGCACTGGCGCTACGACGTCTCCGACGCGCTGCGGCTGGCCTGCGAGCTCGAGCCTTACGGGCTGATGTGGCTCGAGGACCCGGTCCCGCCGGAGAACGTCGAGGCGCTGCGGCGCGTCACCGCGGGGACCCGCACCCCGATCTCGAGCGGCGAGAACTTCTACATGCGCTACGGCTTCCGCGAGGCTCTGGAGAGGGGCGCGCTGGACATCGCCGCCCCCGACCTGCAGAAGACCGGCGGGCTCCTGGAGGGACGAAAGATAGCCGACCTGGCAGACACCCACTACGTCGCCCTAGCCCCGCACTGCATCGCCTCTCCCGTCGGGACGCTCGCCTCGGCGCACCTGGCCGCCGCGATCCCGAATTTCCTCGCGCTGGAGTGGCACGGGATGAGCGTCCCGTTCTGGGAGGAGATGGTCACGGGTCTCGACCACCCCGTGATCGAGGACGGGTTCATCCGCGTCCCGGAAGCCCCGGGGCTCGGGGTCGAGCTGAACGAGGAGGTGGCCCGCCGCTACGCCCGTCCCGGCGAGCCGTTCTTCGAGGAGACCTAGAGAGACGGACGCCGGCCTTCGAACCCCGTCGCCTGCTCGAAGGCGTGCGCGAGGCGCAGCACCCCGACCTCGTCGCGGGGACGGCCCACGATCTGAAGCCCCACCGGAAGCCCCTCCGGGGTGAAACCTCCCGGCACCGAGATCGCGGGCAGGGCGGTCACGGTTATGTAGTAGCAGGACTTCATCCAGTCGATGTAGGTCTGCATCGGCTCGCCCGCCACCTCCGTCGGGTACTCCACCTCGACGTCGAACGGGAAGACCTGAACCGTCGGGAGGAGCAGGAAGTCGTAGAGATCGAGGAACTTTCGCACCCGGTGGTAGAGCTCCGTCCTGACCTTCTCGGCCCGCGCGAGGTCGTCCGGGGTGAGCCTCGCCCCCTGCTCGATGTTCCAGACCACCGTCTCCTTCATCTCGTGCCGGTGCTCCGCGAGAAGCTCCCCGTAGGAGAGGTGGAACTGGAAGGCCCTGAAGACCTTGAACGCCTCGTCGGCGCCGGAGAAGTCCGGTGCGGCCTCCTCGACGGTGCATCCGATCCCTTCGAAGACACCGAGGGTGCCTTCGAGCGTCTCCAACACCTCCCGCTCGGCGGGGAGCTCCCCGAGGGTGGGACTCCAGGCGAGACGCGCTCCGGAGAAGTCATGCTCCAGGGAATCGAGGAAGATCTCCCCCGGCTCGGACAGAGAGAGCGGGGCGCGCGGGTCGGGGCCCGCGATCGCCGCGAGCATGAGCGCAACATCGGAGGCGCTCCGGGCCATCGGACCTTCGACCGAGAGCGGGGACCACGGGACGAGCGTGGGCCAGGTGGGGACCCTCCCGGGTGAGGGCCTTAGACCCACGACGTTGCAGAAGGAGGCCGGGTTGCGCAGCGATCCCCCCATGTCCGAGCCGTCGGCGATCGGAACCATCCCGGCCGCGAGCGCGGCGGCCGCCCCGCCGCTCGAGCCGCCGCAGGTCTTCGAGAGGTCGTAGGGGTTTCTGGTCGCCCCGAAGATCGGGTTGAACGTCTGCGAGCCCGCGCCGAACTCGGGGGTGTTGCTCTTGCCCAGGGTTATCGCGCCGGCTCTCTTCAGGCGCTCGACGATGAGCGCATCGTCCTCCGGGACGAAGTCTCTGAAGGCCGGAGAGCCGAAGGTCGTGCGGATGCCCCTGGTGGGAACGAGATCCTTGTGCACCACCGGGAGCCCGTGCAGGATCCCGACCTCCCCGCCCCGGGCGAGCCTCCGGTCGGCCTCGCGCGCCTCCTCGACGGCCCGCTCCGGCACCAGGGTGACGATGGCGTTCACCCTCGGGTTCGTCTCCTCGATGCGCCGGAGGTGGGCCTCGACGACCTCCACGGCGGAGAGCTCGCGCTCCCGGATCATGCGGGCCATCTCACGTGCCGNGAGGTAGCAGATCTCCTCAGCCACGGGCCTTCCGCTCCGGACTCCGGGCGGACCCCATCAGCGGCATCTGGCCGGCGCGGAATCCTGCACCACCGGGGAGGGAGTCTCGGGTTCGGGGGAGCGGGCGCTGAGGCGTCCGAGCACGAAGACCGAAGCCCAAAGGAGGAGGAAGCCCGCGATCTGGTTGGGTGTGACGCCCACCCCGAGCACGACCCAGTTGAGGACCACCGCGGTCGCGGGGAAGGCGAGCTCGGCGAGGGTGGCGTAGGAGGCGCGGGTGGAGGTCAGGCCCCGGTAATAGAGCAGGAGGGCGATGAGCCCCGGGATCAGGGCGAGCAGCGCCACCCGCAGGGGGTGTGCGGCGATCCCCTCCCCGACGCCGCCCATCCTCCCCTGCCAGAGCACGATCACCCCGAGCAGCGGCAGCGCACTCAGAAGACGGGCCCCGGTGAGGGTGTGGAAGGGGAGATCCCGCAACACGAAGCGGCCCATGACCGTCGAGGAGCCCCAGAGAAACGCCGCCCCGAGCGCGAAGAGCGATGAGAGTAGCGCACCGCTTCCGAGCTTCCCGAACGGCGAGAGGTCGGAGAAGGAGATCAGGTACGCCCCGGCCATCGCGACGACGAAGCACCCCCAGTAGCGCCAGCCGAGCCGCTCGCGCAGGAGCAGCGAGGAGAGGGTTATCGCGAAGAGAGGCTGGGTCTTCTGCAGCAGGATCGCGGCGGTCGGGTTCCCGAGTGCGAACGCCTCGGTGAACATCAGCGTGGCGAGCGCCGAGCCTCCCCAGCCTATGGTAAACAGCGCGAGCCAGTGCAGCGCCCGGAAGCCGCGGAACGCCCGCCAGCCGAGCGCGACCGCCGGCACCGAGTAGGCGGCCAGAAACAGGTGCTCGGAGAAGACGATCGCCGTCGGCGACATGTACTTAAGGAGCGGCACCCGCAGCACCCCGTCNGTGCCCCAGAACGCCGCCCCGACCGCNACCATAAGGACCCCGAGGAAGCTCCCCCTCTTCCAGCCCAAGCTAGGCCGCCCCCGGCCAGCGGAGCTTCGGGATCACCCGCTCCCCGTAGACGCGGATGAACTCCTCCTGGTTGCGCCCGACGTTGTGCACGTAGACCTCGTCGAAGCCCAGGTCCACGTAGTGCTGGATGTGCTCCAGGTGCTCGTCGGGGTCGGCGGAGATCAGCACGCGGTTCGCGAAATCCTCTATCCTGACCTGCCTGGCCATCGCGGCGAAGTCCTCGGGGTTTCTGATGTCGGCTTTGGGGAAGGGCATCCCGCCGTTGGGCCANTCNNTGAGGGCGTTCTCCTCGGCCTCTCTCTGGCTCTTCGCGTAGGAGACGTGGAGCTGCAGGATGCGCGGCATCTCGGAGGGGTCCTTGTCCTCCTGTCGCGCCCCCTCCTCGAAGCGCTCCATGAGCATCCTTATCTTCTCGTCCGGGGCGCCGACGGTGATGATCCCGTCGCACAACCTCCCGGTGCGCCTGCTCATGACGGGCCCGGCGGTGGCGACGTAGATCGGGGGCGGGCTCTCCGGCAGGGTGTAGAGCCTCGCGCTCTCGAGCTTTATGTGCTCCCCCTGGTACTTGACCACCTTCCCCGAGAAGAGCCGCCTTATCACCTCGATCGACTCCATCAGGATGCGCAGGCGGGTCGGGGCCTCGGGCCAGTAGCGCCCGACGACGTGCTCGTTCAGGGCCTCACCGGCTCCCAGCCCGAGCCAGAAGCGTCCGGGGTACATCGCCTCCAGCGTGGCCGCGGCCTGCGCGATCACCGCCGGGTGGTAGCGGAAGCCGGGCGGGGTAACCCCGGTCCCGAAGCGCAAAGAAGTCGTCGCCCCGAGCGCCCCGAGCCAGCTCCACACGAACGCGCTCTGCCCCTGCTCCGGGGTCCAGGGGTGGAAGTGGTCGGAGGCCATCACCGAGGTGAACCCGGCCTCCTCCGCCTGNTTCGACCACCTCAGGAGGTCCGTCGGGTGGAACTGCTCGAACATCGCCGCGTAGCCGAGAGTGCCGGTGGTCTTCATGCCCCTCCCTGATCTCGCCTGTAATAAGCAGGGTACCGGCCAATTATATTTGCGATCCCGGCGGACGGGCGTGTATATTCCGGCCCGTGTGAGACCTTTTCACGGGGAGGAGGGTGCGGACGCAGGGAACCCGGATCACGATAGCCTCGCGCCTGGACCGACTGCCGGTCTACTCGATGCACCGCAGGCTCATCGCCGTGCTCGGTGTAGGCACCTTCTTCGACCTCTACGACATCTTCCTCGGCGGGGTCCTGGCGGCGGTGCTCGCGGACACCTTCAACCTGGGAACCACGGGCAAGGCGCTCGTCATCGGCTCGGGCTTCGTCGGGATGTTCTTCGGGGCGAGCGTGCTCGGGATCGTCTCGGACTACGTCGGGCGGCGGGCGATGTACCAGGTGGACCTCCTGATCTACTCGATCTTCTCGCTCGCCGCCGCGTTCGCGCCCTCGCTGGCCCTTATCCTGATCTTCCGCTTCCTCGGCGGCCTCGGGCTCGGGGCGACGCTCCCGATGACCGACATCTACATGGGCGAGATGGTCCCGCGCCGGGTGCGCGGCCGGTTCACCGCGCTCGCCTACACCATAGGCTTCTTCGGGGTGCCGGTCGCCGGGCTCGCCGGTCGGCTTCTCGCCCCGAACGACCTGGGCGGGATCGCCGGCTGGCGGTGGCTCTTCGTCTTCGGCTCGCTCGGGGCGTTCATCGTCTGGTTCATGCGCCGCAGCCTCCCGGAGTCGCCGCGGTGGTACGAGATAAAGGGCCGTCCGCTGGAGGCCGAGGCGGCGATGCGCCGGATGGAGGAGGCGGCCCGCCGCGAGCGCGGCATCGACGAGCTGCCTGCGCCCGAGCCCGCCCCGGTCGAGCCCCAGCGCGAGGCGACCTTCCGGGAGATCTTCGATGAGGGCTACGCCCGGCGTACGGTGATGCTCTTCGTCTTCCAGATCCTGCAGACCGTCGGTTACTACGGCTTCGGCTCGCTCGCCCCGATAGTCCTCACCGACAAGGGCTTCGACATCGTCGAGACGCTCGGGTACACCGCGCTCATCTTCCTCGGCTACCCGATAGGCTCGATGGTCTCGGTGCCCGTCGTCGAGCGTTTCGAGCGCAAGTGGATCATCGTCGGTTCGGCGATCCTGATGGCGATCCTCGGGATGGTCTTCGGCTTCGCCTCCTCGGTGCCCGTGATCGTCTTATCCGGGTTCCTGCTGACCGCGGTGAGCAACCTCTTCTCCAACGCCTTCCACATCTACCAGGCGGAGATCTTCCCGACCCGCATGCGCGGCACGGCCGTCGGCACGGCGTACAGCCTGAGCCGCCTGACGAGCGCCGTCCTGCCGTTCGTCGCCGTTCCTTTCCTGGCGGCCTACGGCCCGGCGGCGACGTTCATCGGCTCGGCCGTGATCCTGGGGATCCTCTGCCTGGACGTGGGCATCCTCGGCCCCCGCTCGACGGGCCGCACCCTGGAGAAGATCGCGCGCTAGAAGTGGTCCGGGCGGAAGATCCACGGGTCCCGCACCGGGAAGATCTCCTCGAGAACCTCCAGCGCCCGCTCCGTGTCGGGCTCGATGAGCCCGCGCCGGGCGAGCTCGCGCGCGGGCAAATACCCGGCGTAGAGCTGCGCTAGTCGCCGCACGTCGAGCGTGACGCGCCCGGCGATCTCCCCCTCCCCCACGACGTGCTCCCCCTCGTTCTCCGGAAAGAGCTCATCTCGGACGTCGAGCGCGAGCGCCCGTGATCCCCGGGGCCGCAGGAGATCCAGGGCGCCGCGCANGTCGACGATCCGGAGCATCTGCTCGGGGCTCACCCGCGCCTCGACGTAGGAGCTCCTCAGGTAGGGGTGCAGCGGCTCCCCGCGCGGGCTCCACATCCTGACGCCGAAGACCTCCGGGTCGAGCGAGGCGGGGAGCGAGAGGAGCCCGGCCAGGGCCTGGGGTGTCCGCCAGACGAGCTCGCGCACCCGCATCGTCCGGCGCGGCTCCCGGGCGGGCTCGAAGGGGCTCGTCTCGTAGAGCATGTACCCCTCCAGCTCGTCGCCCTGCTCGTAGACGGCGGCCTCGACCTCCTCCCGCCCCAGAAGCCTCTCCCAGTACGCCCGGCCGCGGCGCACGCAGAGCCGGTGGCGGGCGGCCGCCTCCTCGTGCAACCCCATCATCCGNACCATGTCCTCCTCGCAGCAGGCCCGCACGTTCCGCTGCTCCGGAGACGTCGGCAGCTTCCCCGGCTCCAGCCGGTACTCGATGGCCTCGCCCGCGAGCTCGTAGCCGAAGGAGCGGTAGAAGGCGTGGGCGAAGGGCCAGAGCATCGAGAGCGAAACACCTCCCGCGCGCATCCGGCGCAGCGCCTCGCGCACGAGCTCCCCGGCGTAACCCCGCCTCCGGTACGCCGGGTGGGCGGCCACCGCGGCGACCCCGCCCACCGGCACCGCCCTCCCCTCAACATAGGCCTCGAGCGGGAGCACGGTCGCCGTCGCCCGCACCTCCCCGTCTTCCTCCAGCACGTAGACGCTCTCGGGATCCACCCGGGGGTTCTTCCCGGGGTCGAAGTAGTCCCTCCAGCGCCCGACGTCGTTCCCGAACGCGAGCGCGAGCAACCGGGAGAGGGTCTCGAGATCCTCCCCGGCGACCGTCCTCACCTCCAAAGCCATCCTCCCTTCCGCTCGACTCCGAAGGGATTGTAACCGGATCAGGCGAGGCGGCTGATCAGGAACATGAACAACACCCCCCCGAGCGCGAGCAGCGTGCTCCTCCGGAACCCGAGCGGCGCGGCGAGCGGCAGCAGCCTCCCCGTCGCGGCGAAGATGAAGAGCCCGGAGAAGAACCCTATCGCCACCGGGAACACCACGCCCGGAACCGGCAGCACCATCGCCACGACCGCCCCGACGAGCGGGGTGAGCGCGTCCGCCACGAGCATCCCCACGGACCGCTTCACCGGCTGGCCGTGGGCGACCATGTAAGAGACGGTGTCAAGCCCGTCGGAGAAATCGTGCCCGATGACCGCGAGCGCGACCAGCACCCCCACGCTCATGCTGACCTCGAACCCGAGCCCGATGGCGAGCCCGTCGAAGAAGCTGTGCACCACGAAACCACCGGCCCCGACGAGCCCGGCCGTCCCTCCACCTTTCTCGTGGTGCCCCGCGGAGTGCTCCATCACCCTGAACGCAAGGTACCCGGCGAGCGCAGCCCCGAGCGGCACCACCGGCTGCATCCCGAGCTCAGAGGCCCGGCTCACCGCATCCGGCAACAGGTCGAAGAACGCCGCCCCGAGCACCACGCCCCCGGCTAGAGCCATCAAAACCTGCCGGCGTCCCGGCCAGCGCAGCGCCGCTATCCCCCCGGCCATCGTCGAGAAGAACGTCACCGACGAAAACACGAGCGTGGCTATCGTCGCCCCGTTCATGCTCCCTCCCCCGAACAACGGGGACAGAGGCCGGTGAAGAGCAACTCGTGCCCGAAGACCCGAAACCCCGTCGCCTCCTCGACCCTCTTCTCACACCCGCCGACGATGCACCCCTCGACGGCGGAAATCGTCCCGCACCGCTCACACCTGACGTGCTCGTGGTGCCCGCGGGCCGCCTCGTAGCGCGCCTTCCCATCCCCGAACTCCACCCGCCTCAATACCCCCTCCTCCTCCAGCCGCCGCATCGCCCGCCATACCGTCGAGAAATCCACCCCCCCACCAAGCGCCCGCGCAACATCCTCCACAGACCAGTCGTGCCTCCCCGAAGAGCCCACGAGCCTCTCCACCGCTTCCTTCGTGTGCGCCGGTCGTGCCAACCTTAAAACCTCCCTCTCGAAAAGCTTCTCGCCACCGGGCAGTATAGCCCCGAAACAACATTTTGCAAGTCGTTTGCGAAATGGGGCGGGGTGGTGAAGGAAGGGTTATGGTTAGGGAAGCTGGCGAGAGGAGGTCGGGAGGTCCGTGCATGGAGCGGGGAAGGTTCACGGCTGGCATGGAGGGTTCGTTCGCGGTGTTCATCTTCGGGATCAGGGTGAACAGGCTCCGTGCCGTCGGGAGGTGGCTCCCGGTATTGAGGGCGCTGCGGGGCGTGTTACGGGAGCTCCGCGGGCACCGGGGGAGAGGCTTCTTCGGGGCGGAGACTTTTTTCTATTGGCGGGGGGTGGCGGTGGTCCAGTACTGGCGTTCGCGGGAGGATCTGGAGCGCTTCGCGCGTGATCCGGAGGACGTACACCTGCCGGCCTGGAGAAAGTTCAACCGGGAGGTCAGGAAGAGCGGGGTGGTCGGCGTCTGGCACGAGGCGTATGCGGTAGAAGACGGGCGCTACGAGGCCGTCTACGCCAACATGCCGCCGTTCGGGCTGGCGCGAGCCACCGGGCGCGTCCCGGCCGTGGGGGGCGGGAAGGGCGCCCGGCGGCGTACGCGGGGCGGGGAGGAGGGCTAGCCCCGCTTTTCGAGGTGCGAAGCGAGGAGCGGCATGTCCGCCGGGCCGAGCCGGTCGGAGGCCGTCTTGAGCTGGTGCCAGAACGGGTAGATGAGCGGCGGGGCGCTCACCTCGTCGAGGCGGGCGCGCTCCTCTGCGGTGAGCTCGAGGTCCGCGGCCTTCAGGTTGTCCGCGAGCTGTTCGTCGGTGCGCGCCCCTATTATCACGGAGGCGACGCCGGGACGGCCCAAAAGCCAGGCCAGCGCGACCTGGGCGGCGGAGACACCGTGGTTTCCGGCGATCTCGACCAGGGTCTCTATCGTATCGTAGAGTTTCTCCTCGTCGCGCACCGGGGGTTCGTCCCAGCCGGCGAGGTGGCGGCCCTCCTTCGCGTCCTGTCCCCGGCGGTACTTGCCCGAGAGGAGGCCGCCGGCGAGCGGGCTCCACACCAGGATCGAGCAGTCCTGGTCTATGGCTATGGGCACGTTCTCGTACTCGGCGTCGCGCGATTCGAGGGAGTAGTAGATCTGCTGGCTCACGAAGCGCTCGTAGCCGAGGCGTTCGGAGATCCCGAGCGCCTTCATCAGCTGCCAGCCCGCGTAGTTCGAGCAGCCGACGTAGCGCACCTTGCCGGACTTGACCAGGGTGTCCAGGGCCTCGAGCGTCTCCTCGAGCGGGGTGAGGCCGTCCCACTCGTGCACCTGGTAGAGGTCTATGTAGTCGGTGCCGAGGCGCCTGAGGCTGGCCTCGCACTCCCGGATGAGGTGGTGGCGGGAGAGNCCGGAGTCGTTNGGCCCNTCGCCGGTGCGCATGCGGGCCTTGGTCGCGAGCAGCAGCCTGTCNCGCTTACCGGCTATGGCCTTGCCGAGGATCTCCTCNGACTCACCCGCGGAGTAGATGTTCGCGGTGTCGAAGAGGTTCACGCCGGCGTCCAGGCACATATCCACCTGGCGGGTGGCCGCTTTGACGTCGGTGGAGCCGACGGCCTTGAAGCCGCCCTTCCCGCCGAAGGTCATCGTGCCGAGCGCGAGCGTCGAGACCATGAGCCCCGAGCGCCCCAGCCTGCGGTACTCCATCCCTCCTCCTTCCGTGGATGTCTCCTGTTCGTGCCAGTTTGAAAGCCTAGCACAGCGCTCAGCGCCCGACGCTCGGGCGCACCCGCTTCATCGCGGTGCGGAAGTCGTAGGTGGTGACCCGGAGCGAGTCGAGCCGGTGCGGGGGGATACGACGCTCGAGGGAGCGCAGGTCTATGGTGCGGCGCATGCAGGCGAGCGCCGCCTCCCGGCAGAGCGCCTCGATGTCCGCGCCGGAGTAGCCGCGGGTGAGGCGGGCCAGCTCGTCGAGGTCGAGGGTGGGGTCGGTGGGCATCCGGCGGGTGTGTATCTCGAAGATCCGGCGCCGTCCGGCTTCGTCGGGCAGTCCGACCTCGATCTCGTGGTCGAAACGACCGGGGCGGCGGAGGGCGGGGTCTATCGCGTCGAGGCGGTTGGTGGTGGCGATCACGCAGACCCGCCCGGGCTCGCCCAGCCCGTCCATCAGCGAGAGGAGCTGGGAGACGAGCGTCGCCTCGAAGCTCTCGCTCATCGCCTCGCGCGCGGAGGCGAAGGAGTCGATCTCGTCGAAGAGGACGATCGAGGGGGCCTTCGCCCTCGCNTCGGCGAAGATGGCCCGGAGCTTCGCCTCNCTCTGGCCCCAGAAGCGGCTCAGGATCTCGGGCCCGGAGACCGCGATGAAGTGCGCCCCGCACTCGTGCGCGACCGCCCGCGCCAGAAGCGTCTTGCCGGTGCCCGGTGGACCATGGAAGATGATACCCCTGTGCGGCCTTATCCCCAGCCTCCGGAAGATCTCCGGGTGGGTCATCGGCAGCTCCACGGCCTCCCTCACCAGCGCCACCGTCTCGTCGAGGCCACCCACGTCCTCGTAACGAGTGGCAGGGATGCTGCGGCTCCCGGGAGCGTCGCCGCCCGCCGCCGCGACCCCCGCTCCCCTGCTGCGGACGCTCTTCGCCAGACGCTCGAAGAGGCTCTCGCCCTCCTCCGGCTCTTCCTCCCGCTCCCCGCTCCGCGTCACCCCCCACTCGGAGAGTGGACCGTCATCCCGGTAGCTCCAGCCCGCCTCGCGCGAGGGGTCTATCTCGTCGGGCAGGCGGGCCATCGTCTCCGCGATGCCGTCGAGGTCGAGGATCGGGCAGTGCGCGTAGGCGCCCAGGTCGGAGACGACCCGGGCCGCCATGGCCTCCTTGTCCACCCGGAAGACGCCATCCTCCCCCATCCTGCCGAACGAGTACCAGGAGTTCGGCGTCCTGCGTGGGTTGTCGTAGACGTGGATCTGCCGGCAGGGGAAGAGCTGCCTCTCCGAGAGGGAGCGCGGCGTGCACCACTCCCGCGCTGGGCTCCCCGAGCGCTCCTTCCTGAAGAAGCACCGCATCCCTGCGAACAGTTCCTCACCCCTCACGGCCCGGCCATCCACCGCGTACTCCACCCGTCCCTCGCCGCGCAGCAGGACCGAGAGCTCATGGAGGGTACGCCAGTCGGCGGGGAGGTCCAGCTCCACCCCGACCCGCTCCCCCTCGATGCGGCAACCCGGGTGCCCCGCCGCGACCTCCCTCGCCCGGCCGAGCGGGCCTCCGGAATCGAGCGGGAACCTCAAGAAGACCTTCACGAACGATGATTCTAACCCAGAGGATGCTAGATTACGCGTCGAAAGGCCGTGGAAGGGGAACGACGCCACCTTCGGAGAGCGCGGAAGGAGAGCCTGATGGGCGAGAAGGACAACCCGCCGGTCTCGACCGGCAGAGGAGACGACGGCACGACGACCCTGCTCGGGGCGGGACGTCTGCGCAAGGACGATCCGCGCATAAGGGTGCTCGGGGATATAGACGAGGCGAGCTCCTTACTCGGGCTCGCCCGCGCCGAGGCCGGGGAGGGGGAGCTGGCGGCGCTGTTGCTCTCCCTGCAGCGGCTCCTCTACCGCATCATGGGCGACGTCGCCATGCCGAACGAGGAGAACACGGTCGGCGAGAGCGACCTCGAGTACGTGCAGGACGCCCTGGCGCAGTGGAGGGAGCGGACGGAGATCCCGCGCGAGTTCGTCGTACCGGGGGAGAGCCGCCTCGGTGCGCTCGTAGACGTGGCCCGATCGGTGGTGCGCCGGGCGGAGAGGAGCCTCGTCGCCGCCGGTTACGCCGAGGCCCACCCGCAGGCCCTGCGGGTGATCAACAGAACCTCGGATCTGCTCTTCGTCGCGGCGCGCCACGCCGACGGGGGGAACCGGCTCTCGAAGGGAGACTAGCGGCTCCCGCCGGGGGCGAGCATCTCGTCCAGACGCCACGCCGGCAGGAGCCCGGCGAAGAGGTTCCCCTGCAGCGTGGTGCAGCCGAGGACCCGCAGCGCTTCGACCTGTCCGCCCCGCTCGACCCCGTCGGCCACCGGCTCGACCTCGAGGGCCCGCGCCAGCGCCACCGCGGACCCCACGGCCGCCCGGCAGGAGGCGTCGGACTCAAGCCCCTCTACCAGCGAGCGGTCGATCTTCACCGAGTCAGCCGGCAACTTCCCGAGGTGCGAGAGCGGCAGACCGCCCACCCCGAAACCGCATATCTCCAGCCCGACGCCGAGCCGCTTGAGGTGCGCAAGCGAGCGCTCCATCCCGTTCGGCGCGCTCACCAGGGCCGCCTCCGGGATCTGCAAAACCAGCGTCCGCGGGTCGAGCCCGCCTCCCTGCAGCAGCCGGGCGAGGAGGCCGACGAGCCCGGGGACCATGCGACCGGAGAGCGCGACCCCCACGAAGGGCGTGGCGCCTCTCCCCGCCCAGAGCACGGCCCTCCGGCACGCCTCTTCGAGGACCATCCTCCTCAGATCCTCCTCGAGGCCGGCCGTCCCGGCGACCTCGAACAACTCTCCCGGCGTCAGCCTGCCGTGCTCGGGGTGCTCCCAGCTCGGGAAGGCCTCGGCGCCGACGACCCGCAGGATCCCGTCCCGCAGGCTCACCCTCGGCCGGAACAGGAGCTCCACCTCCCCGCGGTCGAGGGCAAGCCGCAGGTCCGACTCCAGCGCCAGACGCTCGAAGGCGCGCGCCTCCTCTTCCGCATCGAAGAACCCGCACGCCGCCCCACCCCGGGCTTTGACACCGGAGGAGGCAGCCTCCGCCTCGAGCAACATCTCCTGCGGGGAGACGCCCGTCCTGCCGAGCGAGACGCCGATGCTCGCGCTCAGGAGCACGTCGGCACCCTCCACGGTGAAGGGGTGTCGGATCTCCCGCTCGAGCTTCCGGGCGAGGCGCGCGGCGTCGGCGGCGTCACGCACATCCTCGATCAGGACGGCGAACTCATCCTCCCCGAGCCGGGCCACGGTGTCCATCTCCCGCACCGAAGAGGAGATCCGCCGTCCGGCGGCGCGCAGCAGGGCTCCGCTCCCTTCTTCTCCCAGAGCGTCTCCGGCGAGCCGGAACCCGTCCAGGTCGAGGTGGAAAACGGCCGGAAGCCCGCTGCCGGCGCGGTGCAGCAACGCCCGCGAGAGCCGGTCGAGGAAGATCTCCCTGCCCGGGAGCCCGGTCAGCGGGTCGCGGGGGGGCTCCCCGAAGGGCCGCTCTTCCCGGAGGGCTGTCAACTCGACCATGACCCCCTGCCAGCGCACCCCGCCGTCCTCCTCGACCGGNGCGCTCGCGTCGCGCACCCAGACGACCCGCCCGTCGCGCGAGATCATCCGGTANTCGATCTCGACCGGCTCCCCCGTCATCCGGGAGCGCACCGACGCGGTGAGGACCCTCTCCCGGTCTTCGGGGTGCAGGAGCTTGAGGAAGAGGTTCTCGTCGGCCAGCCACTCCTCGGGGGAGAAACCGAGCATCTTCTCGGCGTACGGGCTCATGTACGGCCGGGGTTCGAGACCCCCCGCGTCGTCCACGTAGAAGACCACGCCGGGGGTCTCCTCGACCAGGCTGCGGTACCTGCGCTCCGTCCTCCGCAGATCCATCTCCATCCGGCGGCGTCCTGTGATCTCGCGCACGAGGCAGACGACCGCACGAACCCCTCTCCAGTCCACCGGAGACGCGCTGGTCTCGGCGATGAACCTCTCGCCGTCCTCCCCGCGGTGCACCGCCTCGTAGCCCAGCGGCCCACGCAGGGCCCGCAGCAGCTGCCGCCTCTCTTCGTCGGGCCGGTCCGAGAGCCGCGAGAGCGAAGCACCGCCGCGGAGACCGTAAAGTTCGCGGGCCCGGGCGTTGGCGGCCAGCACCGCCCCACTCTCCGGGTCGATCACCAGGGCGGCTTCCGCCAGCCGCTCGAAGAGTGCGCGGTATCCGTCCCCTCCCTGCCTGTCCCTGCCCGCCACACGCCTGTTATCGGTCGGAACGGGGGCGGGGTTTAGCGAGGGAGTCCGTGCCGGGCGGGGCGTAGCCAGCCCCGGCCTCCTACTGGTAGTCGACGACCGCCGGCGCGGGGTCCATCCTGACCACCTCCGTGGGAGAGAGGAGCGGCCTGTCCTGCCGGTAGAAGAGCTTGAAGCCCCCGTACTGAACCGGGCGGTTCCGGACGAGCATCCGGTACTTGGCGAGCTTGTCCCTGGGCACCCCGAACCCATCCGCGTTGAGGACCACCTCGACGTGGCGGGTGGGCTTTACGAGCCCGACGTTCCTCACCACCCCGCTCTGGAACTGGTGCACGAGCACCACCTTGGCCGGGAGGTCGTTTCTGCGGACGAGGNGGTCCACGTAGCGCACGGCCTGCTCGATCTCGGAGCCGTCGACGCTCCCGAGGTCCCGCCCGGGCACCTCGCCCGGCCCCACGTGGTACTCGGTGTCTATGGCGAGCTCAACGTAGGGAAGCTTCAAGAACGGTGCGAGCGCCTTGACCTCGTCCATCACCGAGTCGCGCCCGAGCTGCACGTCGAGCATCAGGAGGGCGTGGTTCTCCTTCGCCAGGGTGGCGTAGCGGCGTATCACCTTCGGGTCGAGGCGCGAGACGTAGAGCCCGCCAGGACCGGGATCGCGTTGAGCCACGGAGGCTATGAGCTCCACGACCGGGATGGCGGGATACCGGGGGTCGGCCTTCGAATACGCTCTGGCCTGCGCCTTCAGACGCCGCATCATCTCCTTCGGGGGGTACTCGCCCAGGATGCCCATCTGGTCCGAGAGGGGGCTGCCGTAGTACATCACGAGCCGGTGGCCCTCGAGCGGACCTCCGGAGGTATCCCTGGCCCCGGCATGCAGCGTACGCCCGAGGGGTACGCTGCGCTCTATCACGTGACCGCCGTCCCCGGAGGTCCGCCAGGTGAGCGGCACGCTCTCCATCTTCAAGACCTTCTCAGCGAGCGGTCCGTCCGAGGGCGGTACGGCACCCCGGGGTGGGGAGATAGCCTCGTAGGGCTCCTTCCGGGGAGCGCTCTTCCGGGCCTGGTGTCCCCCCGAAGCCGCGGTCCCGCCGTCGACGCGGGACGACGACCCACCGGGTGAGCCGGTGGAGGGCGCACGCACCCCGATGAACACCGCCGCGAACAAGACGACCACCATCCCGGAGATCAGAGCCCCGGCGCGCCTCCTCCGCCCGTAGCCCATCCTCCGGCGTCTTCTCCCACCCAAACTTCCTCGCTCTTTCCGCCTGCAGGCCAGGGCCCGCATGCTAGAGGTTTCCCGGGGACATTTCCAAGGCCCCCCATATGGTCTACACTAATAGCCCGCGAGAGGAGAGGTGACCTTGGACCAGAGACCACAATCCATAAAAGTAGACAAACCGTGGGGCAAGTTCGAGCAGTACACCCACAACCTCCCGTGCACCGTCAAGATCATCACGGTGGCCCCCGGTGGAATACTCTCCCGCCAGTACCACGACCGGCGGGACGAGCTGTGGGTGATCCTCGATCCGGGGGCCAAGGTGGAGCTCGGCGACAAGACGCTCTACCCCGACCCCGAGGAGAAGCTCTTCATACCGCGCGGCACGATCCATCGCCTGGCCTGCGTCGGGGACTCCCCGGTCAGGATCCTCGAGATCTCCTTCGGCGTCTTCGACGAGGAGGACATCGTCCGGCTCGAGGACGTCTACGGTCGGGTAGGACCCTGACCGGTCAGACACCGTGTCCCCGGGTTACGGAGCGCCGTACCCACCCTCTCCGGAAGGGTTCTGGGGTGCCCTCAGGGAGGTGTGGCTCGCCCCGAGACGTTTCTTTCGCAGGCTCGACCCCGAAGGCGGCATCGTGCGGCCTGCGCTCTTCGCGGCCGCCGTGCTCTACCTGAACCTGCTGCTCGGCACCTTCCTCAGGTCCATCCTCGCCGGCGGGTTCGGTTACGCGCTCCTGTACGCCCCGCTGCTCGGGCTCGCCGTCTCCGCGGTGCTCGGTCCGCTGCTCGTGGCGGCCTTCGCCACGCTGGTCCTGTTCGTGCTCGACGGCACTCCCTCGGCCGGCCGCCTGGGGCCGCTGTTCCGCGCCCTGTGCTACTCGACGGGCATAGGCGTGGTGCTCTGGGTCCCCTACGGGCCGCTGCTGGCCCTCCCGTACGGCGCCTGCGTCGTAACCCTCGCCGTCCGTGAGACCCTCGAGGTCGGGTGGCGGCGGGCCGCAGCCGGGGCCCTGATCCCTCTCGCCACCCTCGTGGCGCTGCTCGTCCTGTTCGGCGCGCCCCTGGGTTCCTACCCGCTCCCCGGAAGCCCTCTCTGAGAGAGCGCCTCAAGCGCGAGCGCGGCGAGCAGAGCGGAGCCCACGGGCATCACGCTCTCGTCGAAGGAGAAGGTCGGGGTGTGGAGCCCGGAGACATCCCCGACCCCGAGCCAGATGTACGCCCCGGGGACGGCCTCGAGCATGAACGCGAAGTCCTCGGCCCCCATCGCTGGCCGCGCGGCCTCCACCGCCCGTCCCCCGCCGAGCACCTTCCCGGCGACGTCGAGGGCCAGCCGGGCGGCCTCGGGATCGTTGCGCGTCACCGGGTAGGAGAACTCGTAGTCGAGCCGCACATCCCCCCTCATACCGCGGGCCACCCCGCGGGCGAGCTCCTCGATGCGCTGCGGCATGACCCGGCGCAGCTCCTCGTCGAGCGTGCGCACCGTCCCCTTCAGACGCGCGGTCTCGGGGATGATGTTGAAGGCGGTACCGGCCTCCAGCTGCCCCACGGTCACCACCGCGGGTTCCGTCGGGTCCACCTCGCGCGCGACGAGGCTCTGCAACAGGGTGACGATCTGCGAGGCCACGAGGACGGCGTCGGTCCCGAGATGCGGCATCGCGCCGTGGGCGCCCTTCCCCTCCACGAGAAGCTCGAAGGCGTCGGCGGCGGCCATGATCGGACCGGGTCTGGTCGCCGCGCTCCCCAGCGGGAGCCCGGGCCACAGATGCAGCGCGAAAGCCGCTGAGACGCCCTCGAGCACCCCCTCCTCGACCATGACCCTGCCCCCGCCGCCACCTTCCTCGGCCGGCTGGAAGACGAACCTGACGCTCCCCTCGAGGTGCCGGCGCAACCCGTCCTCGCACAGGGCCAGCGCCGCCCCGAAGAGCATCGCCGTGTGGGCGTCGTGCCCGCAGGCGTGCATCTTCCCTTCGAACTCGGAGGCGAACGGAAGCCCGGTCTCCTCCCGTATGGGAAGCGCGTCCATGTCGGCCCGCAGGACGACGACCGGGCCCTCCCCGTTCCCCTCCAGCGTCGCGACGACGCCGTTCTTCGCCACCCCGCTCTCCACCTCGAGCGGGAGCCCCTCGAGTGCCGAGAGCACCTTCCGTGCGGTCCTTTCCGTCTCGAAGCCAAGCTCCGGCTCGCGGTGTATCTCGCGGCGCAGCGCCGTGATCCTCTCCCCGAACTTCCCGGCTATCTGGTCCGCGAGCCCCTCGAAGAGGCGGGTCGCGCCCACGCAAGCCCCCTTTCTCTCGTTACGAACGCCTTCTCGCTCCTCACCCTGCAAGCCTATCCGCGACGCAGTCGCTCGAACTCGGCCTCGAAGCGTTCCCACAGCTCGTCTTCCGTGATCCCGAGCCCCGCCGCGTCGCGCACGATCTCTCCCACCCTCCGGTAGACGTCCTGCACCCGCCTCTCCCTGACCCGCGTCCCGGCGGTGCCNGCGACCACCGTCCCGACCCCGGGGCGGCTCTCGATCAACCCCTCCCGNNGCAACTCGCCGTAGGCCCTGACCACGGTGTTCGGGGCGACGCCCAGCTCCCTCGCCAGGGCGCGCACGGTCGGGAGCCGGNGCCCCGCCTCGAAGCTCCCGACCTCCACCGCATGCCTGATACGCTCGACGATCTGCAGGTAGATCGGGATCCCGCTCCCGTGATCGACCCCCGGCAGGACCAAAGCTCCACCCCCCGCGCGCAATGTCGTACCCATCTGAAACAACATAGCGGCGGGGAATGGAGACTTCAAGCNCGAAGGTCTCAGAGGGTCCAGACCTGGACGGGCTCCTCCTGCGGCAGGGAGGTGAGGACGACGTTCTTCACGCCCATCCCCCACAGCTCTCGCGCGATGAGGGAGGCGTCGGACATCACGAGCCCGGGGCGTACCCCGGTGATGAGCACGGCCTTGCGGCAACCCTCGGGGACCCTGCCGAGCGAGCCCTGCGCCAGAGCCCGGGCGAAGGCGGAAGCGGTTATGGTGTGTCCGGCGCCGACCCCGGTGAGCTCGGAGAAGATCTCCGGCCGGTGGACGTAGCGCTCGTCGACCGGCTTGCCGAGCGCCTCGACGTTGCCCACCGCCACGGTGAGCGTGACGGAGCCAGGGAGGACGGGCTCGTGCTCCGCGGTGCCTTTGATGAGACGGCGCCTGGCGCCGTCCGCCTCGACCAGCACGACGTCCGCGAGCGTCCTCAGCTCGTCCACCCAGGACGGCTCCACGCCGCCCACCCTCTCCTTCGAGAGCAGCGTGCTGCCCGCGACGACCGCCCGCGACANCCCGAAGGCCTCCCCGACGCGGTCCCGGAGCTCGCTCAGGTTCTCCGAGGTCAGTACGGGTCCTATCTTCGCCGCCTCCTCCAGGAACATCTTGGTCGTCGGCACCACGAGAACCCGGGCACCCTCCCCGGCGAACTCCGCGGAGACGCCGATGATCGCCCCAGACTTCCCTCCCGCCCCGGCGAACGCGACCACGTCTCCCGCTCTGATCTCTAAAGCCTCATGTAGCTTCAACCTCTCCTCCTCTACGAGAGCAACC
>JGI26049J44785_1000360_pt1 | contig 25285 bp, 24 predicted proteins | sample HigsolmetaGSP11D_FD_44785 | JGI IMG/M metagenome (IMG submission 44785)
ACAGTCCTTTTTTAAGATTTTATAAAGACATTTTGTTTTCTTTTTCTTGGTGAATACCAGCTCCCTTCCAAAATTATTCAAACTGTCCTTCAAAAATCCGATGAAACCCGTCACCCCGGTGCACTGTCTCCCATAGATGGCTCATATACACAGCAGCGAATTGCCTTAGAAACCAAGAGCTGATTCCCTTTGATTCGCCAAAGCCTCCGCTTTAGGCTCAACCTGTGTACGTTCTTCGTATTAAGAACATTCAGATGTTTTGCGGAAAAGGAATTCGTCATCGAGGTCCTGTTTTAACGCTCGATTAGTTCCAGTACCAGACAGAGATAAAGGGAGTTTGGAATGGGAAGAGTATTTGTTTACGGATGACGCCGTATTCATGCGGATGCAATTGAGAGACATGATTACAAAAGCCGTGTATGAAGTAAAAAACGAACAGACTGCGGTTGAAAAGTATGCGAAGCTGAATCCGGACCTTGTTACGATGGCGGGGGATTCCCTTATTCATTGCAGCGGCATCCAGCCTGTTTTTCGCTTAATCAATGATTTTACAGACGGAAAAATGGGCATCAGCCAACTTCTTTCAAAACTATTTGACCTTCTGCTTGGAAATATAGAAAGTTCTTGGTTATGCGGGGAAAATCGAAGATGAAGCGTATCAAATCCAAAAAACGAATATGCCTGCGCTGCTGGGAGAAACATTTTATATCGGCGAAGGTATTTTGGGGCAGGCGATGGCTTTGGAGAAAGAAACGGTTTGGCAGCATATCCGGATTTCCGTTAACGCCGAGGGAAAAAGATGTGCTTTATTTGGTGCTTGAACGCTGCAATAACCAGGAAGTTGGGGATTATTTGAATATCAGCGTCAATACGGTGAAGAACCACATCCCAAACATTTACAGAAAATCGGACCGCGTCCAGGCGATTGCGAAAGTCTACCGGACAAAGTACGGGCAGGTAGCTATAAAAACTGCGGGAGTATGCCAACAGCATGATCCCCGCCGCTTTTTTTGTTTTGATGGTATTTAGAAAAAGTGGTCGACTAAAAAGCTGATGGACAAAAGCAGCCCGAAAATGGTATTCGTTTGTGCCGTCGCTTTCATGGCAGGCAACATTTGGATCGGTTCGCTTTTTCCGATAAATCCTTTAATGGCACGGACCGGTTTCGGCGCGCTGACAAGCACGAGCAGCACCCACGGGGTCACAACGCCGAATAAGACGAGCCCGACCATCCACAGGTAGGAAAGGGCAAACATCACGGCTAAAAGGATGATGGCGCCTTTCCGCCCGAGCAGGATCGCAATCGTTTTTCTGCCGTTTGCTTTGTCGCCGTCCAAATCGCGGATGTTATTGGACAGCATGATCGCACCGATTAGAATCATAATCGGAATCGAGACAAATACAATCGGCCATGTAATCGTTTTTGTCTGAATAAAAAATGATAGTAATATAATAATGACACCCATGAAAAAGCCTGAAATCAGTTCACCGAGCGGGGTGGATGAAATCGGGAAAGGCCCTGCCGTATAAAGATACGCAACAAGCATGCAGACAGACCCGATAAGTGCAATCCACCAGGAGCTTTCTGCGCAAATATAGGCGCCGAACAAAATGGCCGCGCCAAAAAACGCAAGTGCTAAATGCAGCACGGTTTTTGGCTTTACGCCGTTTCTGACGATCGCCCCACCGATCCCGACGGAATGCTCATTGTCGAGACCACGCTTAAAATCGTAATATTCATTAAACATATTGGCCGCAGCCTGAATTAAAAGTGTTGCCACCATCATAGCCGCAAACAGCATCAGATCTATGCGGGTTTTGCCCAAAGCCAGCACTGTACCAAGGATCACGGGCACAAATCCGGCCGTTAATGTATGGGGACGCGTCAATTGCCACCAAATTCGCCAGCCTTTATCAGGGTGGATTGCCGGAGAAGATTGCGCATTCATCATCTTTCTCTCCTTTATCTTTCTATCAAAAAATATATGACAAAATTAGTACATTTAAAGTTTAGGTAAATAATCATAAAGTGTCAATGTATTTGTAACAGAATCTTATTTTAAGCCGTTTTGCTGAATTCGGTTGACGGATTCTATATAATAGAGAAGGATATGTTCACAAAAATGTAATGTTTCTGCTCCGGAATACTGGAATAGATGGATTGGCCTTAAGTATGATTTTGTTTGGAGGAGATCTTTTGGCTAAAAATAACTCATATATATTAAAGGAGAAAAATCCGCCGGTCCAAAAACTGTACAGCAAGGTGGTGAACTGCCAAGCGGTGCCCGGACCATTTCAATTATTTAATGCGGGCGCTCATCTCTTTTACGGAAACCGGTTTTATTGGCAGGATCCACAGCGTGAAATTGTATTTATCGGATTCGGCGATGTGCGCACCTTTCGCGTCACGGAAGCGGACGGTTTTGCGCAGATTGAAAAAGAATGGAATGAACTGGCGGGACGGATGGAAATTGATCAGGAAATCCAGGAAATGGGGACAGGCCCGCTTCTTTTCGGCGGTTTTGCGTTTGATCAGACGCTCGGAAAACGGGAATGGGCAGCATTCGGGCAGGGGATATTCCGCATTCCGCAAATTCTTTTTACCTTTAAAAAAGATGCGGTCTACCTCACCGTAAATGCAATTTCAAATGGACAGGACCTGCCAGGCGGCATGCGGGGAGCGGAAGAAACCGCACGCAGGCTTTTAACAAAAAGTCCTCGTGATCCGGCTCTTCCGAAAGTAAAATATGTGCGGGAAATCAGCGCGGCAAAATGGAAAGAAAGTGTCGCGAATGCGGTAAGACTCATTCAAAAAGGTGAAATGGATAAAGTCGTGCTCGCAAGAAAAATGGAGATGGCTTATGACGGTGCCGTGAACCCTGATGCTGTGCTTTTAGCTTTGTCCGAACAGCAGCATGAAAGCTATTTGTTTGTGCTGGAAGAGGAAAATGAAAGTTTTGTGGGGGCCTCGCCGGAAAGACTGATCAGGAAAACGGACCGTGAAATTTTATCGACTTGCCTGGCCGGTTCGATCAAACGGGGCCGGGATGAAGCAGAAGATCTGAAATTGGGCGGAATGCTGCTTTCAGATAAGAAAAATTTAAACGAACACCGTTTTGTCGTTTCTATGATCCAAAATGTGCTCGCACCTTTTTGCAGCGAACTCATTGTGCCGGATGCGCCGGTATTGATGAAAATGCGCGATATCCAGCATTTGTACACGCCGGTAACGGGCACGGTTAAAGATAAAGAAACGACAATTTTTAAATTGGCAAAAGCGTTGCACCCGACGCCTGCCCTCGGGGGAATCCCGCGGAAATGCGCCTTGGAAGCAATCCGCCGCCTGGAAAAAATGGATCGGGGGCTTTACGGGGCGCCGCTCGGTTGGGTGGATTACAGGGGCAATGGCGAGTTTTGTGTTGGTATCCGGTCAGGGCTTTTGAAAGAGGACCACGCTTACCTCTATGCCGGCTGCGGCGTGGTCGCAGATTCAGTACCGGAAGAAGAGTATAAAGAAACGGGTGTCAAATTTACCCCGATGCTGCGTGCTTTAGGAGGAAAATAGAGTGGAACACCAGGAAATCATGACAACGTATTTGGAAACTTTTATCAGGCAGCTGTCCGCGATGGGCGTCCGCCATGCCGTGGTCAGCCCTGGATCGCGGTCCACGCCGATTGCGATGCTGCTTGCGGAACATCCCAATTTTCAAATTTATATCGATATTGATGAGCGGTCGGCGGCTTTTTTTGCGCTCGGCATGGCAAAAGAAATGCGGAAACCGGTCGTGCTCCTCTGTACATCGGGAACCGCCGCCGCCAACTATTTCCCGGCTGTTGCGGAGGCAAATATTTCGCGGGTGCCGCTGATTGTACTGACGGCAGACCGGCCGCATGAACTGCGCAATGTCGGCGCACCGCAGGCCATTGACCAGATCCGGCTGTACGGTCCGCATGCCAAATGGTTTGAGGAAATGCCACTGCCGGAAGCGGGGGGAGAAGTGCTGCAATTTGTACGGCAAACGGCAGCCAGGGCGGTTGTAACGGCGGTGCAGCAGCCGGCAGGGCCCGTACATCTGAATTTCCCGCTTCGGGAACCTTTGGTGCCGGTTTTGGATCCGCCCCCTTTTGCCTGTAAGGAAGAAAATCAGGCAATTGGAAGCGCGATTGGAAAACTTGAGCTTGGCGGCGGCGAGATTCAAAAAATTGCCGCAGCCATTCGTCCTAAAGAACGGGGGCTGATTATTTGCGGAACGATCGATGAACCCGGGTTTCCTGAAGCGGTCCTCACGCTCAGCGAGAAAACCGGCTATCCGATTTTGGCAGATCCGCTGTCGCAGCTGCGGAGCGGAAAGCACAGGAAAGAACGGATCATTGAAAATTATGATTCCTTGTTAAAAGATCCAAAATGGGCGGGCTACCTTGCACCGGATGTTGTAATCCGCTTTGGGACGATGCCGGTTTCAAAATCGCTGACGCTTCTTTTGAAAAAATTGGAAACAGTCGACCATTTTGTCGTGGATGGCGGAAACGGCTGGCGCGATCCGGTCAAACGCGGGACAACCGTCGTTTACTGTGACGAAATCGCTTTTTGCAATAAATTGGCATCTGCTGTTTTGATGGATTCCCATTCCTCATGGTTCACGATGTGGCACACGTTGAACGAACGGGCCCGGAGTATTGTGGAAATTGCGATGGAGACGGAAAAAGGGCTCGATGAAGGAAAAACGGTAACGGAACTTGCCAAACTTTTGCCGGATGGCAGCACGCTTTTTGTCGGCAATAGCATGCCGATCCGCGATGTTGACACATTTTTCCAGGTGAACAGCAAAAATATCCGGATTTTGGCCAACCGGGGAGCGAACGGTATTGACGGTGTTGTATCCAGTGCGGCGGGTGTAAGCGCAAGTGNCGGCAAAGCGTATTTGTTGATCGGCGACTTGTCTTTTTTTCATGATTTAAACGGCTTGCTGATGGCAAAAATGCACAAGCTCAATCTTTGTGTCATTTTAATCAATAATAATGGCGGCGGGATCTTCTCGTTTTTGCCGCAAGCAAACGAGCCGAAAAACTTTGAAAGGCTGTTCGGTACTCCGACCGGCCTTGAGTTTGAATATGCGGTAAAGATGTACGGCGGGCGCTATGTAAAGCCGCGTGATTGGAAGGAATTCCGCGGGGCGCTTTCCGGTTACGAAAACGGGCTGCAAGTCATCGAAGTACAGACGGACCGCGCCAAAAACGTCGAAAATCACCGGAGAATGTGGATGCAAGTTTCCCGGGAAATGGAAACTTATTTTCAAGGTGAAAATCAATGAAAATCAATGGCTTGGAATATCATGTGGAAACGGCCGGCGAGGGCGAGCCGCTGCTGCTTTTGCATGGTTTTACAGGAAATGGGGATATCTGGAAAGAAGTAGCGACTTTGCTGCAGGATGAGTTCCGCTGTATTTTCGTCGACATTATTGGGCACGGCAAAACAGCCAAACCGGATGATGCAGGGCGTTATGCGATTCAAAAAGCGGCAGCGGATCTGCGTGCTGTTTTGGAACAATTTGGAATCGCCCAGGCCTCCGTTCTTGGCTATTCTATGGGTGGGCGGCTGGCGCTCACATTCGCGGTGCTGTATCCGCAAATGGTGAAAAAACTTGTGCTGGAGAGCGCGTCCCCCGGCTTAAAAACAGAGGCGGAACGGGCGGCGCGCAGAAAGCAGGATGAACAGCTGGCGGACCGGATTTTATCGGAAGGGATCGAAGCGTTTGTAGATTATTGGACAAATATTCCGCTGTTTGAATCGCAGAAAAAGCTTGCGGCTGATGTCCGGGAGAAAATCCGTACGCAACGCCTGGAAAATGACCCGGTTGGATTGGCAAACAGCCTGCGCGGTATGGGAACAGGAGCCCAGCCGTCATGGTGGGATTGCCTCCAGAAACTTGACTTTCCTGTATTGCTTACTGCCGGCGAAGGGGATCCGAAATTTTGCCGGATTGCCGAAGAAATGAAAGCGAGGATGCCGCATGCGAAAAAAATCATTTTTTCGCATGCCGGCCATGCAATTCATGCGGAAGATCCACGAAAGTTTGGTACAATGGTAAAGGGATTTTTAAAAAATTGTTGATAAATTGTCAAAGAATGTACGTATAAAGGAGGAACACTTCATGGCAGTCGAATGGAAAACGGAACATGAGTATGAAGATATTTTATACGAATCTTACAACGGAATTGCCAAGATTACGATTAACCGTCCCCATGTGCGCAATGCTTTCCGCCCTGAAACGGTAAATGAAATGTATGACGCTTTTACGAGGGCGCGCGATGACTCCAAAATTGGCGTCATTATTTTGACGGGAATGGGGGACAAGGCATTCTGCTCCGGCGGCGACCAAAAAGTGCGCGGCAACGGCGGCTATGTCGGAAAAGACAATATTCCGCGTTTGAACGTGCTGGATCTTCAGCGTTTAATCCGCGTCATCCCGAAACCGGTCATCGCAATGGTTGCCGGCTATGCGATCGGGGGCGGCCATGTGCTGCATGTTGTCTGCGATTTGACAATTGCGGCGGACAATGCGATCTTCGGGCAAACCGGACCGAAAGTCGGCAGCTTCGACGGCGGTTACGGCGCCGGTTACTTGGCAAGAATCGTCGGTCACAAAAAAGCGCGCGAAATCTGGTACCTGTGCCGCCAGTACAATGCGCAGGAAGCATTGGAAATGGGGCTCGTCAATGCGGTTGTGCCGCTTGAAAAACTTGAAGAAGAAACGATCAAATGGGCGGAAGAAATCCTTGAGAAAAGCCCGATGGCGATCCGCTTCTTAAAGGCCGCGTTCAACGCTGATACGGACGGGCTTGCCGGCTTGCAGCAATTTGCGGGGGATGCGACGCTCTTGTATTACACAACGGATGAAGCGAAAGAAGGCCGCGACGCGTTCAAGGAAAAACGCAAACCGGACTTTGGCCAATTCCCGCGTTTCCCGTGATCGAAAAATGGGCTGTCTCTGATTGAGGCAGCCTAAATTCTTATCAATGTTTTTTAATCAGCAGGGAGAAAGAATATATAAGCGGCAGTTTTTGGGGCAATTGTCTTTTTGAAGGAATACTGAAGACTGTGTCATGAAAGGCGACTTCCTTTAACAAGCTGCTTTTTTCAAAATGAACGATTTCAATTCAGGTGATCATATGTTACCCAATTTTTTAAAACAACGGGCATACTTGACGCCGAACCGTACGGCGCTTGTGTTTAAAGATGGAATACTCACTTTTGTCGAGTTATACAAGCAGGTGAAAGAAACGGCACAAAAACTGGCTGGTCGCGGTATGCAGCCGGAAGATACAGCTGCCGTCTTATTAAAAAACCGCCCGCAAACAGTAGTCATCCTCCATGCCCTGCAGCAGCTGCGCGTACGCACGCTTTTTCTCAATCACCGTTTGACAACAGTTGAGATGCAGTACCAGTTGCAGGACAGCGGAGCAAAATGGCTGATTACGGAAAAAGATTTTCAGGAAAAATCGGTTGTGCTAAAAGAGAAAGTGCAGGTCATTCAACGAGAAACGCTTGCTGCTTTGCCTTCTGCCGATTACGAAGAAGCAGCAGAGTTTACACTCGATGATGTCTGCTCGATCATGTACACGTCCGGAACGACCGGCAAGCCAAAGGGCGTGCTGCAGACTTACGGCAACCACTGGTGGAGCGCAGCCGGATCTGCGCTGAATCTCGGCTTGAGGGAGGAAGATGTATGGCTGTGCGCAGTGCCGCTTTTTCATATCAGCGGTTTTTCTATCCTCATGCGTTCCGTTTTTTACGGCATGCCGGTCTATTTAATGGAAAAATTTAATGAAAAAGAGGCCGTCAAACTGCTGCAATCGGGCTGCATTACGATCATGTCGGTTGTGGCCAACACATTGCAGCGGATTTTAAACGAACTTGGGGAAAAATCGCTTCATCCGAACGTGCGCTGTATGCTCCTCGGCGGGGGGCCGGCGCCGCGCCCGCTTCTTGAGGCTTGCGCCGAAAAGCAAATTTCTGTATTCCAATCATATGGCATGACCGAAACGTCCTCCCAAATCGTGACACTTGCGCCGGAAGACAGCCTGCGGAAAATCGGATCCGCAGGAAAACCATTGTTTCCTGCACAGATTCGCATTGTTTCTGAAGGCAGGGAATGCAAGCCGTTTGAGCATGGGGAAATTGCTGTCAAAGGGCCGAATGTCACGATCGGATATTTGAACCGCCCGGATGCCAACGAAAAAAGCTTCCGAGATGGCTGGTTTTTTACCGGCGATATCGGCTATCTCGATGACGAAGGCTTTTTATATGTAATGGACAGGCGGTCGGATCTGATTATTTCCGGCGGGGAAAATATTTACCCGGCCGAGGTTGAGGAAGTGCTCCTGGCCCATCCGGATATATTGGAAGCCGGCGTCGTAGGGATGGAAGACGAAAAATGGGGCCAGGTGCCGGCGGCTTTTATTGTCACAAAAAAAGAAGTTTTAGAAAGCGAACTCCAGGCATTTTGTGAAGTACGCCTTGCGAAATACAAAATCCCGAAAAAATTTTTTACCGTATCGGACTTGCCGCGCAATGCATCCAATAAATTGATGCGCAGAAAACTTTTGGAGTGGCTGCCGTCATGATGAAAATTGAGAGGGTCCAGTTATCGGTCATAAAAATGGCGCTCAAATCCCCGTTTGAAAATGCACTTGAAAAAGTGGTGGAACGGGAAGCGATCATGCTTGAAGTAACGGACAAAGACGGTGTGACCGGATACGGGGAAGCCATCGCTTTTTCGACGCCGTGGTATACGGAAGAGACAGTACGGACGTGTTTCCATATACTGAAAGACGTCCTGATCCCGCTACTCATGAAAAAGCCAATCTTTCACCCGAAAGAAGTGAGTGAACGTTTCCGTGCAGTCCGGCGCAACCATATGGCAAAAGCCGGGATTGAAACAGCCATTTGGGATCTGTATGCAAAAAAGAAAGGCATTCCGCTATGGAAACTGATCGGCGGCACGCGGGAAACGGTGGCTGCCGGCGTTGCGGTCGGCAGCCATGATACAGCGGAAGCACTGCGGCAAATCGAATCATTTCTTGGCGATGGCTATGAAAGAGTCAAAGTAAAAATCAAGCCCGGCCATGATGAATCGTTCATCCGTGAGATCCGCCGCAACTTTCCAGATTTGGCGCTTATGGCGGATGCGAATTCCGCTTATACATTGGAAGATTTGCCCCAGCTTGAGAAACTGGACCGGTACGGGCTTATGATGATTGAACAGCCGCTTGCCGCCGATGATATTGTGGATCATGCCTTATTGCAAAAACAGTTGAAAACGCCGGTTTGCCTTGATGAAAGCATCGTGACGTACCATGATGCGGAAAGCGCGCTCCGCCTCGGCAGTTTCAGGGTGCTCAATATTAAAATCGGCCGGGTCGGCGGTTTGTGGCCGGCCATCCGGCTTCATGATCTTTGTGCGGCCCGAGGCATTCCGGTTTGGTGCGGCGGGATGATTGAATTCGGCATTTCGCGCGCCTTTAACCTTGCGCTCGCTTCTTTGCCGGGTTTCACTATTCCGGGCGATATCTCTGCTTCAAGCCGTTTTTGGGAAAAAGATATTATTGTTCCCGAAATCAAGGTAGAAAATGGAAAAATTCAGCTTTCGAATGAATCGGGAATCGGATTCGGGTTGAACCAGGCGTATATGGAAAAAGTCCGGATATACAAGGAAGTATTTTGAAAGAAAAAAACTGCTGTATCTTTATCTGCAGCAGTTTTTTGTTGGGCTTTCAGATGAGCAGGCTAGATTTGCCAAATGTCGACTCAAACTTAGAGATCAGCGTCGCCAAAAATATACGGGCAACAGAAAAAGCGCCTATCAAATGATAAGCGCCTTTTCCCGATCAATAAATCGACTCGAACGTTTTACAGTCTGTTTCGTACTGGTTTTCAGCCTGCTTCCCTGTATGGCTGACAATATAGATTGCTTCTGCAGAACAGAGATTCCCTTCCTGCCAAAATACGCAGTTTTTCACTTCGCATAAGACGTCTTTTGCCATGCTGCACCCCCCTTTAAGCATGTGGTACAAGCATTAGTTTCCGCAATCCGCCGCAAAAGATGCCCGCTTATTGCAAAGCTTTTTCCAATGCCTTTAGGTTGTCATTCACTAAAGTAAAATAATCTTTATGTTCTTTGATTTCTTTATTCGTCCGTACGCCGAGGTGGTGGATATAAACCGGTTTTGTATTCGTCTCCTGCTGCACGACATCTGCGATTTTAGAAGGAACATTTTTCTCAAAAACGATATAGGAAAGATGGTCTTGTTTTACTTTTTGGATGACCTTCTCCAATTGCTGTTGCGACGGTTCGTCCGACGTTGACAGCCCGGCGATCGGAATTTGCTTGATGCCGTAGCGTTTTACCCAATATCCGTAAGCTGCGTGCGAGACGACAATTTCTTTATTTCTTGATTTTTGGACGGCAGCTTTGTATTCGGCGTTTACTTTGTCGAGCTTTTGGGCCAGTTGTTTGTAGTTCTTTTCAAAATACGCTTTTTGTTTCGGCATTTTTTTCGACAGCTGTTCCGCGATCATGTCGGCCATCTGCTTCACATAGACAGGGTCGAGCCAGACATGGGGATCCACATTCGGGCTGTTTTTCTCCGGAACATTGAGGCGGTCCCCAAGCGCCATCATTTTGACATTCTGCCCCTGTAAAACTTGTTTTGCCTTATCCGCAAATCCTTCAAGCCCGAGGCCGATGTAGAAGAAAAAGTCGGAATCGGCAAGTTTTAAAATATCCTTCTGCGATGGTTCGTACGTATGTTCATCGGTGCCCGGTGGATAAATCGTTTGGACCGTGACATATTTCCCNCCAATTTGCTGTGTGACATNTTCCAAAGGATACACGGTGGTGTAGACGGAAATTTTATTTTCCGGTTTACTTGGCTGCCCATTCGAACATGCTGAAAGGACGACCATCGTAAAGGCAAGCAGTATCAAAGAAATTTTTCTCAAAACGGATATTCCTTTCTTGTAAAAATTTAATTAGGAATGATTACGATTTACTCACAAAAAATATAATACTAAAAGCCGGCACGCATGGCAAGAAAAAAATAAGGGGCAGTATCTGTCTGCCCCCATTGCCTGTTTACTCGCTGCTTTTGTCTGCTTCTTCAGTTTCCAGCATGCCGTAAGATCCGTTCATGGCCAGCTCGTCGATATCCGCGCCAAAGTCGTTTTGGCTGTTGCTGTTTTTCTTCTGCTGCTCTTTATTTTCTTTCATAAAAAAGCACCTCCATCTGTACCGTTTTCAGAAAAAGAAAAACGTATGCAGCGGAGGCGTACATCTAATGTTTTTTGACAGGCCACTGTTCTGGAACGGGATCGTACCCGCCGGCATGAAACGGGTGGCACTTTAGAATTCTTCTTACGGTCAGATACCCGCCGCGGATTGCCCCGAACCGTTTAATGGCTTCCAGGCCGTAATTCGAACAGGTCGGCTGGAAACGGCAGTTTGGCGGCGTCAGGGGGGAAATCACCAGTTGATAAAAACGGATCAATTTAATCAAAATGAACTTCAGCATCGATCTGCCCCTTTCCTGCGTTTATTGTAGCATGTTTTAAAAAAAGATGCGCAACATATGTTTAGGCGTTTGAAGGCCCGGCAAAAGGGTACAAACTAAGCAGGAGGTAGATTGAACATGGCTGAAAACGATCAATTGCTGGAATTATTGAATAAGCAAGTGGCAAACTGGACAGTGCTTTATACAAAATTGCACAATTACCATTGGTATGTGAAAGGGCCGCAATTTTTAAGCCTCCATGCCAAATTTGAAGAATTATACGATCTTGCGAATGAATACATCGATGAATTGGCCGAACGTCTGCTGGCNTTAAACGGCAATCCGGTTGCAACATTGAAAGAGAGCCTGGCAACTGCATCAGTGCAGGAAGCAAGCGGCCGGGAAAGCACGGAAGAAATGGTGCAGGCCGTTGCCAATGATTTTGCAATGATTGCAAAAGAACTGGAAGAAGCGATCGGGCTTGCAAGCAATGCAGGCGATGACGCAACAGCCGACATGTTTATCGGCATCCAGGAAACATTGGATAAAAACATTTGGATGCTCAATGCGTTTTTGGGAAGACGTTAAGCGTTTGTCGGCCGGCGTTCGGTATTTTGAAAGGCAGGATTCGCCGGCCGGGCAACCGGGGCCTGGATTCCACAGGTGCCCTCATTATAGAAAAAATGCTGCTCCGGTGCGCCGAAACAGCATTTTTTCATTGCAAATATTTCGTTGACGGATAGGCGTCAAAGCCGGCGTAATCCGCAAACTTATCTTTTAAACTCTCCAATATGTATAACTCGATAAAATGTTCCAGTTCGGCGGTGCTCATCTCGTTGACGATCCCGAGCAGGTCTTTCCGGTTGTAGTTTTCGATGACGGCTGCTGTGATGGCGCCCAAATCTTCTTCGTCCCCTGTCAGCCGGTCCCGGTACAGTTCAAACAACTCATCGACTAACCTCATGGCATTTTCCTCCTTTATCCAGTTCTTATTTACTAGCCCTAAAAATATGCTTTTAAACATTGTATGGTTATGTTCACGAGATGTACAGCGAAAAATGTATGCGATTTCAATAATATTTTCGCCAATTTTTGCGCCTGTTTGCCGTATAATGTAAAATAGGAGGGATCGTATGTGCCAGTTTACGGACCTGAACGGCAATACTGTTACATTAAAATTTGAGAAAAAAGCATTTCCGGTTGAACCGCAGCATGTCCTTGTGATTGCGAAATATAGCGGGAGCTGGCTGTTGACCTACCATTCGGAAAGGGGGCTCGAATTCCCGGGCGGCAAAAGGGAAGCTGGCGAAACGATTGAAGAAGCGGCCTTACGCGAATTATATGAAGAAACCGGCGGCGTTTCGAAAAAGCTGGAATACATCGGCGAATATATGGTGGAAGACCGGAAGAACGGCCCGTTTGCCAAAGCGCTTTTTTATGCCGAAATCAGTCGGATAGACAAAAAGGATAATTATTTGGAAACAAAGGGGCCTGTCCTCGTGGAAGGGGATCTTCGTGAAAAATTGCAGTCACCTGCATTCAGTTTTTTAATGAAAGACGGGGTTGTAGAAAAAGTGATTGTGCGCCTGGAAAAATAAAAATCCGGCGCGTTTTTTGCGCACCGGAACAGCCTATCTGTCTTTCATTAATTTTTTCTCAAGCAAGTCGACAAGCTGATACATGATGGTTGCGACAATTGCGATCATGATCATTGAAAGCATCACAAGCGTAAAATTGAACACCTGGAAACCGTAAATGATCATATAGCCGAGCCCCTGTGAGGAGACTAAATACTCACCGACAATGACTCCGACCCATGCGAGCCCGACATTTACTTTTAACGTTGAAATCATGACTGGGACAGATGCCGGCAAAACCGCTTCACGGAACACCTGCATCCGGGTGGCGCCGAACGAACGCAGCACTTTGATGTAGTTCGGGTCGACATCGCGGAACGCCGTATAAATCACGATGGTCGTGACGATGACGGAGATGATAATCCCCATCGAAATAATGGATGAAAACCCCGGGCCCATGCTGACGATCAAAATCGGACCGAGCGCCACTTTCGGCATCGCGTTAAAAACAACGAGGTACGGGTCAAGAATTTTCGATAATAACGGCGACCACCAGAGAATGGCGGCCAGCACGGCGCCGAGCAGCGTGCCGAGAATAAAGCCCATGATCGTTTCAAACACGGTGATCCCCAAATGGATGTAAAGCGAGCCATCTTCAATTTTTCCCACAAATAGCGCCCACACTTTTGACGGCGAGCTGAAAATGAGCGGGTCGATCCAGTGGCGGCGGCTCGCAATTTCCCATAAACAGAAAAATACGATTAAAATCAACAGCTGGAAAAAACGGACTCGGCGTTTTTCTTTACGGATGGCGGCGAGATAGTCTTCGTGCAGGAGCGGAACATTTTTAACTGTTTTCAAGGGACTCCAGCTCCTTCCAAATTTCGTTGAAAAGAATGGAATAGGATTCTTTGCTGCGGGCTTCAAACGGGCGGATGCGGCGCAGATCTTCCGGGACCTCAAAAATTTTATGCAGCCGCCCGGGCTTTGCCGCAAACAGGAGAATCCGGTCGCTCATCGAAATCGCCTCGCCGATGTCGTGCGTGACGAGCACGGCTGTTTTGTGGAATTGCTTCAACGTTTTAAAGACCAAATCTTCAAGCTTTAACTTTGTTTGGAAATCGAGTGCGGAAAACGGTTCGTCAAGCAGCAGGATTTTCGGGTTGACGGCAAGCGTCCTTACCAATGCGGCCCGCTGCCGCATCCCGCCGGACAATTGCCGCGGGAATTGTTTTTCAACGCCATGCAGGCCGATGTCATGCAAAAGTTGAAGGGCGTTTTTTCTTGATTCTGCGTTGAGCTGTTTTTTCATTTTTAGCCCGAGAAATATGTTTTCTTCAATCGTTTTCCACGGGAATAAATAATCCTGCTGGAGCATATATCCGATCGACGACGCTTTTAGATCAGGCGCTTTACCGTCGATCCGCACCTCCCCTTCTGTCGGCTGCAACAGCCCCGAGATAATCGAAAGCATTGTCGTTTTTCCGCAGCCGCTCGGGCCAAGTAAAGATACAAATTCCCCTTCCCGGATGCTGAACGAAATATTTTCAAGCGCCTTTGTTGCCTGTTTAGCCGTGAAATAAGTATGGTTGACATTTTGGACGATCAAAAAACTCATGGCTGCAGCCTGCCGGATGGGCAGGGCACGCCCCCTTTCCATTATTTTGCAGCTTTTTTCACAATCGTTGTATTGACGAGTTTGCTGTAAGGCACTGTTTGGCCGAGTTCGCCGGCTTCTTTCATAATCTCCTGGATTGTGCTCCAGCCCGATTTGCTTAAAATCATGTCATCACTAAAAGAGCCCTGGCTGCGGTACCGTTCAATAGAGGAAGCAAGAATATCCGTTTTGGTGTCTTTAAAATAAGGCTGTACTGTTTTGGCGACGACTTCCGGATCGGTTTTCCGCACCCATTTGCCGGCTTTTAACAAGGCGCGCACAAATTTCACCGCGCTTGTTTCATTTTCCTTTAAATAGCTTTGTTTGGCCATGAACGTCGTGTACGGCACTTCGCCGGACTCTTTGCCGAATGAAGCGACAATATAGCCTTTTCCTTCTTTTTCCATCACTGTTGCATTCGGTTCAAACAATTGGACAAAATCCCCCGTCCCGGACGCATAGGCATTGGCGATGTTCGCAAAGTCGATATTTTGGATCAGCTTTGTGTCTTTGTGCGGGTCAATGTCGTGCTTTTTCAACACATACTCGCCGACCATCTGCGGCATCCCGCCTTTACGCTGGCCGAGGAAAGTGGAGCCTTTCAGCATATTCCAAGAGAAATGGTCAATTTTTTTGCGCGAAACAAGGAATGTGCCGTCCGTTGCGGTGAGTTGCGCAAAATTAATGACCGGATCGGCTGCCTGCTGTTTGTAAACGTAAATGGACGTTTCCGATCCGACAAGCGCAATATCTGTCCCGCCGGAAAGCAGGGCTGTCATCGTTTTGTCGCCGCCCCAGGTGGTTGTTAACTTGATATCAAGTCCTTCCTCTTTGAAATAGCCTTTTGCAAGCGCAACATAAAGTGGCGTGTAAAAGACGGAGCGCGTCACTTCGGCAACCCGTACATTTTGCAATGCTTTCTTTTTCGTTCCTGAACTGCCAGCGCCGCATGCGCCTAAGCTGAATGCAAGTATAGCAGTCATCAGCAACGTAAAGCCGATTTTCAACCATCTAACCATCGGGGAACCTCCTCATAATTGGGCTTTTTTCTTACAGCCTATGCCAGGGGGAGTGATTGTGTGAATGCCTAATGTTTAAAAATTTTTTACAGTAAAACTTGATTATTAAAAAATTTTTTCATATAATAAAAGTATCGCTGAAAGTGCTTTCATTTTGCGTCGAAAAGGGGTTGACATCATGGATGCTTATTTGCTGTTGATTACATTTTTGGCAATCGTCATCGTTATATTAGGAGTTTCATGGTTTAAGTGGCATGCGTTTATCAGTTTACTTGTTGCCAGCATGTTTCTTGCGATTTTTTCAGGAATGTCTTTGGATAAAATTGTTACCGCTTACGAAACCGGTGTCGGCGGTGTCCTTGGGCATTTGGTCGGAATTTTGGCGCTCGGCACAATTCTTGGCGAGATGCTTTCAAAATCCGGTGCAGGGATCCAGATCGCCAATTATTTCATAAAAATGTTCGGCGAAAAGAAACTGCCGTGGGCGATGTTTTTCTCCGGCTTTATTATCGGCATACCGGTCTTCTTTGAAGTCGGGATTTTGATTTTGCTGCCGCTTGTCATATCGATCCAAAAAGCGTCTAAACAAAATATTTTGCTGATCGCTTTGCCGGCCATTGCGGGATTATCAATCGTGCACGGCATTGTCCCGCCGCACCCGGGCGCAATTGCGGCAATCGGCATTTACAACGCNAATCTCGGAAAAGTATTGCTGTATTCTTTGATCATTGCCATTCCGGCCGGGATTTTAGGCGGGCCCCTGTTTGCCAAATGGGTGAATAAACGCGTTATTCCGGAAGGCGAACCGAAATTGATCCAGGTGGAAGATGTGTCGCAGTCGAAAATGCCAAGCGCAGGCATTTCTTTCTTGACGATTTTAATGCCGGTGATTTTGATGGTGCTCGGAACGGCTGCACCTTACCTGCGTGTGCCGAAACTCGTTGAAAAAATTTTCGCGTTTATCGGAAGCCCGCTCATTGCACTTTTGCTCTCATGCTTTTTTGCCTATTATTTCTTGGGTTTTCGNCAGGGGATGGACCGGAAGCTGGTTAAAAAATTTACGGAAGAATGCCTGCTGCCGGTCGGGTCGATCATTTTGATNATCGGTGCCGGCGGGGGATTTAAACAGATTTTGATTGATAGCGGCGTCGGTGACGTGATCGCAAGAATGGCCGGGCATTTGTCCCTGTCCCCGCTTGTTCTCGCTTTCCTGATCGCCGCCCTGATCCGGATTGCGACAGGTTCGGCAACGGTTGCCTTGACGACAGCAGCCGGGATTATCTCGCCTGTCATCGCCCATACAACANGCATCAACCTCGAACTGCTTGTCATTGCAACCGGTGCGGGCTCGCTGATTTTCTCGCATGTCAATGATGCAGGGTTCTGGATGGTAAAAGAATACCTTGGTTTATCGATTAAAGAAACATTCAAAACATGGACCGTGCTCGAGACAATCCTTTCGCTTGCCGGATTTGCCGGGGCGTTGATTTTGAATATGTTCCTTTGACGGCAGCAGCCGGGCATCCATATTTAAGGAGCGCCCGGCTGTTTTTCTTTTTAAAAAGTTGACGGCTTTGTTTTTGAGGTTGTATAACAAACCACTACCGACTAGTATTCGATAACGCTTTTGAAAGTCCGCTTATGGTAAGGGAGATGGGCATGGCGCATTTGTTAAAGGAAAAATCGATGAAATTTGCGTTCAAACTGGCTCATGGGCTGGGCAGGGCTTACTGAAAGCAGAAAATACTGGTCGGCCAGTCCCCTCGTTAAAAGACATCCTCCTCGAACAGGAGCGTGATCCAAACGCTGATGGTGGAAACCGAAGATNATCTCGAAGGAGCGCCCGGCTGTTATGATGAAGGCTCGGGCGCCCGCCGGCCATGAACGAACAGATCATAAAAATTAATTATGGAAAACTTGCACCCGGCNCATATTTTTGAAGACATTCTCCCTGCCCTGCGCGAAAATGGCATCACGGAAACGAAAACCGAAAAAATGCTCGGCACCAATGCGGTTGGGCTTTATGGCGGCGAGCCGGTGAAGGTGGGGTAGTTTTGACTTTAAGATAGGGGGTACAAGCCATTACGTTTTTTTATTGCCGCTTTTACCGCCTTTTCAATCTCCTTGTATCCTGTACACCGGCATATATTGGATTCAAGCCAGTTTTGTATGACTTCGGCTGTTGCATCAGGATGAGTTTCAATGAGTGCATGGCAATTCATAATGAATCCGGGTGTACAGTATCCGCACTGGAAGGCAAAGTTTTCAATAAATGCTTGCTGGATCGGGGTATTTTTCAATCCTTCAATGGTTGTGATCCGCTTTCCGACTGCCTCGGCACCCAACATTAAACATGACTTCATCGGACGGCCGTCAACCATCACCGTGCAAGCCCCGCAGTCCCCGTTCAAACATCCGGGTTTAGCACCTGTTAAACCTAAATGTTCTCTTATCACATCGAGCAGGATGTCAGAAGATCGGATCGTGACTGCTTTTTTTTCGCCATTTACATCCAACATGGCAGAAATCAAAGCCATGGGTTTCACTCCTCTCCCAAACCCGTTAAAATATCCGCCAAAGTATTTTTTAAAACAAATATCCGATACCCGGAAGAACCTTCAACATCATTTAATACAGGCGCCGGCACATGGCGGATGGCTTCTTGAACTTTTTCTTTTAAGGTTAAGCGCCCATTGTTTAATGCTTTTTCCATCTCAAATGCACGAAACGGATAAGGGGTTAAGCCGCTGATGGCCACTCTGATTTGATTCCCGGTTTTTAAGGCGGCAACTGTAATCAAGGGATAGCCGGTATTCCATTGCCTGCGCCTTTTGATGCTCATATGCGGCGCCCGGATAAATTCCTGCTGGGTACTCACTTGAACGAAAAATACCCCTTCATCGAGGTGCAAATGTTGCTGAAAAACTTGATGAATCGGCAACATTTTGTCGCCGTACGGCCCGGCAACCATGATGAGGCTGTCGGCTAATAAAAAAGGCAGTACGGCTTCCCGGTAAAAAATTTGGCCGCAAATATTACCGCCTAACGTGATCTTCGTACGGGCTGTATGGTCTGCGATTTCGCGTACGGTTTTTGACAGCAATGGAAATGATCCTTCTTCTTCAATTTCAGCTAAAGAAAGGCCCCCGCCGAGGATAAGGCTGTCCTCAGTTGAAAAACGGACTTTGTATTCCGGTATTTCCTTTAGGTCAATTACAGCGTCCGTATACAATACATTTAATCTTCCAAGTGTAATCACTTCTGTTCCGCCGGAAAAATATTTTGGTGATTTTCCTTGATTTTTTAGCCATTGATAGAGAAAGGCAGCTTCTTGAAGAGATTTTGGGCGGTAATAGTCAAATTCAAATGGTATCATTGGCTGCTTCTTCCTTTGCCCGCCAGATGTATTCCGGTGTTAGCGGCAGGCTGTACAGGGATACGCCGGCAGCACGAGATAAAGCATTTCCAAGCGCAGCCGGCATTCCTAAAATCCCATGTTCGCCAACCCCCCGCAAACCATATGGTGCTTCCAAATGCGGCGTTTCGATAAAATCAACCAGATACTCGGGATTTTCCCCGTAATAGATCGGCCGGTAAGTTCGCAGCTGCGGATTCAATACCCTTCCGAATGAATCGAAAATAAACGTTTCCCGCCCGCCGTACGCAAGCCCCATGCTCATTGCCCCCATCACTTGCCCTTTTGCTGTTTTTTCGTTTAATACTTTCCCGATATCGACAACTGTACAGGCTTTGATTATTTTATATGTGTAATCTCTGCGGTCAAATTCCACTTCCACAACAGACGCGCATACCGTCCATTCGGGTCCGGGCCTGCCTCTGCCGGTCTCCCGGTCCAGATACGTCATGCCGCGCAAAATATAGTTCCCTCTGCCGATAATCTGGCCGCCGATGGCATTTCCATTTGGATACACATAGCCGTATACAATATCTTTAAAATGGAGGCCGGTTCGGGGGTTGCTTCTTAGGAATACACGGGAGTCCGCAACGGCTAAATCTTCCGGTGTGCATCTTAAGACAGCGGAAGCAATTTCCTTCATTTGCCTTTCCGCATCATCAGCCGCTTCCATCAATGCTCTTCCCGCCATAAAAGTCCCCTGGCTTGCAACAGTTTTCCAATGTTCCGGGGTTGTCTGCGTATCTACCTTCATCCGGACATGGATTTGATGGATATCCATTTGGAAACGTTCGGCGAGCATTTGTGCCAGCATCGTTTTTGTGGCTGTTCCGATTTCAATGACGCCGGAAATAATATTGACACTGCCATCAGAATTAAAAGTTAAAACGACGCCGGAACTTGCATTTGAATCAATCGTCGATGTTTTCCATCCGCAGCTTGCGCCTTTTACACGTACGTAACGTTCATCAATTTCTGTAATCTGCCCTTCTTCCCAATTCGCTAATTCTTTTACACGGCCAATGCATTTCCTCAAATTTCCGACCGTACTTTCATTCAGTTGAACTTGGGTGGGCGTTGTGTGGCCAGGGAGAATGGCGTTTAAATAACGCAAATCAAACGGGTCCATCTGCAGTTTTTGCACCAATATGTCCATTGTCCGTTCAAATGCAAATAAAAGTTCGGAATGGCTGAATCCTCGGAAGGGTGCGGGGTATGGATGATTGGTATACATACAGTAAGAATTGCATCGAATGTTTTCAATATTGTACGGGCCTGTACAGTCAACTGCTGCAGCTCTGCTTAAGTCAATGGATTTATCGGCATAGGCGCCGCCATCAAATAAAAAAGTCATTTCAGCAGCTGTTAATTTCCCATCACGGGTGGCGCCTAGCTTTACTTTTGCATCCAGTCCGATATGCCCCGGCGCACTTACCATATCTTCTTCGCGGGAATAAAAGAGTTTCACAGGTTTCCCACCAACAGCCTTTGAGGCGAGATAAGCCAGCAGTTCTGTATGCACCGAAGCTTTTCCTCCGTAAGCGCCTCCGACAAGCGGCGTATTGACGATGATTTTTCCTGGATTTTCGTGAATATAACGGCCGATTAATTTTTTTACCATAAAAGGGGATTGGGAGGTGGTTGAAATGATCACCGTGCCGTCGGATTTTATTTCGACAGTTGAACAGCGTGTCTCCATTGCAGCGTGGTCGGAGGGTTTAATAGAAAAAGAGGCTTCTACAATCACCTCACTTTCACGCCATCCTTTTTCCATATTCCCTTTGCGGATTTTCTGGAGGTTTGCAATATTAGTTCCGGGTATTGGATAAACCATGTGCGATTTTTCATAGCTTCCCAGTTTTTCATGTACAAGCGGCGCATCTTGACGTAAGGCTTCTGTAGGGGAATGGACAACCGGCAATGGTTGATATGCGATTTTAATCAAGTTTGCCGCTTTTTTTGCAATCAAAAGGTTATCTGCTACAACGATTGCAACGACTTCCCCGCAATGCCTGACTTTATCGAATGCAATCGGGGGACGGTCCCGGATCTCTTCACCGGTTAAAGGAAGACCTTCCCCGGTAATGATTGCCCTTACCCCCGGTATCTTTTTTGCTTCTTTCATATCTATTTTCCGGATTTTTGCATGGCCGAACGGGCTTATAACTGTTGCAGCATGTAAGCCGTTATAGGATTGGTCATGGATGTATTTGGCTTCGCCTGTAACTTTTTCCAAAGCATCTTTCCGTATCATGCTTTTTCCTAAGAGAGTCAACCCATTTCCCTCCTTCGCAAAACGCGCAATTGGTCATAACTTTTTTGGCTGCGGAAGAAATGCCGATGATTTTTTTCATATTTTCTCCGGTTTTCTTAAAACTTTTATCATTTCGGCGATAATACTGATTGCAATCTCTTCCGCCCCTTTCGCATGTATATTAATTCCGGCCGGTGAGGAGATCCAGGGCGGAATTTCTTTTCCTTCAAGTAATCTTTCTGTTCTCCTACAGGGCCCCAGTATACCGAGATAAGATAATTTTTTGTGCATCAATATGCGAAGAAGTTCCTTATCTTTTTGAAAATTGTGGGTCATAATTACGGCAAAATCTTTTTCGACAATGTCTAGGTTTTGATCTGCACCATCTGGAAATCCGGTGATACACTGTTCGGCTTCAGGAAAGTTTTCACGGTTGCATAACGCCGGCCTATGTTCATAAACTGTTACGGAAAAACCGGTCTGGGCCGCAAATCGTACGAGCGGTTTTGCATCCGGCCCCGCCCCAAACAATATCAAGCGGGGGCGCGACCTGTAATGGTATGAATAAAATTGGCCGTTTTTATCTGTGCTTCGTGTGTCGCTTTTGCCAAAAAGTTTTTCTATCATAAAAGCCGGAAATGCATCGCCGAAGGGTTCACCGTTTTGGGGAAAATAACCACCCCGGAGGAACTCAAAATTCCCGTTAAACTGTTTAATATGAAGAACAGAAATCCCTGCATCCAAAAATGCTTTTAATTTCATTAAATTTTGCCTTAAAGTCCGGGTTAAAGGTTCGATGAATATATGCAAAATACCGTTGCACCCTGCGCCCTGCCCCCATGATAAGTCTGTTTCATCCTGCATATCATAGGTGTAGATTTGTGCTTTTCCGCTTTCCAGTACTTGTTTTGCTTTCCATTTCAGATCTTCCTCGAGGCACCCTGCGCTTAACATGCCGATTTGTGCCCCGCTTTCCCCCATTAACATGCAGGAGCCTTCTTTTTTATAAGCGGAGCCTTCAACACGCAGTATTGTTGCAATTACACATCTTTCCGTTATAAAGGGGAGTTGCTCCAATATTTGAAAAATATCCTCCAAGCTGTTCACCACTTTCAAATATCACAATAAAGTTTATTCAGGTTTATGGATTTCATGAATTGTTCTGTGAGTACAGCCAAAGGTATAGAAAATTGATGTGTTCGGTTTTCTTTTAAGAAGGGTTGTACAGGGGAATCCAATTCAAAGGGGTCGCCTTCCAGCAACTGTTGGAACATTTTACTGAAGGCCGCCATTTGTGCCGATGACCATTGTACCAATCATACGATTAACTGCAAAACTTATCGTTTGATCCGGCATTGCTTTGATACATAAAATGACCGTTAAAGGCGCCAAATAGGGGTGATGGGAACCGGCTGATTTTGCNATCTCCCNGGATAATGAAGATGCAATGGCGATTTTCCAAATGATCAGCTGCTTCATCTCAAATAGCGGTTTATTTTGTTTCATTTGCATTGCCCATCCTTATATAAAGTTTGCTAAAAAAGGGGCTTTTGGGCAGCCCCTGTTCTCATCAACCCTTCACCCATTTCCGCTGAAACGCCGCAATANTCCCGTACTCCGCTTCCAGCAGACGTGATACGCGGATGTAAATTGGGAGGATTTCTTCATAAATGGTGACATTTTCAGGGATCGGCCGGTGGGTGTGCGTGGAGCCGACCCATTCGGATACAATCGAGAAATCGTCAATTTTACCCAGTGCGTACATGCCGAGGACGATGGCGCCGAGGCAGGAGCTTTCGAAGCTTTCCGGAACGACGACTTCCTGGTTGAAAATGTCGGCGAGCATCTGGCGCCACAGTTCGGATCTGGCAAAGCCGCCGGTCGCCTGGATTTTCTGGGGAACGCCTATCATTTCCTGGAGCGCAAGCATGACGGTGTAAAGGTTATAAATGACACCTTCCAATACGGCGCGGACCATATGCTCGCGTTTATGGTGCAGGCCGAGTCCGAAAAATGATCCTCTTGCATTTGCATTCCAAATCGGTGCGCGTTCGCCTGCCAGATACGGATGAAAGATGAGCCCGTCTGATCCGGGGGCAACGCGCGATGCGATTTTCGTCAGCACCTCGTAAGGATCAAGGCCGAGACGTTTAGCGGTCTCCACTTCGGCGGAAGCGAGTTCATCCCGNACCCATCTGAACGTCATCCCGCCATTATTGACCGGCCCTCCGACGACCCAATGGTTTTCCGTCAGCGCATAGCAGAAAATCCTCCCTTTTGGATCGGTTGCCGGCTTGTCTGTGACCGTCCGGATTGCGCCGCTTGTCCCGATCGTGATCGCGACAACGCCGGGGTCGATCGCATTTACGCCAAGATTGGACAGCACCCCGTCGCTTGCCCCGATGACAAACGGCGTGTCTTGCGGAATTCCGATTTCGTGGGCATATATTGGATCCAAACCGGTGAGGAAAAAAGTAGTGGAAACCGGTTTGGACAGTTGATCCGCCGAAATGCCAGCCACTTTGAGCGCGCCTCTGTCCCAGTCAAGTGATTCAAGATGAAAGAGGCCGGTTGCNGAGGCAATGGAATAATCGACAACATATTGCCCGAAAAACCGGTAAAAAATATATTCTTTAATGCCGATAAACTTATATGTTTTTTCGAACAAATCCGGCTTATCGTTCTTCAGCCAGGTGATTTTCGCGAGCGGTGACATCGGGTGGATCGGGGTTCCGGTTCTTCTGTAAATGTCGATGCCGTTCCATTCATTTTTGATCTTTTTCGCCCATTTTGTTGACCGCGCGTCCGCCCAGGTAATGCAGCGGGTTAACGGTTTTCCGTCTGCATCCACCGCAATCAAACTATGCATGGCAGAGCTGAAAGATACGAGTTCAATATCGGATGGATTGATGCCGCCTTTTGCAATCGCCGTTTTCATCGTTTCTTTCACGGCGCGGAAAATTTCATCCGGATCCTGTTCGGCCACATCAGGTGAAGGGCTGTGCAGCGGGTAGCCGACATGGTGCATGCTGATTACTTTCCCTTGCGCGCCGAACAAAACGGATTTCGTTGTGGTGGTGCCGATATCGACACCTAAATAATAGGATGAAGCCGTCATTTTAAACAATCTCCTTTATCTTGGTGCAAAAATGTTTCGCTTTGCAGAAACGCTCTTTGAAAAATTTTTCCTTCATTTGTATTGTACTGAAACCGCTTAGAATTGGAAAGGTTTTTGCGTATGCGTAAAATATTTCTCGGGGGTTAAAGTGTGGAAAAAAATAGAAAGACACTCTATCATTTAAATGTACGCTTGTAGTCGAGTACATCTACGGCATGGACAGCCTCATAAAAGCAAAGAAACAGGTTGAGGGCTGGAAAGTCAGCAGGTCTGACAAACCCGCCCAGCTGCTAAAACAGCCTGTACGCACGTCAATCGGGGCAAAACAGGGATCTATAAGCCCGTATATGAGCATTCAATCAACAATAGGGAATTTGAGCAAGATTTTTAGGTTTTCATATCTTCACCTGGATAAGGGGCAATCGCAAAATCCTTTAAAAGGCTGAGAATATATGATGATNGCTAATTCCTGAGACTCCTGCGGGAAAAGCGAGCAAGAAGAGACCCAGTGTGTTTGAAGGACAAGCGAGTAAATTTCGCGATCATCAAAAATATGCCCGGTTTAACGGCTTTTTTGATTGCCCTTATCCAGGGAAGCAAAGTGCGGTAGCCAAAAGTGTACAAAAAGTGTTCACCGGAGGAACAGCCTACGGGTTAGAAGGTCGGGCAAAAACCTGTGGACGCAGACTTTTTAA
>JGI26049J44785_1000389_pt1 | contig 24561 bp, 16 predicted proteins | sample HigsolmetaGSP11D_FD_44785 | JGI IMG/M metagenome (IMG submission 44785)
CTGACGATCATTCCATATATGCCTGTTCGATTGATTACAAGTATCTTAAAACTAAACCGTCTCTCACAAAACCGTCTGATGTCTTGTCGGTTGCGTTATTCGAGCGCAATGGCAAGCGGAGAACTCTGGTCCATGCGGCAGATGATGTAAACATCTATGTGGTGCCCAAAAAAGATCCGCTGTTCCTTGATTACAATAACGATGCACTTTGGTCATTTGACGTTCACGATCAACGTGACATCATCTTCGACGCACTTCGTGCGGACGGCATGAGGTTCGCGGGCGGCGGCCCAATCAAGCTGAACATGAACTTTGAAGGGAGTGTTATGTACAAAGACCTGGATAACATGGCAAGAGTGTATTTTAAGTTGCTGGAGAAACTGGGCCTTCAGTCTCGGGATGTACACCGCATTGATCTTGCAAAGGTGCAAGCAGGCAAGGGCTGTACCCGAATTACACTGAACTGAGGAAATGCATAGAACATGCCAAACCCCTTGAAAATACTAAGGAAAAACAAGATATACGATACACATACCTACCAACATATCAAAGTGCAAGGAGCATATAGATATAAAACTGCACGTTAGCATGACTGGCTCGATCTCGAAAAGGATCGGGCCATTTTTTTATTAACAGCGAATCTTCAACGGTGAGAGGCGTTGAAAATCTATCGAAAGGAGATTGTATCCATGAATGTAGTTACGTATCTTAGGGTGTCGTCGGAACAGCAAGCTGAGCGTGAACTGTCCATTCCCGCTCAACGGGAAGCGTTGCAACGGTATGCGGAAGAACGTGGATGGAATATCGTCGGTGAATATGTTGACGAAGCGAAATCTGCAAAGACTGCTGACAGACCGGAGTTTCAACACATGATTGCCGCCGCGCAACAGCCGAACAAGAATTTTGAAGCAATACTTGTCCATAAGTTTGACCGTTTCAGCCGAAACCGTGCTGACCACGTTGTCTATAAAGCCCTGCTGAAAAAGCAGGGTGTTGTTGTTTTATCCGCCACAGAGCCGACGGAACCGGATACACCGCACGGTATGTTACTGGAAGGCATGCTCGAAGTCATCAGCGAATTTTACAACGTCAATCTGAAGCATGAGACATTAAAAGGTATGCGGGAAAACGCGGAACAGGGATTCCATTGCGGCGGCAGGGTACCATTTGGTTATCGCCGCGATCGAAAAGGCAGTAAGGTGACTTACAAGCTTGGCCCGGATGATGAAGTCAAGACAGTACGCCAGATTTTCAAAATGGCGGCAGAAGGAATGGGAGGGAAACGTATTGCCCGTGAATTGAACATGCAAGGTGTGCCGGAAGGATACCGCTGGAGACCGTCAACGATTCTCGCAATACTTAGCAATCAGGCGTATTTGGGCCACCGCGTTTGGAACAAAAAATCGGTCGCTAGAGGAATCATGAATCCAGTTAATGAGTGGATCGTTACCAAAAACGCGCATCCCGCAATTATTAACGAAGAATTGTGGAATGCCGCTCAAGCCTCGCTAATGGCTCGGAAACAAACTAAATCCAAATAAAAATTCTGAGTGCAGGTATGCCGCCGATTCGGTGTACCTGCTTTTTTTATGTCAATAAACCACAATATAAAGGAGATGTTTTACATGAAGGTTGCCATCTATGCCCGTNTGTCTTCTGAACGCCAAGCTGAGAAGGAGTTGTCGATCCCTGCACAGATTAAAGCCATTCAGCAATACTGCCAGAACAAGGGATGGGTTATTGTTCACGAGTTTATCGAGAAAGGCAAATCAGCCAAAACTGATGACCGCCCTGAATTTCAGAAAATGATAGCATTGGCAAAACGTCCGAATCGTCCTTTTGATGCGATTGTTGTTCACAAGTTCGACCGGTTTTCCCGTAAACGGGACGATCATGTGATTTACAAAGCGCTTCTGAATCAATGCGGTGTTAAGGTCATTTCCGTTACCGAGCAGACGGAGGCTGAAACGCCGCAGGATATCTTGCTTGAAGGTATGCTTGAGGTTATTTCCGAATTCTTCAATGCCAATTTGGCAACAGAGGTACGCAAAGGCATGGCTCAGAACGCAAAACAAGGTTACAATAACGGCGGCACGCCGCCTTATGGTTACAGAACCGAATATATCGCACTTGGCAATCAAAAAACAAAGGCGGTATGGGTTCCTGGGCCGCGTGAGGAAATTGATGTAGTAAGGTGGATATTCAATCAGTATGCCTATGAGAACAAAGGATACCATAAGATTGCTTCCGAACTGAATCAGCGGCAGGTTCCAACTCAGAAGGGCGGTATGTGGTCGGCAAGCACCATTCGCGCAATCATTTACAACGAAGCATACATCGGTCGCAAGGTTTGGAACAAGCAGGATTATCAGACAAAGGGTAAGAAATGGAAGGACCGTTCAGAATGGATCATAACCGAGAACGCACATCCAGCGTTGATAACGAAGGAATTGTTTGACCTTTGTCAGGAGATCGCAAAAAAGCGGAATAACGGCGGCGGTGTAATACACGCGCCGTTTGGTACAAGGCCGGCCTCCCCCTTCTGGCTTCGCGGTATTATGGTCTGCGACAAATGCGGCTCTAAGATGGTAGGTAATTCCGCTTCTTCCCGATCGAAAAGCGGCGGACAAAAATATTACACTTGCGGCGGATACTTGCGAAAGGGCAAAGAGTTTTGCTCATATGTGGGATGGAACAAAGACCGGGTCGAAGAATTGGCCGCAAATAAACTGCGTACCGCGTTACTGAGATTGTCGATGGATAACAATCTGCTAGAAGAGATTCGTTTGTACCATAACGAAAAAAACAAGCATGTAACCGTCCAGTTAACCAATTTGGAGGCCGAAATTAACTTTCTGAAGAAAAAGATTCATGCGATTGAGGCGGACATACAATCAGGCAAGTTTAAACCATACCATCAGGAAATGCTCGATGAGATGAATCAGGAATTACAAATGAAGACGAAAGATTACGAGATACTTTCTCAGGGGGTAAAAGAGATCAATGTACCGGATGAGTATGTTGCATCCGTGAAGTACGATATCCAAACATTTATCAGTTTATTGGATGAAGAAGTCCCAAATCCTCAAATGTTGCATCAACTTGCGGGGAAATTCATTTCTAAACTGTTTATTCAGAGAGAGACGAAGAAACTGTATTTGACAATCCAGTTCAAAATTGAAGGCGTTGAAGTGTACGAGAAAACGATTGTTGCTGATTGGTAATACAAATGGGGGAAACTTTTCCCCTTTTCCTACTTTTAGTGCGAACATATGTTTGGTATAATTTTCATATATCCTGAAGGGTTTGACGTTTCTTTGTCGAATAATAAAACAAATTAGAGAGGTGCTGAAAATGGTCTACACGTGCGTTGATCTGTTTGCCGGTGCAGGCGGGCTTTCCGAGGGCTTGAGACAAGCCGGATTTACAATTCTTGCGGCAAACGACTTTGATGAGCACGCGGCTATTACATACAAATACAATCACCCTGAGGCTGTTTTTTTTGACGGCCCAATACAAAATATTGAGGCAGATCATATTTTGGAGAGGATCGGTATAAAGAAGGGAGAACTTTTTTGCCTTGCAGGCGGTCCTCCGTGCCAGGCTTTTAGTGTATATAATCATCAGCGCGGCATGCATGATGAACGTTCAGGGCTGTTTAGAGAGTATATTAGGATTGTTGAAGGTCTGTATCCCAAGTGGATTGTAATGGAGAACGTAACGGGAATGAGTTCGGTCGAAGGCGGGCTGGCGATTAAGGAGATCATTCAATCCTTATCAGCATTGGGATATAGAGTTGAATGCGAGACTCTGAAGGCAGAAGAATATGGTGTTCCGCAGGAGAGAAGACGTATTATTTTTATCGGGAACAGACTCGGTCTTCCTATCCGTTTTCCGAAGCCTACACATGACGGTGTAATTCGTCCTTTTGTTAACGTCGAGCAGGCGATCATGGACTTGCCGGAAATCGGGATAAATGACGGATCGGAAGAGATGGAGTACACGAAAGAAGCTACATGTGATTATCAGCGATATGCAAGAGAAGGCTCTTCAAAGGTGTTTAATCATATTTCGCCTAACCTGAGTGACATTAACATAAAACGTTTGTCTTACATCAAGCAAGGCGGAAGTTGGAGAGACATTCCTGTTGACTTGCTTCCAGCAGGAATGAAGAAGGCAAAGCGTTCAGATCATACCAAACGATACGGCAGATTGTCACTCCAAGGATTGTCCAGTACAATCCTGACCAAATGTGATCCGCATTGGGGGGCATATTTTCATCCGACCCAAGACCGGGTTATTTCTGTCAGGGAAGCGGCGAGGTTTCAATCCTTCCCGGATAAATTTAAATTCATTGGGCCCAAAGCAGAGCAATACAAACAAGTAGGAAATGCTGTTCCTCCATTGCTTGCAAAAGCCGTTGCAAGGGAGATTATCAATGTGATGAATGAATATGGAGCCTCACCGGAGGAGAATTTGATTGAACTCTACTGACATTTTCGTTGAGATACTAGGATGTCCATCGCATGAAATGCATGAACCGGTCAATGCAGGATATATATGTCCATTCATAGATGGAATTTGCACTAAAAGGGGGCATGGAACGAACGATCCTTTTCCTGTTTGCTCTCTGTGGAGATATCGCGGTTCAGGGAAAAATCGTGCTAAAGAGAGACCGGTAATTGTTTGTCCCAAAAGATTTTTTACCGCAGATATCGTCGGGGATATTCTTGAACATGTATGGGTTGAGCCGTATGATCGTGCGAAGATAGAGGCTGTTCGTGAAATAAAGATGGGCAAAGTAGGCAATGTTGATATGGTAGTTTGTGATACATCTACATTACCTAAACTTGATAAATTTGTTTCTGTAGAATTGCAAGCTATAGATATTACTGGGAGTGTTTCGGATGCATATACCGACCATATCAACCAAAATGACTTAAGAAAAGTGCCCAAATATAACTTCAACACAGCTAATGTTCATAAGAGATATCTTACACAGCTCATCAAAAAAGGCTATTTCCATCATACCTGGAGGAAGAAGATTGTTGCAGTCGTGCAAGATTTTCTGCTTGAAAGTATAAGGGATAAGGTGAGATTTGCCGCGACAAACCCGAAAGATGAGAATACCAGCATCGTGTTTATGGCTTATACATTGGACACATCGGAAACGGATGAAGAAGGCTATTACCGATTGAAATTGAAAGAAGTTGTTGGTACTGAACACAGCGTATTGATGAATGCTGTTGTTTACGAATCGCCGCCAAGCCGAGACCAATTTGTAGAGGCAATAAAACGGCAACTTGAATGAAGTATAGAGTTGTGAGGGGGTTGGTTGCCCTCTCTTTTCGTATTGCAAGGGGACTTTCAATTGATCATGTGGGATAATGCCGCATACAAAGACTTATAAACTGGGGAGAGCAATTATGCCCATTTTGGATTTTAGGGAAATTCCTCAAGCAAATGTTGCGGATGGAAATCAAGATACATTTGAGTTACTAGCTCGGGATTTTTTTGAAATGCTTGGCTTTACTATCTTATCTGGCCCGGACCGCGGCCAGGATGGTGGCCGAGACTTGATCATTCTTGAGAAAAGAAATGGAATTATTGGAACTTCTGAGATCCCTTGGCTAGTCAGTTGTAAACATAAAGCCCATTCTGGCCAGGCTGTAAATGATGGAGACGAGGTTGATATAACTGACAGGCTGAAGGCACATAGTGCGAAGGGATTTATTGGATTCTATTCAACGATTATTAGTTCTCCTTTGGCTAGAAAGTTTGAGGCTCTAAAGAGTGAGTTTGAAGTTAAAATATTTGATAGGGAACGGATCGAGAGTCAACTTTTAGACACATCTTTCGGTATGAATATTGTAAAAAGGTATTTCCCAAAATCATATGAATTGTTAAATCAATCAAATTACAAACCAGCAAACTTGTTCAGTAAATACGAACCACTTGAATGTAAATTCTGTGGCAAGGACTTACTATCTGATCAAAGTGGGATCATTGTTTTTGTACAAAATCTTAACCATGAAGGTTATTGTAAATATGAAGCAGTTTTCTGGGTTTGCAAAGGGAAGTGTGATAGGGCAATATCAAGAGAATATGAAAAATTGCCCCGACACATAACCTCATGGGAAGATATCTCCGATATTGTGATACCTAGCAAATATTTGAGTTGGAATATAGCGATTTTAAATAGAATTAGAGACGGTTTCGATAAGTATGCTGATACAGCTTTTTCAGACCTGAAGCAATTTATCATTCGTGTATCTCAGTTAGTATTAAGAAATCAAAGCAAAGAGCAAATTAATCGTTTAATTGAGCTTTCGTCGATCCCTGACTATATATAGGGTGAATATTTTCCGCTTCAACAACGCAGAAGCCAAATTTAAACGGCAAACAACAACAACCTTCTCTGGCTCTGGCCGCCTAAAAACGGCCTCCAGGCTTCTACCTGCCATCGCCCATGTGGCGGGATAGGGGCTCAACTCTAGTGGGCTACGCCGTCTAGTCTCCGCCTGGGGCTGGCGGAAGAAGACAATCAGGCTGGCCTGAAGGGAATCCGGTGACAGGGAGTCCCGATGGCGACAACAATACTGTCACTACACCCGTAGAAGCCCATGTGGCGTTATCTTCGGACAGGGGTTCGACTCCCCTCGCCTCCATTAAAAAAAGCTCCGACCAAATGGTCGGGGCTTTTTATTTTATGGGTTAGCAGAGACGGGTCGAACCCGGGGTTCGCCCGCGCGCAGGGAGCGTATGAATCGGCATCGAAGGTGTGTATCAGCGGACGAGCACGGGAACTGATTCTACCGCTGATAGTCATCGGTGAGTAGCTTCAATGAATGGTAGATAAGGAATCAGATGCTCCCCTCGCCTCCACCATGTAAATCCACAACCGCATGAGGTTGTGGTTTTTTGCTTTTTATGGAGTATGGAACTTCGATACGGTAGTTTTTCTAATGCAATACAAAGCTAGTATGTTCTTTAGCACATTGGCAGTCTCTGCATTAACCGGATTGCTCTTATAGCTTTGGGAATCCGTAATTTGGATCACCTCTCCCGTGAAGAGATTGCCGTAATAGTTTTGATCATAAAGATGCGTCCGTTGTAGAAGCCTTCCATTTTATTCCATTCCACATGATTCCCGCTGATCCGCACACCTCGGAATGTCCAGTCCAATGGATCCTGATATCCAATTGCAGCTTCGTTGTTTGGTCCGTGTAAGTTTACATTGAAATGTTGGCCAACGCACCGTAACCCCCTTGGAGGGCAATTGTCAACAGCAAAATGCAGATCCAAAAGACCAAGCCTGACGAATTTCAACAGAGGAAAGCATTTGAGTTGCGATAATAAATGCTGTTGCAGTTGCGGTAAACGGCAAAACGACCCGATATGCTATGTGGACAGACTGATAATGTTGAAACAGAACGGAGAAAGACTGATATCGGAGCATATGTCGGGAGCTCCCATTCCGGAGCTGCCATGATCTAAAACATTTTGTGCATTGCTGCTGCGATACTTTAACATCTTATCGGGTCAACCGGATTTACCGGCAGGCCTGTTTTTGTTGTCGAACTTTGTAAAGTTTTTGTATAGATTTTATTGCTAGGTTGAGAAAGAAATTCTGCGATGCAAGATTGAAAGGTGGTTGGATGATAGTAATGGCAATACGAAGAAAGTGGTGGAGACGTTTCATTGTACTGATGCTCTTATTGGTGGCTGCAAGCAGCTTCATGGCACCGGGGATGTTACGAAATGTGCAGGCGGAAGAAAACACGGTCTATGTCGATGCGGTCAATGGCCATGATGAAAACGACGGTTCGATCGATTCACCGTTTGCAACGATCGGGAAAGCTTTGACAGAGGTAGCCGATGAGGGATCAATTATTTTGCTCAGTGATGTTACGCTGAATGCTCAATTAACGATCAACGACTTAAAGAGCGTAACAATTCAATCAGAGGAAAACGAATTGCATGCCATCATTCGGGGGGCAAATTACAGGGATCGATTAATACAGGTTAGCAACTCGGAAACGCTTGTCTTCAAAAATTTGATTATTGATGGCAACAACGTCCAAGCAAAAAGTGAGGGTGTATATAATATTTCCTCCAAGACGATTTTTGAAAATGTGGAAATCAGGAACCATTATATCGCAACCGATGCCGGTGCAGGTGCAGCGGTTATAATGTCTTATGGGAATGGCTCAACAGTAACCATTAGGGGCGATCAGACCAAAATCCATCGGAATACGATTGCTTACCGAAACGAAAGTAACCCGGCATCCATTTTGGGAGCAGGCACGCAAGGTGTTCTTGAGATTAAAGACGGATTGATTACGGATAATGAAGTGACCGGGAACAGCAATGGAGTCATTGTTGGGGTCGGTCTTTATCAGAGCCCCAGATTCCGGATGACCGGCGGCTCAATTACAGGAAACAGATTGTACGGCAATGAGTACAATGCCAACGGTGAAACGGTTGGCAACGTGGCCGTTTATATGCGTGGCACCGCAGCGCAGGCTCGTTTTGAATTCAGCGGCACGCCGTATGTTTACGACAATCTGAATGCGGAAGGCGTACAGCACAATGTTTTCCTGAAAAACGCTGCGGCTCGTGACAATGCGTATCTGTCCATCATTGACGCCATGGAAGAAGGAGCCAAGGTCGGCGTTTATGCGAATATCATGCCTACGGTTGAAAATCCGATTGTTGACCTTGCGATTGGATATGGCGGTTACGAAATAACGGAAGACGATGCGGAATATTTCGAATCCGATCTGGAGACAACGGCTTCTGTTGGATATGACAATCACAACGGAAAGAAAAAGGTCGTGCTGATTCCGGTGCCCAGATTGGAATCCGCTTGGTTGGATAAGACAGTGGTGGATGGTAAGGACATCACGTTTATCTTCAGCGATCCGATTGTCCTGGAGAACCTGGATGGATTTTACTTTGAGGTTGGCGGACAGGCGGCAGTGCCTGTAAGTTTTGAAGTTGATGCCGATGACAACCGGAAGCTTAAAGTAACGTTGGCAGACATTCCGACGGCCAGTGTTGTCGTTGAGTATACGAAAGACAATGGAAATCTGAAAGGTGCCAGCGGTGTAGCGGTCAAGGATTTTGCCTTCACCTACGATATTTCGTTTGCTGATGACTTCAGCATCACGGCACCAATCGACGACCCCGCTCGGGTTGAAGAGCCAAAGCCTGAACTTCAAGGAACTGCGCAGACAGACTCAACGGTTACCGTTGTCGTGAAAGATCAGGATGGAAACGTGGTAGCTAGTGCAGGCGGAGATGCTGATGTGGATGAAAACGGGAATTGGTCATTCAAACCTTCCGCTGATCTGGAAGCTGGCACTTATACGTTTGAAGTAACGGCCACAAGTCCGGATGGAAAGATGTCTGTAACGAAGATAAAGGAAATCGAAGTGCTTGCCCTGGTGGACAAGACGGCGCTGCAAAACAAGGTGAACGAGATCAACGGCGAAGGTCTGGAAGATGCGGCCTACACGCCGGAAAGCTGGCAAGTGCTGGAGGATGCACTGGAAGCAGCGGAGGCCGTGCTCGCTGATGCTGATGCGACGCAAGAAGAAGTGGATGATGCGCTGGCGGATCTGACCGACGCACGCGATGGACTCGTTCCCGTCGTGGACAAGACGGCGCTGCAAAACAAGGTGAACGAGATCAACGGCGAGAACCTGAATGAAGAGGACTACACGCCGGAAAGCTGGCAAGTGCTGGAGGATGCGCTGGAAGCAGCGGAGGCCGTGCTCGCTGATGCTGACGCGACGCAAGAAGAAGTGGACGCTGCGCTGGCGGATCTGATCGACGCACGCGATGGACTCGTTCCCGTCGTGGACAAGACGGCGCTGCAAAACAAGGTGAACGAGATCAACGGCGAAGGTCTGGAAGATGCGGCCTACACGCCGGAAAGCTGGCAAGTGCTGGAGGATGCGCTGGAAGCAGCGGAGGCCGTGCTCGCTGATGCTGATGCGACGCAAGAAGAAGTGGATAATGCGCTGGCGGATCTGCAGGCTGCAAGAGCGGCTCTTGTATTGCAGTCAAGCGGTTCCGGCGGCTCGGGAGGCGGCAGCAGCGGTTCCGGCAGCTCCGGAAATACCGAAATCATCGAGGTCGATGTCCTGATCGGCGGCAACGACGCGGCTGACATTACGAAAGTGCCGATTGAGCGGACGACGCATCCGGATGGAACGATTGCCGACAAGGTGACGTTCACCGAGAGCAAGGCGCAAGAGACAGTGGATAGGGCGATCGAATCAGGAAAACAAGTCGCACGCGTTGTCATTCCGGACGAGGAAGACAAGGTGGACGAAGTGAACGTGGATATTCCGGCGCAGACGGTCGAACTGTTTCAAAATAGCGGCATCGACCTGGAGATCTATACGGAAAACGCGCTGATCTGGCTGCCGAATTCGTCCCTGACGGGCATCGAAGAAGATTTCTATTTCCGTCTCGTGCCGATAAAGGACCGGACTGAGCGGGAAGAAATCGAAGAACGGGCGCAGACCGAACTTGTCGTCCGTGCAGTTGCAGGGAGCAATGAAATTGAAGTTGTCGCCAGACCGATGACGATCGAGACGAACCTGTCCAGCCGTCCGGTAACGCTGATCCTGCCGCTCCGGGATGTGGCGATGCCGGAAGACGAGGTGGAACGAACAGCGTTCCTGAAACGGCTGGGAATCTTCATCGAACACTCCGATGGGGAGAAGGAAGTCGTGAAAGGTGAAGTCGTCACCTACGATGGCAACTTGCTCGGTCTGCAATTCACCATTCTGAAGTTCAGTACCTTCACGATCATTGACTTTCACAATGATGAACCGGCAAGTTTCCATGCCGCTTACATGAGAGGCTATCCGGACGGCACGTTCGGGCCCGAAAATCATTTGACACGCGCGGAAATGGCGGCGATCCTCTCCAGAATTCTGGAGATCCCGGACACCGGAAGCGCGGTGCGATATCCGGATGTGGCCCCCGGTCACTGGGCGGAGAAGGCCATTGCCCAAGTAAGCCAGGCGGGCTTCATGATAGGCATCCCCGACGGCATGTTCAAACCTGAGAAGACCATCACGAGATCGGAAATGGCGGCCATCATCTCGAGATTGAAGGCACTGTCCGGCCAGTCAGCGAATGATTTCCGGGATGCTCAGGTTCATTGGGCGGCGGCTGTCATCGCTCAAGTGTACTCGGCCGGGTATATGTTCGGGTATCTGGACGGCACGTTCCGTCCTGACCAGCCGATTACGCGCGCCGAAGCGGTGGCCGTCATCAACCGGGTGCTCGAACGAGGGCCGCTCCACGGCTTGAGAAGTCCTTCCTGGCCGGATGTTCCGGTGGATCATTGGGCCTTCCATGAGATTGAGGAAGCATCGCAGGATCATCACTATCGGGTGGATGAATCAGGCAGAGAGCAGATCGAAGAGTAATGGAATCGGGCCCGCACCGCGGGCTCTTTCTTTTCGCATGCGGCAGGATCATTGCCGTTCTCTCACGAAATTATAGGTAACAACCATTAGCAATGAACAGGGCAGGTGACGGGCAATGAAGGCGATCTTGATTGACGATGAGCCGTTGGCTCTGAATTTTCTGGAACATCAATTGAACAAGACCGGGTCCTGCCAGGTTGTCGGGAAATACATCGATCCGTTGAAAGGCTGGGAAGCGGTGGAGCAGCAGGGTGTCGATATCGTATTTCTGGATATCGAACTCCCGGAGATGGACGGAATTGAATTGGCCGAACGTCTGCTGGAACACCGTCCGGGCATTCAGGTGGTATTCGTGACGTCTTACGACGAATATGCCGTACGGGCATTTGAGCTGAATGCCATCGATTATCTCGTAAAGCCTGTCCGGGAGGAACGACTGCTCAACACGCTGCAGCGGCTCGAACGAAACGTCAGAACGCAATCGGAGCAAACGACATCGAACACGGGTGTATGGCAAATCCGCATGTTCGGGGATGTATCGATAACGAAGGACAACGGGGAGCCGATTGCGCTTCGCTGGAGAACCGCAAAAGCACAGCAATTGTTTCTGTATTTGTTGAAACACAGGGACAGATTGGTCGGCAAGCCGGAAATCCTGGAATGGTTATGGCCGGATATTGACCCGTCGAGAGCGTTTCCGCAACTGTACACCGCGGTGTATCACATCCGCAAGACATTGGAGGCGTTGGACGGACGGGTCCTGCTTCAGAACAAAAATGACGGGTATGCTTTGCGCTTGAAAAATATCGACCTGGACGTGGATGCGGTCGAAGATTTTCTGCGGGCCGGAGCGACGATCTTCGAAGAAACCGTCCGGGAATTTGAACGGATGTTGGACCTGTTCCAGGACGTGTACTTGTCCGGCCATGATTATCCATGGGCGGAAAACGAAAGACAGCGGTATCAGTTGCAGTGGCTTCACATGAAAATGGAGTTGGTCAAATGGTATTGCGGGCAAAGCCGGTGGGAGCTGGCTTTCAAACATTGCGAGCAACTGTGCCAGCGGTTCCCGCTGGAGGAGGAAGTCCATTTCATATACATGAAAATATGCGACAAACTTGGACTTTCCTCGCAGGTGCGGAAAGCGTACGCTTTGTTGCAATCGTCTCTGGAGCGTGAATTGGGGGAAAAGCCGGGCAGCGAAATCATCCAATGGTACACGCAGTGGAAGATGCGGAAAAATTCGGTTCAGACCGATTCAGGGGATTAGCGGGTCATGATGAATGCAGGGACAGGCAAGCGATGGATAGCGGCAATTTTGATTTTTCTGATTGGAATTACAGGTATCAGGCTACTCTGGCTTCAGGCTCTGACGGCATTCGAGTACCCCCGGAAGCCCGAGGTCGTCCAGGGCGTGGCGGATTTGCGCGGTTGGAAGTTTACGGATCATCAAACGTTGAGACTGGACGGGGAGTGGGAATTTTACCCTTCCGCTCTGATTGATCCGGACGAAAGCGCCGATCGCGATCCGTTCTCCGGTGCGGAAAAATCGTATGTCCACGTTCCCGGCTCGTGGCAAACCTCGTTCGACGAAGATGACGTTTACCAATACGGAACCTACCGTCTGCGGATCCTGACGGATCAGGGAACCGGGAACACTTTCGGGCTGAGAATCAGGGAAGCGGGCAACGCTTCGGCCGTGTATGTGAACGGAAATTTGCTGCATGAAGCGGGAAAACCGTACGAGGATCGGAATCAATATGAGGCGCGAAGATACACCTACACGGTGACCGCTCCTCCAGGGCGCGATGAGCTGGAAGTGGTCGTTCAGGTAGCCAGCCATACCGGCGATGGCGGGATCACGCTGCCTGTCGATTTCGGCACGATCGACGCCATTCATTTGCGGCATGCTTTGTCGGTGGGACTGCAGCTGTTGCTGTGCGTTGCGCTGGTTATCCACTGTCTGTATGCCTTTATGCTTTATTTTACCGGGTCGTCGAACAGCCGAAGTTTGCTCTATTTCTCCTTGCTGATCATCAGTGCCGCATACAGTGTGCTCGTCACGGACGACAGACTGCTGTATGCCTGGTTCCCGCTGAGCTACGAATGGGCGGTCAAGACGGGGTACTTGTCCTATGCTGGAACCTCGACGTTTTTGCTGCTCCTGATCAACAGTCTGTTTCCTTCCCTCGTGCGCGGAAGCGTCTTGCACGGATTTGTGTGGCCATGCGGGCTGTATGTACTGTTTGTGCTGATTGCGCCTTCCCGGTACGTCTTGTATTCGGAAATCGTGCTCTCTTTACTGGGGCTGGCGGCCATGTCCATCGGCGTCCGGATTTTGGTCAAAGCGAGAAAGCATCACGAGGATGCTATCCTGCTTCTGCTCGGCTGTGTGGCGATCACTGCCAGCATGATATGGCCTGCCGTCATCAAGCGGCTGTCGTACGATTATTCGCATTACCCGTTCGACCTGATCATCGCTTTGCTCGTGTTTTCCGCATTCTGGTTCAGGCGTTTTTTCCGCACGACAGACGAAGCGAAACAACTGAATGAAAAATTGCAGCTTGAGATGACAAGGAAAGACGAATTTCTCGTCAACACTTCGCATGAACTGAGAAATCCGCTGCACAGCATTTTCAATCTGGCGCAGGCGATTCTGGATGATTCATCCGACACGATCCGGTACAGAAACAAGGAGCGACTGAACCTGCTGCAGCATGTCACTCAGCGCATGACACTCATGCTGGACGATCTCATCGATGTGGCCCGCCTGAGGGAGCAGACGGTTCGCCTGCAGTTGAAACCGGTGTATCTTCAGGCTGTTGCATCCGGTGTGCTCGATATGGTCCGTCCAATGCTGGAAGGAAAACCGGTCCGTCTTCAGGCGGACATCGACGTTGCGTTTCCGCCCGTTCGGGCCGATGAAAACCGTTTGATTCAGGTGCTGTTCAACCTGCTCCACAATGCGGTGAAATTCACGGATGAAGGCGCGATTGTCGTCCGCGCGCTCAAGGTTGGAGACCAGGCTTGCATCGAAGTGGAAGATACCGGGATCGGCATAGAGCCGTCGGCGCTCTCCCGTATTTTCAACGCGTACGAGCAAGGAGACAACCTCTCGGGAAGGGGCGGCGGCGGCTTCGGGCTGGGGCTTAGCATCAGCCGGCAGCTCATCGAGCTTCATGGCGGCACGCTGTCCGCGGCGTCGACGCCGGGGAAAGGTTCCGTATTCCGCTTCACCCTCCCGCTCTCATCCGAACAGGAACTTCGGGAGGAAGTTCCTCTGCTGCGCACGGAGAGCGGTGAGGTGCCGGGGAGGGGCGCCGGGGATGAAGTGGCGGCGGCGCAGGCGGAGGTTGTCCTGGCGGAAACTTACGGGGAATTCCCGGTCTTCGAGGCCGCCGGGGGAGCCGCGGCGAATATTCTGGTCGTGGAAGATAATCAGATCAATCGGAACATCCTCATCGAATTGCTGGAATCGGACGGATACACCGTAACTGGGGCTGCCGGTGCGGAACAGGCGTTGGCCTTGCTGGAGAAGGGGCGGTATGATCTGATCATCGCCGATGTCATGATGCCGCAGACATCAGGTTATGCGTTGACCCAAATTGTCCGCGAGCGGTTCACCGTGTCCGAACTGCCCATCCTTCTGCTCACCGCAAGGGCGCGCATCGAAGATATCCTGATCGGTTTTCAGTCGGGCGCCAACGATTATGTGAGCAAGCCGGTTGACGCCCGGGAACTGAAGGTGCGGGTGCGGTCGCTCATCCAGAACAAGCATTCCGTAGAAGAACGTCTGCGTCTGGAAGGCGCCTGGCTGCAGTCGCAGATCCAGCCTCATTTTCTGCATAATACAATCAACGCGATTGCTTCTCTGGGCGTGTTCGACACATCGAAAATGCTGCGGCTGCTTGAAGAGTTTGGGAACTATTTGCGTCTCAGCTTTGATACCAAAAATACGGAGCCGCTTGTTCCGCTGGATCGTGAACTGACGCTGGTGCGGTCCTATCTGTATATCGAGAAGGAGAGGTTCCAGGAGCGTCTGGATGTGCGATGGGATGTGGAAGATGGTCTCAATGTCCTTGTTCCCCCGCTCTCCATCCAGCCCCTTGTGGAAAACGCCATTCGGCACGGTCTCATGAAGCGGATTCAAGGCGGGAGCGTGATGATCCGGATCAGGAAACAGGACGGTCAGGTTCAATTTACGGTCAAGGATAACGGGCGCGGGATGACAAGGGAACAAGCGGAGCAACTTTTGAAGAACTCAGGCGGAACTTCGCATGGCACAGGAGTCGGTCTGAAAAACATCGACCGCCGGCTCAGGCGGCAATTCGGAAAAGGGCTGAGCATTGTCAGTGTTCCGGATCAGGGGACCACGGTAACGTTCGAAGTGCCGGATATCCGGCCTTCGTTCCCGAGTGCCTGAGATTGGTGCTGCTCATGCATCCCGTAAGCCTGGCAGGCAAGGATGGCATCCTTTTTCTTTTGTGGTACGGTTATTATTTTTTATTATTAACTTTTGAACAAGCAACCCTGCCAGAAATTAAGATGATATACACTACCAATGCCGTGGAATTGTGGATATGCCATGCCACGGTTCGTCCGCGCGCAGGGATCGATGGCTTTCTGCGAAGGTGCGGCATCAGCGGACGAGCACGGGATCTGATTCTACCGCTGATAGTCATCGGTGAAGTACTGCTTTGAGACTATGATCAGGAATCAGATACTCCCCCCGCCTTCGGAAAGAACCCAGATCATTCTCTGTTTTTTAGCTTAATCCTTTACTGAGGTAAGATTATAACTGCTATTAATCGAGATTATTATGCGAAAATCGAATGCTTCTTGATTACGACTGATCGAGCATGGCGGAAAACCGCTCGGTGAAGTGGTCACAAGCACATACGAAGGCATCGGTACGCTGACCGTCGTGTATGCGGCCGATCCCAAAGGAAATTATATCGAGATCCAGAACTGGAGCTGAAAGTGTGATTTCCTCATAAGGCATTCCAGCTTGAAATTCCACTGCCACAAGCGATCCAGATCAGCGGGCGGGGGTTCGGTGTTGAAGTGAAATCTGCTATCATTAGCAATAATAGGGGAAGTACGTAATTTCCCGTTCGAGTAAATCATCTATAGGGAGGTTGAATCATCCATGTCAACAGAAAACAAGGTTGTGATCAAGGTGAACGACAATGGATCGCTGCGGGTGACGGGTCCGGTCGAACTGGTGGACGCGGAAGGCAATCGATTCGAGCACAAGGAGTCATTTTCGTTGTGCCGGTGCGGAGCGTCAGGTAACAAGCCATTCTGTGACGGTACGCATAAGTCGATAGGTTTCACAAGCGCCCCAAGAGCGGGTAAGAATTAAATATCGCCTCCATCAAGTCAGAAGCCTCGACCGAAAGGGTCGGGGTTTTTGATTGATGAGACAGCTAGAGTTGTCGAGTCTTACCGATGAATTCGGCAACTTGGGATCGTCATTACGAATAGATAAGACAATCTCGCAGACGAATAAGGAGGTACTTATGAGACGAATCATCGCCCAGACGATGGTCTCTCTGGATGGCTGCTTTGAAGGGCCGGCCAGAGAGATCGATTGGCACCTTGTGGATGATGAGTATACCCATTATGCAGCAAACCTGCTCGCCTCAGTTGACGGTATCCTGTTTGGAAGATTGACCTATGAGCTCATGTTCAGCTATTGGCCAACAGCATACGCGCAAGAGAAAGATCCCGCCGTTGCCGGATGGATGAACAGCTTGCATAAAACTGTTTTTTCGCGAACACTAACGAATGTAGCATGGGACAATACAACCTTGGTGAGGACCGACATGATCGAGACCATCAAGGCTCGCAAGCAAGAATCAGGTAGGCCTCTGGTGATATTAGGCAGCGGTATGCTCGTAAAGGAATTGACGAAGCACAGACTCATTGACGAATACCAGTTGATGGTGAATCCGGTGTTGCTGGGCTCAGGCAATCGTTTATTTGATGAGCAATCAGGAAGGCTCCAGCTTAAGCTGGTGGAATCCAGAGCATTCGCATCAGGCAATATCCTGCTACGCTACCAGCTTGCCGATGATGGATCATAGTACCATTCGCAGTGGAGTCAGAAATACATTAATCCAACATCAGATCCGACGGAACAGACTTCTGCTCATGTCGTACCTGAGAATGTTGACATGATTGGATTTAGATAGGTATGAAGAAGATATGGTATCCAAAGCAAATGCGGCGATCGCCTTGGGTGATCGCCCTTTTTTGTGCCATCGCAAGGTTCTCTGTCGCTTACTGATATGACGTTTTATATGACAAAGTTCACTATGTGGATATGACATTCATTTGATACCTTAGGAGTGCGGCAGGACATGCTGCCATATTCGATAAAAAGGTGTGACTACGATGTTTTCCTCCCTGAAAGACTCTACCAAATCGATCGCATATACCGTGATCGTGTTGCTTCTGGCGATTGGTTTCAGTTTCATCCCCAATATCAATACCTTCGCGTATATGATGACGCCAACGATCGCGGTTCTCATCATGATGCTGGTCGTGACGCGTGACGGCTACCGGAAAGAAGGCTGGAAGAAGCTTGGCTTGCATAAGCTGGGCATCAAGAGCTGGGGCTTCGCGCTTGTTGTTCCGGTGATTCCGTTGGTTGCGGGATTTGCCGTTGCATATGCTGCCGACCTGTCATCCTTCCAGCCTGGAAGCGACTTTGAGGGCTTTAGCTGGAAGGTGTTCCCGCTGCTCGTTGTCTTCTTATACATCAAGGCCGTGTTAACGCAATCTATGGGGGAAGAGCTCGGCTGGCGCGGATATTTGCTTCCTGCCATGCTTGGCTGTATGGGACGCAAGAAAGCGATGTTGGTCAATGGCGCCGTCCATGGGGTATGGCATTTCCCGCTGATTCTTAACACAGAAGCATACCACTCCGGCGAAAATCTTTCGATCCTGCTGCCGCTGACCGTGCTCAGTACGATCTTCCTTGGTCCAGTAATCGGCGAGATTCGTATGCGAACCGGCAGTGTATGGACCTCTTCGATGATTCACACCACGCACAACTTGGTATGGCTGATATTCGCCGTCATGACCGTGGAGCACAGTGAAGCTGCCAAGTATATCAGCGGGGACATGAGTATCATCGTGGTTCTGTTCTATGCTGTATTGACTTTCTTCATGTGGAGGAGACAAGCATCCCGTAATTGATTCAGTCATATCCGGCCGTTGTGTGCTTCATCGCGCCAAAGCAAAGAACTCACTCCTTCACGTAGAAGGCAGTGAGTTCTTGGTATATCCCGCTTATGGCAGGACGACCAGGTTGGTCGTGACGCGTCTCTCCGAACCACCCGAAGGCTTGTTGAGCACTTTGCCATCGTAATAGAAGGTGCTGGAGCCGCCGCCGTCAAGGTTGTAGGCATCAGTGACATTGAATTCCAGCAGTTTATCCTGTGCTTCTTCCAGCGTGACGCCGCTGCTCCAATCCTTCCGCCGGCCGTCGATGACGATGAACAGGATATCTCCATTGGAGAAGTGCCCGATGAGTGTCCTTGGTTCCCGTTTGTTCGCCCAGTCCTTGGGGATCTTCTGCTTCTTGCCATCCTTCAGCAATGTGGGCAGGAAGCTCGCACCATGAAGCACTTCCATCTCTTCGATCTGCTCGCGCGAGGTGATCTTGCCGCCGACGAGACGCCCCTGCTTGTTGAAGCCGATGAAGCTTAAGTTTTCGTTGTCGGAGTAGGTCACGATCTTGCCATCGACGACGGTGATGCCGAGCGGTGAGATCTTGCCGCTGCCGACGCTCATGAACCCCCCGGCGTTGATCGCGAGCACAGCGCCGGTTCTCTTGGCCGCTGCACTCGTGGTTTCCCCGCGACTGGTCACCTCATCATTCGCCAGCACCATCTTCAATGCAGACGGATCATGCAGCTTCACCTTGGCCATATAGCCGCGATAGCCTGACTCCTGCAAGGAGTAGACCTTGATCGTAGCACGTTCGCCGAAGGTTTGCCCGATCGGCTCTCCCAGCTTGTTCGCCAAGATCTCGCCAAGAACGTCTTCTGTCTGGGCAAGCTGTTGTTTGCTGGAGGTGATCAGATTGGAGACCAGAGACCTGGTTTCTTCATAGCCGGCTCTCTCTGCTTCGACCGCTTCATAGATTTCCATCAAGGACTGAGAGATACTATCAAGTGCTGGAGTGGTGTCGGCTACCCGGTTCTGGAATGTGAGCAAACGTTCCTCGGTGTCCGCCGTCTGCGTGAGCAACAGTTCACTCTTGATCTGCAGCCCAGGTTCATAGGTTTGAAAGGCTGCCCAGTATCCGATGGCTGGCGCCGATAGCATGAAGAAGAACAGATTCAGCTTAATAAACACGCGCCGCATGTTCCAACTTCTCCAGTGATTTCTTAAGTTCATTCAATTGCTTGTCCAGGGCACTGATCTGCGCTTGCAGCGCGGACTTCGTATCATCGTTGCCTGAGATCGAGTCACTGGTTAGCTTCAGCTCTTCCCGGATCGACTCCAGCCTCGCGGATACATCCTCTACCATGGCAGTAAGTTCAGTAAGTTCACTGTTTAGCGAATCGATATGAGCCCGGTTCTCTTCCTGGATATTCTCAATCGCCGCTGTTAGTGTCGCTTCGATCTCTGCCTGTTGCTCCTGCAAACGTTCGATATGCCCTTTCGCCAATGTGTATCCACCGAAGGCCAAACCGCACCAGACGATGACCGTTAACGTGATATAAGACGCGGTTCTCCAGGTGTTGCTGGGGATCGAGCGCCGTTCGGATCTAGCTTTGCGTCTGGATGAGAGTTTCTCTGCGTGCGAAGATGCGACAATCTCATTCATGTCCAAGTTCTCTCCAGTTCATGTTCGATTTCGACAATCTCGAATCTCTATTATCTAATAAGATAGACGAGAAGGCTACTCAAAAGTTGCGAGTCATGGGACTAGCATAAAATGACAGGACGAGCGGGGCGCAACATCTTAGGCGCAAATGCGTACCCGCCATGGTGTTTTCAACAGGCATTCATCACCGAGTGGCCAGCGTCTTGCCGGTAATCGCCGGAGGAATCATTTCATTCAGCCGGAGAATGAGTCGTCACAACCAACACGTAGGTGTGATAGGCCGAGAGTGAAATATAACGAAGAAGCCTGATCTTGCTCACGGTCTTTACTGCATCGACTGTTGGCAATGACCGCAGGCTAGGACTGATATGGAAAAATGATCACAAAGAACTACACTATTACCATGATTGATAGATTTTACAACAAGATATGCTATAATACCTCGAAGAGTTTATTTCCAAAGCGAGGGGATTCATTTGCGGAAGACGATCGTTGCCATGTGGATCTGCTTTACGTTGCTCATTTGCTTGCCTGCAAGTTCATTTGCAGCATCAGGGAAACAGTATACGCTGAAGATAGTCGATTACCCTATCCTTGTAAATGGGGTGGAGTACAGAGACGACCAATATCCAGCCCTGTACATGGAGGGCAGAACCTATATCCCGCTTGCGAAGATCGGTGACATTCTGGGCGTCACATACAGATGGAATGCGGAGAAGAAGCAAGTTGAAATCGGCGGCATGACCACGAATAACAGCCATTCTGCCGCTGTGAATAATCAGGCTGGAAGCCAGGGGACGGATGCCAAGCAAGAATTCATACTGCAAGAAGTGGATTATCCGATCCTCGTAAATGGGGTGGAGTACAGAGACGACCAATACCCAGCCCTATACATGGAGGGCAGGACCTATATCCCGCTTGCGAAGATTGGCGATATTCTGGGTGTAGAGTACAGATGGAATGCAGAGAAGAAGCAAGTTGAAATCGGCGGCCTGGTTAATCGTGATCCTTCATCTGCCAACAATGGGCTGTATGTGACAGAAGGAACAGGAAAGTACGCTGGCTATAAGATGCTGCACGGATACCCTGGTCAGGACAAATATCAAATCTATTTTCAAGACTATTCTGTGGGCAATCTGACGCGATATCATGTCACCTATGAGGACTTGAGAGGCATTAACCTGAACGAACGCATTACATGGAAATACAACGGAAAAACCTACACCCATACCAGATCGGAACTGTATTCATTCTTTGCCAATACCATTTGGTTCAGCAATAATCTGTCGGGGATTACCCAGTACACATTAACTCAAGATTGGTTTCTGGATGTGTTTGGAGATGTGTATCTGGATTGGGCAGAGGGAATAGGTTATGCAACGGATGCCACCACCTGGGTTGATATGTATTTCCGTCAGATCGCCCAAGTGAATCCAAACAAGCCGTATGAGTCTTGGACACCTGCTGATGAACTGGTTCCCGTGGACGAGAGACCGGAGGACCCCACCACCGAAGAAGTGATTCAAGGTGTCGAGGAGTTCATGAACAGCTTGCTGCCCGATGACGAACAGCAAATTCTTTCCAATTGGATATCGGAGAACGAATTGCAGCGGATCTATGGGGTTCGAACGGTTACGAACATCATTCCCGAAGATAGTGGCTTTACTCTAGAACTGTGGTTCAAAAAGTACGACGAGAAAAAACGTGTTGACGATACCCTCCTTAAAATAGATGACTATGAAGAACCTGAACCGGGTCAAATCCTGACCAAAAATGGCATCCGATATACGTATGTTGATGGGGAGTACATTCTTCCAGGCGTGTACTTTAACATCCAAGACCTCAGGAAATTGGGGATCATCCCTTAATATTCATCAATGAAAGCACTCTCGCGAGAATCGTGAAAGATTGATTCTCCGAGGTGCTTTTCGTCTATTTGAGCTTATCTCCTTGAATCAGCTTGCAACGGTCACAGGCATTTTCCTCGTGAATTTCACCAATCTCGGCATCACCGCCATGGGCGATGACACCTGGGATGTGGAAATGGCTTGGAGGTATATGTTTGGTACCGGAGTCATTCTGGGGCTGGTGTTCCTGATTCTGCTGTTCTTCGTGCCGGAAAGCCCGAGAGGCTAATCAAGAAGGGGAAAGCGGCAGAGGCGCTGCCGATCCTGCTGAAGATTCACGGCGCAGAACTGGCGAAGCAGACAGTGCTTGAGATCAAGGCGTCGTTCAAACAAGCGAATGGCACCTTCCACGACCTGATAAGTCCGGCATTGTGTCTCGCACTGATCTAGGGGTGGGGCTCGCGATCTTCCAACAGGTGCGGCCGATTATGTTGTGTCCCAGCCGTTCCCGCCTTTGCTCGGGTCGATCGGCCCTTCGTCAACGTTCTGGATATTCGGAGCCATGTCCCTGATCGCCCTGATCTTCACCTGGCGTCTCGTGCCTGAGACCAAGGGCAGATCGCTTGAAGAGATGGAGTCCATGTGGCCTCAGGCAGAAAGTAAATCTATATGGCGAAAGCCTGCGGAAACGCAGGCTTTTCTTTAAATATATCAATGGACAAACCTCTTCATATTAAAATTAAAGTTTTGAAATATATGACCAATTTTAGCGTTTAGATTCATAAATAGGGCGTATTTTTCTATGCAACTCCGATAAGAAATTATTTCTCGAGAAATGGTAGAACTCTTCAAGCGTTTGAGGTGGTATATTATTTTTTTGAGAATGCCATCTCCTTGTCGCTTCCCAACTAAACCCAATTTTCTTCCCATCGGTGTCATTTACATACTTAAGTACCTTGTCAAGGGAATGAGCAACCAGTTCAAATAAAGCAGGCGGCATTTTGTTGTAATTAATGATTATGTCTAGTAGTATTCTTAAGTTTTTATCATATGCTTCAAAAGCGCCGTATTGTGCTGAGTCCGTCCAAGTCTTATCGATACATCTTGAAATAAAGTCAATATATGGAGAAATCATATGTAATTCAAATTCAGATAGCAATTGTAGTAATTTTAATCTCATATCTTCATCTGATATAAAACTTTCGATCGAATCTTCATCGCTATGAGTTAAATCGCCTATCAATTTGTTAAGTTGTGCCATTTTTAAATCGTAGGTATTTTTTTGATGAGTAATAAACTCAACAAGCTCTTGCAAAAAATCTTGGATATCTTTTATTTCGATGATAATAATACCATTTTTATCTTTATACGGTTCACTTGATGGGTTGTCAGTTCTAATTGCCTGAATTATCTCATGGGGATAGCTATTATTTTCCTTATAGATGTTCTTTGACCAATCCACTGCAGAAAGTACATTCACATCCCCTAAACCGTATCCAAGGATTAGAGTAGTAGATTCCTTGATTGTTAGAGCTAATTTGATTTGTCGATACTCATTCGGTCTGAATAATTGCACATAATCATCTTGAGTAATAATAATGGAGTCGGGATAGATTCTTACACCATGTAAATGATAAATCGGGATAGTTCCTTTTGGATAGGTGAAGTAATTGTCAGGGCCTAATGTGACACCTTTGCCTGTTAAGAGTTTCTCGATAACTAAATCGTAATTTGTTGTTATAATCCATGAAGGATTAATTTTGTTTAATAAATCACTAAAAACACTTGTTTTATCTTTGTTTGGAAGCCAGTTTGTTAAATGGCCTATTTTTTTCTTGAGTCTGCTCTTTGCTTCTTCATATGAAATATTCTCAGATTTCGCTAATAGTTCACAAATTAATGAAGAAATTTGAGGGAATGACAATCCAATCAAGCTATCACTTTCGGGCATTTGGATATGTAATTCTTCACAGGCTTTGTTTATTAAATCACCCCATGATAATGCTGAGGCAACAAGATTATCATTTACAACAGCTTTTGAAAAGCCAGCACCAATGAATAAACCTAAATTACCATAATTGAACGCTTTAAATAGGGCATTAAGAACATATTCGCGAGTCAACTTATTGTTACACATTTTAAAATCTCACCTACGATTCATCGGAGCATTTTATTTATTAATTAACACATCATTTCTTCCTTAGGGTTGCAAACAGCAGAGCTGAAAGGATAATTAACATAAGAATTTCAATATTTATGCACTACATCCTAAATATAATGTGTGTCTTTATATAATCATAATATTACAAAAGTCGTGGTTATAGTCCCTAGTAGTGGTGTAAAATTGCACCGAGCTTATTGACAAGGGAAGCCACGGTATGATTTCTACTAAAGTGACGCAATCATCTTTAGAAGG
>JGI26049J44785_1000412_pt1 | contig 23592 bp, 22 predicted proteins | sample HigsolmetaGSP11D_FD_44785 | JGI IMG/M metagenome (IMG submission 44785)
TTTTTTTTGCGTGAAAAAAGCTCTGCTTCAAAATGAAGAGAGCTTTTTTCAGCTGTTATTCTTCTGTTTCGTTTTCTTCCGCATTGTTATCCTGTTTGTGCTTTTTTTCGATGCGGTCGAGGACCATTTGATATGAATCGTTGCCGTAATTGAGGCAGCGTTTGACGCGTGAAATGGTGGCCGTGCTAGCGCCTGTTTCGGTCTCAATGGCATGGTACGTTTTATCGTTACGCAGCATTCTCGCCACTTCCAAGCGCTGCGTCATTGCCTGTATTTCATTGACGGTGCACAAATCATCAAAAAAGCGATAGCACTCTTCTATGGTTTCAAGCGACAAAATCGCTTCAAACAATTGGTCAAGCGCTCTTCCGCGTAATTTATCAATTTGCATAAACCTTTACATTCTCCTTTGCTCCATTGCTTTCCGGCGCAACCCGGCCGGATGGCCATTCATTTTGCGTTTAATCGGATACCGTCACACTGCCCAGGCTCTGGACAATATTAATCCACGTTTTTCCCGGTACCAATTTGATCGGCTCACCGTCTTTATACGGTAGGATCCTGCCATTGTCGTTTTCCCATTCGACTTCCTGTAGCTTCCCTTTCTGGATCAAATACGCTTTGCCGCCGGATGTTAAATCAATATCCCTGCGCCCGTAACTGTCGATCAGTTTGTGCTTAGCGGCCACTATAAATAAATTATCGATCAAAACCGGCTGATTGTTGTTCGCATCCACTGTCTGCACGCCGCCTGAGTAACGGGTATACCTTTGTTTTTCCGCATCATAACGGTACTCGGCGTTTAAATTGCTTTGGTTTGAATAACGGATGCTGATTTTGCCGGCTGAAATCCCCGAGATGTTTTTCACTTCTTTTTCCGTCATAAAAGGTAGCGGAGACGGTGCATTGTCCATCACATAGCCTTTTTCTTTGGCGCCTTTTAAAATATTTTTATAAGTGATGTAGGAATTATGCGGCGCTTTTCTTGCAGATGAGCGGTAAAACAGGGTGCCGTCATACTGCATGCCGTTCAGCTCATCGACATAACCCGAATCGAGTAGTTTTTTCGCCCCCGGGCTGTAGCCGTGTGCAATATATAAAGCGTTGTAACCTTTCGCCAGTTTAATAAAATATGGCCTGGCGCTTCTGATAGGGCCGATGTTGGACGGCATATCACTCTCAAAAATAGCAACGAACCTGGTAATATTCCCTTCCGCAAGTGCTTCGTAAACAATATCGGCCGAACACAGCCCCGATTGCGTGCGTGCAAGGGGATGGTTGTTCACCATGACGGCAACAGCACGCCTATCGGGTTTACTGCTTGTCTTAAGGCCCGTTAATGGTTCCGTCCATCTCTTTTCCGTCGCCTGCAAAGATTTAGCGCCTGTTCCGTTTTCCTCCTGCTGTGTGCCGGTACTGTTTTGGCGGCCGCAAGCCGATAGGACAAACAAGAGCACAAGCATCCATATCAAATTTTTCTTTTTCATCCTTGCAACTCCAATCGCTCTTTCTAAACTCCAAAAAACCCCCGCTTTTTAAGATGGGCCGGCTGTGGCGCAGGGTCTGGTCCTGCGGCAAAATGAATGCATTCCCTTTTTCGAAAGTACCATCTCCCTTTTTTCAAGCGGGAAAAAGATAACCAGCAGAACCGCGCTGCCCATTTCTCCCGCTCTTAAATATTGAATAGTTGATACTTTATTATTTTAACGCATTATAGTTGGAAAAAGTATTGTTTTCTTCATGACATCGTACATTCCTTTTGAAGTAATCCGGATGTAAGGCAAGTGGGTTGCGCATAAAAAGAGCAAAGAATACATCGGGTCATCATAATGGTAACCGCGCTTCTTCAGGACTTCAGCGAACTTTTTCATTTGCCCGATTAAATCTTCCATATTTTGATCCGACATGATTCCGCCGACCGGGAGCGGGATTTCATGGACGATCTCCCCCTTTTCCGCAATTACGATGCCGCCGCCCAGTTCTTTCATCCGTTTAAAGGCCAGCATCATGTCGCTTTTAGATTTGCCGATGCATAAAATATCCCCTGTGGACGAGTAGGATGACGCCAGCCCCATCAGGCCTTTTGCAAACCCTTTGATTAATGTGTTGATGCGCCATTTTCCCTTTTTATCCATCAGCATCAAAAAATTATCTTCGTAATCGTCAGGCAGCACATCGTATGAAACGTCGTACGTAATCGAGTACGGCTTCGTAATGACGCTGTTGGACATCTCAATCCCGAACGGCATGGAGAATTGCAAATCATCATACTCAAGATCCCATTCTAGCTGGAGCGGGCCATGGCCAAACGATTCCCAATCGATCGGTTCCTCCTGTTCTACTGCTTTCCCGTCTTTTTTCATCCATATCCCTTTAGACAGGACAGAGACAGGTACCGGATTCGTTTCACTTTCGAGAAAATTGATGCTCGCCACTCTGCCCGTGGCAATCATACCGTGCAAATGCTGGATATTATAATAGCGGGCCACATTGTAGCTTGCCATCAAATACGCGTCAACCGGCGGAACCCCGTGTTTCATCGCGATTTTGATCATTCTGTCAAGCACGCCCTGCTCGTAAAAAGCCGGCGAGCTTCCATCGCTTGTAAAAAACATTTGATCATACTGGTCAATGCCGAGCGTTTTTATTTCGTCCAGCAAAGCAGGCAGGTCGGGGCGGATCGATGAATAACGCAGAGATATCGTGTAACCCTGCATCAGCCGGTTCAACACTTCTTTTCCCGTCATTGCTTCATGGTCACAGTCTGCCCCAAACAGCATCATTTTTGCCAATGTTTTTTCCGATGCACCTGGAAAATGCCCTTCAATTTTCTTTCTCATCCGTTTTGCTTCCTGGATCCAGTGAAGAATCAAGTCATCGCCGTCCGCCAATTTCGGCCAGCCCGTCAATTCCCCTCCCTGCAGCACAGCATCATGTTCAAGCCACGATTTCACGCTCTCATGTGAAAAAATCATTTCTTCATTTGCAAGTTCCGTCTGTCCGTCGAATCGGGCCCACCAATACATTGTGACAGGGAAATGGCGGAACCTTTGCACGAGAGAAAACGCTTTCTTTTTGTCCGACAATAAAACGAGCATAAGATTATCGTTAATCAATGTTGTCGTCCCTGTTTGGGCTGCATAAAGGGCAAAGGATTGGGGATTATATAGTTGAAAAGGGTGGACATGCGGTTCAACATACCCGGGCACCAGCCACTGGCCCGAACAATCCACAACCTCGCAACCGGCCAGATTTTCAGGCAGTTTATCCCCGGTATATACAATGCGGTCCTGATATATCCAAATATGCCCCGATATCCACTTTCTTAACGTGGAATGCAGAAAACGGGCATTTTTTAAAACCATGGTAGGCGCCAAATTGCCGTCGAGTACGGCAACGTGCTCTCTGATTTGTTTATTTTTCCATCTGTAGCGTTGGTCAAGCATTTTGTCATTCCTCCCTAGGGGGAACCCTAATATAAAATTATTTTACCATATTTTAGCCATTAAAGCAGTAAAGAAATTTGAAAACATGCAAAAAGGAGACTTGCAGCAATGAAGATAGCCCCAAATATTGGCATTATGAATGCACTGATCCGGATTACGTGTGGCCTTACCTCGCTTGCCTGGGCGACGGCCAAATTATCGCGAAAACCGTGGTGCAGCACATACTTAATGGTAGCGTTTATGGGTGCGATGAAAGTCGGGGAAGGAATTGTCCGTTACTGCCCTGTGACGGATTTTCTTCAAAACCAGCAAATGAATACGGATAAAAGTGAAGGGTAAACAAAGGCCGGCTGTTTTTCCGGCCTTTGCGGATGTCCGGGGCGTAAAGCCTATTTTCTCTTGCCAATATCATTCCGGTAGAAAAACCCTTCAAAATTCAAGCCGTCTAATTCGTTATACAGTTGTTTCCTTGCCTCTTCCAGCGTGCGGGCCTTTCTACCGATAAAAAGGACCCTGCCACCGTTGGAAACGAGCCTGCCGTCCGCAACCCGCGTACCGGAGTGGAAAACGAAGGACTCCAGCGGCGCAAGCGTGGGAAGCGGCACGCCTTTTTCATAATGGCCGGGATAGCCGTTTGACGCAATGACAACGCCCAAAACCGCATCCGGGCTCCATTGGATGTCCGGTGTTTTTCCATGTAAAAGGTCAAGCACAATCTGTACCAAATCGGATTTGAGCCGTTCAAGCACTACCTGTGTCTCCGGGTCGCCAAAACGGGCGTTAAACTCGATCACTTTCACGCCGCTCCGGGTAAGGATCAACCCTGCATACAAAACCCCTGTAAACGGGCTGCCTTCTTGTGCCAGTGCTTTCGCGGCCGGCCGTAAAATGCCTGCCACCGCCTTTTCCACTTCTTCATCGGGAATTTGCGGAACCGGGGAGTAGGCGCCCATCCCGCCTGTATTCGGGCCTTTGTCGCCGTTATAGGCACGCTTATGATCGCGCGCGATCACCATCGGAAAAACATTTTCTCCATTGACGAACGCCATCAGGGAAAACTCTTCCCCTTCCAAAAATTCTTCTACGACCACTTGCTTGGAGGCATCCCCGAATTTTTGCTCGAGCAGAGCGGCACGTAGCGCTTCCCGTGCTTCTTCCAAAGACATCGCCACGGTAACGCCTTTCCCCGCTGCCAGCCCGTCAGCTTTGATGACGATTGGAGCGCCTTTTTCTTCAATATATCGTTCCGCTTCTTCATAGCTGGAAAACAAGCGGTAATCCGCGGTCGGGATCTCATATTTTTGCATCAATTCTTTTGCAAAAGCTTTGCTGCTTTCAATTCTTGCCGCCTTTTGGGTCGGTCCGAAAATTTTCAGGCCGGCATTTTGGAATTCATCCACAATCCCCGCGCTTAACGGGGCTTCCGGGCCGACAACCGTCAAATCGATGCCCTTTTCTTTTGCAAAAGCAACCAAGGAAACGATATCCATTTCATGAATCGGAACCGTTTCGGCAATATTCGCGATACCACCGTTGCCCGGCGCGCAATAAACTTTATCGGCAAGCGGGCTTTCTGCAATTTTTTGGCAGACCGCATGCTCGCGGCCTCCGCTCCCAATTACAAGTACTTTCATTTTATCGTGGCCCCTTTATCCTGTCTATAGATTCGTAAACTTTCCTGACTGTTGATTGCGGAGGCTGGCCGGAGCGCCTTCACTTTTCTATTTATCCAGCTCCGGCGCCTATCGGCTGGAGTGTTTCTTGTCCTTCTCCCTACGATAAGCAGGAATCGGCTCGTTGCCTCGCCGTGTTTCCTTTATCTCAGTCGAAAGGCCTGAAATCCGTGCACCGATGGGCAGTCGCCTCCGCTTTTCTACATTAATGTTTAAAGTGCCTGATACCGGTGAAGACCATGGCAATGCCGTATTCGTCGGCTTTTTTAATCGAGTCTGCGTCGCGGATTGAGCCGCCCGGCTGGATGATGGCAGTGATGCCGGCTTTGGCAGCCGCTTCAACGGTATCATCCATCGGGAAGAACGCATCGGACGCCATGACGGAACCTTTCGCTTTTTCGCCGGCCTGGGCAAGCGCAATTTCAGCAGATCCGACACGGTTCATCTGCCCGGCGCCTACACCGAGCGTTTTTTCCGNATCAGTTACGACAATGGCATTTGATTTCACATGTTTCACAACTTTCCAGGCAAGTTTCAATGCTTTCCATTCCTGCTCCGTTGGTACTCGTTTCGTTACAGTTTTCACTTGGGCCTCATCTAATGTATATGTATCCTGATCTTGGATCAGCAGCCCGCCTTCTACGGAAGTGATGATTTCTTCTGGTTTGCGAACATCCGAGAAAGGAACCGTCAGCAGGCGGATATTCTTTTTGCTCGCCAAAATTCCAAAAGCTTCATCATCAAATGAGGGGGCAATGACAATTTCAAGGAAAATATCATGCAGCAGTTTGGCTGTTTCCACGTCAACAGGGCGGTTAAATGCGACAATCCCGCCAAAAATCGATTTTGGATCTGCTTCATACGCTTTTTTGTATGCTTCAAGCGCCGTTTCCCCGATACCGATGCCGCACGGGTTCATATGCTTCACAGCGACTGCAGCCGGTTCTTTAAAATCTTTTACGATCTGCAGGGCAGCATCTGCATCGCGAATATTATTGTACGATAATTCTTTGCCGTGCAGCTGCTTCGCATGTGCGATCGAAAATTCCGAGCCGAGCGGATTGATGTAAAAGCTCGCTTTTTGATGCGGGTTTTCCCCGTAACGGAGCGTTTGTTTCAATTCATATGTAAAGGTGACGCGTTCCGGGTTTTCTTCGCCAACGCGTTCCGTCATATAATTGGCAATATAAGCATCATACGCAGCCGTGTGGCGGAATACTTTGGCAGCAAGCGCCTTTTTCGTTTCTTTTGCCACATCGCCGTATTCTTTGATTTCATCAATGACTTTGCTGTAGTCGGCTGCATCCACGACAACCGTGACATATTCAAAATTTTTCGCGGCCGCACGCAGCATCGACGGCCCGCCGATATCAATGTTTTCAATGGCCTCTTCTTCCGTTACATCCGGTTTTGCGATCGTCTGCTGGAAAGGGTAAAGATTGACGCAAACCAGATCGATCGGCTTGATGCCGTGTTCCCGGATTTGTTTTTCATGTTCCGGGATGCGTTTGGCCAACAGCCCGCCGTGGATATTCGGATGCAGCGTTTTTACCCTGCCTTCCAAAATTTCAGGAAATCCTGTTACTTTTTCGACACCTGTGACAGGTACCCCCGCTTCTTCCAGCGCTTTTTTCGTGCCGCCTGTTGATAAAATTTCAAAGCCGAGCCCGCTCAAATTTTTGGCAAACTCCACAACCCCTGTTTTGTCCGAAACACTGATTAAAGCTCTTTTCATTCCAGTAAAACCTCCATGCTAGTTTGTTGTGCAAACAGTTTTTTGAGCACGTTCGGATATAACACATGCTCTGTTTCATGAATTCTTGCCGCCAATGTTTCAGGCGTGTCCCCGTCAAGCACCGGGACGGCCGCCTGGGCAATAATCGGACCCGTATCCATTCCTTCATCGACATAATGGACCGTTACACCCGTCACTTTGACGCCCGCCGCGAACGCCTGCCCGATCGCATCTTTTCCCGGAAAAGCCGGCAGCAAAGACGGATGGATATTGACGATTTTTTGCGGGTACGCATCCAGGATCACGGAGCCGATCAGCCGCATATAGCCGGCAAGCACAATCCATTCAATTTCCTTCTTCTGTAAAAGTACCAATATCTCCTGCTCGTACGCCTGTTTATCCGGATAAGCTTTTGGATTAAAGACAAAGGCCGGAATGTTCTCTTTCGCGGCCCGCTTAATCACCTTCGCCCCTTCACGGTCGCACACCATCAGTTCAACGCTGGCATCGATTTCCCCGTTTTTGGCAGCATCGGCAATCGCCTGAAAATTCGTGCCGCTCCCCGATGCGAAAACAGCTATTTTACGCATATTCACCGCTCCCCGCTGTAAAACGGACGCCTGCTGTATTAGTTACTTTCCCGATCACATAAGCCTGTTCGCCCGATTCGTTAAAAAATTCCACGGCCGCTTGCGCATCTTCCGCATTCACTGCCAGAACAAAACCGATCCCCATATTAAAAACATGAAACATTTCATCGCGGCTGATCTTACCGTAAGATTCAATGGCAGTGAAAACCGGTGGCACCGGCCAAGAACCGGTTATGATTTCAACGCCGAGATCCCCGTCCATCATGCGTGGTATGTTTTCGTAAAAACCGCCTCCCGTGATATGTGCCATGCCTTTGATTTCAAATTTCCTTAATGCCTCTAAAACAGGTTTTACATAAATTTTTGTCGGGGTTAACAACACATCCCCAAGTGGCTTTCCCAACTCAGGGAGAACCGTATCCAGGGGCAGCCCGCGGTCCTTTAGGAAAATTTTCCGGACAAGCGAGTAGCCGTTGCTGTGGATCCCGCTTGAAGCAAGGCCGATCAGCATATCCCCCGGCTGGATATTTTCCCCCGTGACAAGCGCGTCTTTTTCACAGGCGCCGACGGCAAAACCAGCGAGATCGTATTCTTCCCTTGCATACAAATCCGGCATTTCCGCCGTTTCGCCGCCGATCAGTGCGCAGCCCGCCTGCACACACCCTTCCGCAACGCCTTTTACAATCTGCTCGATCTTCTCCGGATCAGCCGAACCGCAACCGATGTAATCAAGAAAATAGAGCGGTTCCGCCCCCTGTACAACGATATCGTTCACGCACATCGCAACACAGTCAATGCCGATCGTGTCATGCCGGCCCATTAAAAATGCCAGTTTCAATTTCGTGCCGACCCCATCCGTTCCGGAAACGAGGACGGGCTGCCGGTAATGGAGTTCGGAAAGGTCGAACACGCCGCCGAATCCGCCAAGTCCGCTGATTACCCCCGGCCGGTTTGTGCGTGCAACATGTTTTTCCATCCGTTTGACCGCTTCATAGCCTGCTTCAATGTCTACGCCGGCATCCCGATATGTGTTTGACATATGACTCCTCCGTAAAATGCTATTTTTTAATCAATTCTTTTTCATGCGGCAGCACCGTATCCGGATAGATTTCCGTCGGATAGTTGCCGGTGAAGCAGGCGAGGCATTGGCCGCAAGTTTCGTTGATGGCCGGCCTGCCGATTGCTTCGAGCATATTTTCAACTGTTAAAAATGTAAGCGAATCCGCTCCGATGATCTGGCGGATTTCTTCCACACTGTGGTTGGCGGCAATCAGTTCTTCGTGCGTGGACGTATCGATGCCATAAAAACAAGGATGTTTCATCGGCGGCGAACTGATGCACACATGCACTTCCGTTGCGCCGGCATCCCTGAGCATGGAAACGATCCTTTTGCTTGTCGTCCCGCGCACGATTGAATCATCTACCATAATAACTCGTTTGTCTTCCACAATGGCGCGCACTGGGGAAAGCTTCATTTTTACGCCCTGCTCGCGCAAAGACTGCGACGGCTGGATGAACGTGCGCCCGACGTAACGGTTTTTGATCAGGCCCATTTCATACGGGATGCCCGATTGTTCCGCATAACCTATCGCTGCCGAAATGCTTGAATCGGGCACACCTGTCACGACATCCGCTTCAATGCCCGCCTGTATCGCCAGCCGTCTCCCCATATTTTTGCGGGCGGCATGGACGTTAATGCCGTGGATATTGCTGTCTGGGCGCGAAAAATACACATATTCCATTGTGCAAATCGCAGGATACGTTGCATATGAATAGTGCTCGGACTCGATGCCATGGTCGCTGATTGATACAAGTTCCCCCGGGCGGATGTCGCGGATATACTCGGCGCCGACAATGTCAAATGCGCACGTTTCCGAGGCGACGCAGTAAGCATCACCGATCTGTCCGAGCGAAAGCGGGCGCAAGCCGTTCGGATCGAGGGCTACAAGCAATTCATCTTCCGTCATGACGACAAAAGCATACGCCCCTTTTAACATCGTCAACGCGCTTTTCATCTGTTCTTTAATCGTGCGGTAACCGCTCCTTTTCATTAAATGGGCGAGCACTTCGGTATCGGATGTTGTCTGGAAAATGCTGCCCTGCATTTCGAGTTGGTGCTTCAACGTATGCGCATTGACAAGATTGCCGTTATGGGCAAGCGCTAGGCTGCCGTTTTGCGAACGGAACAGAAGCGGCTGGACGTTTTCAATCCCGCCCCCTCCGGCTGTCGCATAGCGGACGTGGCCGAGGGCGGCATCCCCGTTAAGCCCTTCGAAAGTTTCGGTTGTAAATACTTCGGTCACAAGCCCTTCCCCTTTTTTGCCGATTAACCGGCCGTTTTGTTTGACAACAATGCCCGCTCCTTCCTGGCCCCTGTGCTGCAGACTGTGGAGCCCATAATACGTCAGCTGTGCCGCCTCTTTATGCCCCCAAATGGCGAAAATCCCGCATTCTTCGTTTAATCCTTTTATTTCAGCAAGCATGCCAAAGCTCCTTTCCAGGCATTCTCACAATCCTGCCTGCCTGCTTGAATCCAAGTCTCGCCGTTTTCCCCTTTTATCGTGATCTTTTCATCATCTGTAACTTTTCCAATACATACCGCATCTTCCAGCAATCTTTCAAAAGCCTGCTGATGTTCTTTTTTCACAGACACAATAAACCTCGACTGGGTTTCACTAAATAAAGCAACAACCGGGTTTCCTTTTAAAGTGGTTTCCGCCCCCAAACCTTCTGTTCCAAACAGGCATTCGGCAAGTGCCGTTGCAAAGCCGCCTTCCGAAAGATCGTGTGCACTTTGGACGAGGCCGGACTGGATCGCCACAAGCAGCTGGTGCTGACGGCGCGCTTCGGTTGCCAAATCAATGGCAGGCGGTTTTCCGAAAATGACACCGTCCACAAACTTTTGCAATTCGCTGCCGCCGAATTCCGGTTTTGCCTCCCCGATCAGATAGATCAAATCCCCGAACTGTTTAAACGTTTGCGTCGTAATATGACCGATATCTTCAATCAGCCCGACCATGCCGACAACCGGCGTCGGGTACACGGCCTGGACGGATGCTTCTTTTCCTTCCGTTTTCTGCAACGTTTCATTGTAAAGCGATACATTTCCGCCGATGACCGGGGTTTCCAGTTCACGGCATGCTTCGCTCATGCCGTCTGCCGCTTTTTCGAGCTGCCAGAAGATTTCCGGCTTTTCCGGGGCGCCGAAATTCAGACAGTCCGTGATGCCGAGCGGCTGAGCTCCGGAACAGATGATATTGCGCGCCGCTTCCGCCACTGCAATTTTCCCGCCGGTTTCCGGATCCAAATACACATATCGGGCATTGCAGTCAGTCGTCATCGCGAGCGCTTTTCGTGTCCCGCGGATTCTGACAACCGCCGCATCCGACCCCGGTGCGACGACTGTGTTTGTGCGCACCTGGTAATCGTATTGTTCATACACCCATTCCTTGCTCGCAATCGTCGGCTGCTTCAACAGCCGGAAAAAAGTTTCCTGAAGGTCGCCGACATCCGGGATTGCCGGATTCATTGCCTGATAAGCCGAAAAATAAGCCGGTTCTTTTGGCGGTTTATGGTACAAGGGCGCATCTTCCACAAGCGCATCGACCGGCACTTCCGCGACAAGATCCCCGTGGTGGTACAATTTCAGCATTTTATCATCGGTCACCGTGCCGACCGCGACAGCATCGAGCCCGTATTTTTGGAACAAGCGGATAATCTCCTCTTCCCGTCCTTTTTTCACAACGATCAGCATCCGTTCCTGCGATTCCGACAGCATCATTTCGTACGGCGTCATGCCGGTTTCGCGCTGCGGGACATGATCGAGGTTCATGACTAAACCGACACCCGCTTTGCTTGCCATTTCCGACGAAGAGGAGATTAATCCAGCGGCGCCCATGTCCTGAATCCCGACAAGCGCATCATTGTGGACGAGTTCGAGGCATGCTTCCAACAGCAGCTTTTCCATAAACGGATCGCCGACCTGGACTGCCGGGCGTTTTTCATCCGAAGCTTCGCTGAGCTGTTCGGAAGCAAAAGTCGCACCGTGGATCCCGTCACGCCCTGTTTTTGCGCCGACATACATGACCGTATTGCCGATGCCGCGCGCCTGTCCTTTTTGGATATCTTTATGTGCAATCAGACCGACGCACATCGCATTGACAAGCGGATTGCCGTCATAGCAAGGGTCAAATGCAACTTCCCCCCCGACTGTCGGGATACCGATGCAGTTGCCGTAACCTGCGATGCCGGCCACCACTTCTTTAAAAAGATGCTTGACGCGAGGAGAGTCGAGTTCACCGAAGCGCAAAGAATTGAGGAGCGCGATCGGCCTTGCCCCCATCGAAAACACATCGCGGATAATCCCGCCAACGCCAGTTGCCGCACCCTGGTACGGTTCAATCGCAGATGGATGGTTATGGCTTTCGATTTTAAACACGACGGCGAGCCCATCGCCGATATCGATAATGCCCGCGCCTTCCCCCGGGCCCTGCAGGACGCGTTCGCCTTTTGTGGGGAATTTTTTCAAAACCGGTTTTGAGTTTTTGTAGCTGCAATGTTCCGACCACATGACGGCGAAAAGCCCTATTTCCGTATAGTTTGGCGTCCTGCCAAGGATATTTTCCACCAGCGCAAATTCTTCATCGGTCAGTCCGATTTCACGATAGATTTTTTGGCTTTTGATTTCGGCCGGGCTTGGTTCAAGCAATAACGGCATGGGATTCCCTCCAGTTTTTTACGATCGATTTAAAAAGTTTCAGACCGTCCTGGCTTCCGAGCAATGTTTCAACAGCACGCTCCGGATGGGGCATCATCCCGAGCACATTGCCTTTTTCATTCACAATTCCCGCAATATTGGCAATACTTCCGTTAGGATTGTCCCGATAAGTAAACACAATTTGCCCATTTTCTTTTAGCTTTTCGAGCGTTTCGGCATCGCAGTAATAATTCCCTTCGCCATGGGCAACCGGAATGCGGATCGTCTCCCCTTCTTCGTACAGGGAAGTGAACATCGTGGAGGCATTTTCAACCTGCAGCGAAACGGTTTTGCAAACAAATTTCAACCCGGCATTCCTGAGCATTGCACCCGGCAAAAGCCCCGATTCCAGCAAAATCTGGAACCCGTTGCAGACGCCAAGCACTGGCTTTCCTTCCTCCGCCGCTTTGATGACCGCCTGCATGACCGGTGAAAAACGCGCAATCGCGCCGGAACGCAAATAGTCGCCGTAAGAAAATCCACCCGGCAGTAAAATTCCGTCAAATGCATCCAAATTGTCCGCATCATGGCGTACGTATTCCGCTTCTTCACCAAGCGCATCTTGAATCGCATGAAACATATCCACGTCACAATTGGACCCTGGAAATACGATCACAGCAAACTTCACGGAGCAACACACTCCTCAATTTCATAGCGGTAGTCTTCGATGACAGGGTTTGCCAGCACCCGCCCGCACACTTCCTGAATGATGGCATCCAAATCGCGTCCGGACGGTTCCACCAAAAGTTCCAGGAATTTTCCGGCCCGCACTTCCTTCACTTCCCGGTAGCCAAGATGCTCCAGTGATTGTTTAATGGCTGCCCCCTGTGGATCCAATACGCGCTCGCGCAGTGTGACATAGACTTTGACCTTATACATGCGAAATATCTCCTCTCAAGCGATTTAAGATTTCCTGGTAAACTTCCGTTAAGCTGCCCAAATCCCGGCGGAATACATCTTTATCGAGTTTCCGGTCCGTTTCCCGGTCCCAAAGCCTGCATGTATCCGGGGAAATTTCATCCGCCAAAAGAATCTTTCCTTCTTGATCGCGCCCGAATTCTAGCTTGAAATCAACGAGGCGGACACCTACTTCCGAAAATAAAGCTTGCAAACTTTCGTTAACGATTAAAGCCTGCTTCCTTAAAAACTGCAATTCTTCCAAACTTGCAATGCCGAGCAAAAGCACGTGGTCTTCCGTGATAAGCGGATCGCCAAACTCGTCGTTTTTGTAATAAAATTCCACAATCGGCTCCTTTATCGCGGTTCCTTCTTCTATGCCGAGCCGTTTCGCCAGGCTCCCGGCCACAACATTGCGGACAACCACTTCAAGCGGAATGATCGAGACGCGGCGCACCAGCTGTTCACGACCGGAAATTTTGCGGATAAAATGGCTTTCGACCCCTTTTTCTTCCAGCCTTTGAAAAATCAGGCTCGAAATTTCATTGTTCAGCTGCCCTTTGCCTTCGATTTCCGCTTTTTTCACGCCGTTAAAAGCCGTTGCAGAATCTTTGTATTCGACCCGCAGCACATCCGGATTTTCCGTTTCATATAACCGTTTCGCTTTCCCTTCGTATACAAGCATGCTTCTGCCTCCTTTAAAATGGATGAAGGCGCCGGGCCGGATTTCCAAACCCGGCAGTCCTTCCCGGGTTCACTGCAATCCCAAGCGGTCAAAAATCGTGTCGACATGTTTCAAATGGTAATGGTAGTCAAAGCAATCATCGAGTTCCGCTTCCGTCAGCTTGCTTTGGATGACCGGGTCTTTTTTCAGCAGTTCCTTAAAAGGCACCTGCTTTTCCCATGACTCCATCGCTTTCGGCTGCACGGTATCGTACGCGGCTTCGCGAGTCATGCCTTTATCAATTAAAGCAAGCAGCACCCGCTGCGAATAAATGAGGCCCAACGTTTTTTCCATATTCCGCTTCATGTTTTCCGGGAATACCGTTAAATTTTTTACGATATTGCCGAACCGGTTCAGCATATAATTGATGGCAATGGTCGCATCAGGCAAAATAATCCGTTCTGCGGAAGAGTGGGAAATGTCGCGTTCATGCCAGAGGGCGACATTTTCATAAGCCGTGACCATGTAGCCGCGTAGCACCCTCGCCATCCCGGTCATATTTTCCGAGCCGATCGGGTTGCGTTTATGCGGCATGGCGGAAGAGCCTTTTTGGCCTTTGCTGAAAAATTCTTCGACTTCGCGGGTTTCGCTTTTTTGCAGCCCTCTGATTTCAGTTGCAAATTTTTCGATGGATGTTGCAATCAAAGACAAGGTCGCCATATAGTAAGCATGGCGGTCGCGCTGCAGCGTCTGTGTCGAAATCGGCGCCGGCTTTAGCCCCAGTTTTCCGCACACATATTTCTCAACGAACGGGTCGATGTTTGCGTAAGTCCCGACAGCGCCGGAAATCTTTCCGTATCGGATGCCGTCCGCCGCCTGCCTGAAGCGCTCCAGGTTCCGTTTCATTTCTTCGTGCCAAAGGGCCATTTTTAAACCGAAAGTCGTCGGTTCCGCATGGACGCCGTGGGTTCTCCCCATCATAACGGTATATTTATGTTCGATCGCTTTTTGTTTTAAAATCCTGATAAAACTTTCAAGGTCTTTTTCAATAATCTCATTTGCCTGCTTGAGCAGATAGGAAAGCGCCGTATCCACCACATCAGTCGACGTCAGCCCGTAATGCACCCATTTTCTTTCCTCGCCGAGCGATTCCGAAACTGCCCTTGTAAACGCAACAACATCATGGCGCGTTTCCTGCTCGATTTCTAAAATTCTTTTCACATCAAATTTGGCATTTTCACGGATTTTTTGAACATCTGCTTTCGGAATTTCGCCCAGCTCGGCCCATGCTTCACAGGCAAGGATCTCAACTTCCAGCCAGGCTTTGTATTTGTTTTCGTCTGTCCAGATTGCGCCCATTTCGGGCCTTGTGTACCGTTCAATCATTCACAGCTGCCTCCGATCGTTTCTGTACATCCTGCCATACACCGCTTTTTTCAAGGGAAAGCAGGGTTTCTTCGATTTCATCCGTAAGTACCGTAATATGGCCCATTTTCCGCTGGTATTTCGCTTCTTTTTTTCCGTAAATATGGACTGACCATTCCGGCTGGTAAGGGATTTGTCCAACAGCTTTTTCCAGATGCTGCCCGAGCAGATTGACCATCACAGCCGGCTTCAGCAGCTCCACTTTTCGAAGCGGCCAGTTGCAGATCGCGCGGATATGCTGGCCGAACTGTGAAATCGAGCATGCTTCAATCGAGTAGTGCCCGGAATTATGCGGGCGCGGCGCCAGTTCATTGACATAAATCGTACCGTCTGCTTCCAAAAACATCTCGACTGCCAGCGTCCCGACAAGGTTCAGCGATTCCGCCACCTGCAGGGCAATTTGCTGCACCTCTTCTTGTACCGCGCCATCCACTCTGGCCGGAGCAATCGTTTTGTGCAAAATATGGTCATGATGGATGTTTTCAACCACCGGAAAAAGGCTCGTTTCCCCTGCTTCATTCCGGGTGATGATGACAGAAAGTTCTTTTGCAAAATCTATCATTTTTTCGAGGACACATGCGCCGTGGACAAGCAACGGCCTCGTTTCCGTGAGGCTCTTTTCGTCCCGCAGCGTCACCTGCCCTTTTCCATCATAACCGCCGCGCGCCGTTTTTAAAATACATGGATAGCCGATTTCTGCCACCGCTGCTTTTAAATCAGCTTCATTTTGGACCACTTTGTACGGTGCGACCCGGACGCCGGCTTTCGTAACGGCATCTTTTTCATAGATGCGGTTCTGCGTGACTCGGATCAGTTCCGCCCCCTGCGGCACATGAGCGGATTCGGCTGTTTTTTTCAAAGTTTCATAGTCGATATTTTCAAATTCATAAGTGATGACATCGCACCGTGCCCCAAGCTGCCTTAATGCCGCTTCATCATCGTAAGCCGCGATCACTTGATCGTCCGCGACTTGCGCGCACGGGCAATTCGGAGTTGGATCAAGGACGATGATCCGGAAACCCGCTTCTTTTGCGGCAAGAGCCATCATTTTCCCCAGCTGGCCGCCGCCGATAATGCCGATGGTGCTCCCCGGCTGAATCATTTCCCTACTCAAGTTGATCACTGCTTTCATACACGATTTGGGCAAGTTTTTCCCGCCTTTGTTCGAGTCGTCCGGCAATCGTTTCATTCGTGGTTGATAAAATCTGCGCTGCGAGCAGGCCGGCATTCGTTGCGCCTGCTTTGCCGATTGCCACCGTTGCGACCGGAACCCCTCCCGGCATCTGCACAATGGAGAGCAAAGAGTCAAGGCCATTTAACGCTTTTGACTGGACCGGAACCCCGATGACCGGCAGCGTCGTTTTTGCTGCGACCATCCCTGGCAGATGCGCCGCGCCGCCTGCACCTGCAATAATGACTTTGATTCCCCTGCTTCTTGCCTCTTCTGCATATTGAAACATCAGATCCGGCGTACGGTGCGCGGATACGACTTTTTTCTCGTAAGGCACTTCAAGCTCATCCAGCACACTGCAAGCATGTTTCATCGTATCCCAATCCGAAATGCTGCCCATGATGACGCCGACTTCGATTGCCACCTGTATCCCTCCACGTTCTTATCTACAATAAAAAACCCCGGACAGATCCGCCCGCCCTTTTTTGAGAGAAAGCAGTCCATCCGGGATGCAGCACAAATAAACATTGAAAACCTTGTGATTCCCAATTTCCACTTTCCCTCATAGTCCGGTTATTTACGGTAACCGGGTAGAGACGTATGGGCCATATTCCCATTATATATGAGGGTTGTATTCAACTTTGTATTATTATCTTAACAGGGACATCAAATGCTGTCAACGAATAATCGAACATTATATTATTGTTGTTTTCTAATGTTCGGATTTTCTTCCTTCGAATAAAATCTTCCTCGCAACCGGTTCGTACTCTTTTTTTCCGTTTTTGATTACTTCCCGGAAAACCGGTTTTTCAATTCTTCTTACCGGCTGAAAACCTTTCTTTTTCCATCCTTGCAAGGCAGTCGGAAATGGTCTCATTTTCCAGCACTTCGAATTGTTTTTTCTCGGCCATTGCTGCAGTTTTCCTTTCCGGCTTTTGACTACAAGCATAGTACAATTTTAGTTCATTTTTCCATGGTGTCAAAACCCGATTGCTTGAGCAGAATTTTTTTAGATGAACGCTTTTTATGATACGATAGGTAATCAATGAGATGAGGTGTTTAAATGAAAATAGAAGTTTGGTCTGACTTTGTCTGCCCATTTTGCTATATTGGAAAACGGCGTTTGGAAATGGCGCTGGCACAATTTCCGCACCGAGACCAGGTGGAAGTTGAATTTAAAGCTTTTGAACTTGACCCTGCTGCCGGAAAAGGCATCGGCAAAAATATCCACGAAGCGATTGCTGAAAAATACGGCATCAGCATGGAAGAAGCAAAACAGGCAAACCACGGCATCGGTGAACAGGCGGCAAGCGTCGGGCTTCGTTATGATTTTGACAACATGAAGCCGACGAATACGCTGGATGCACACCGTCTGGCAAAGTTTGCAGCTTCGGAGGGAAAAGCAGCGGAGCTCTCCGAGAAACTTTTCCGGGCATATTTTACGGAAGGCCAATATATCGGGGATCATGATACACTCGCCAATATCGCCGAATCGGCAGGGCTTGGCCGCGAAAAAGCATTGGACGTCCTAGAGGATCAGAATGCTTACTTAAATGATGTGCGCATTGACGAAGCGGTTGCCCAGCAATACGGCATCACCGGCGTCCCGTTTTTTATTCTCAACCAAAAATACGCCATCTCCGGCGCCCAGCCGCTCGAAACCTTTACAAGCGCCCTTCAGAAAGTATGGCAGGAAGAAGCCGCAGCGCCGGTGCTGCAAGACCTGTCCACCGAAGAAGACGTTGCCTGTGCAGATGGAAGCTGCATTGTGCCGGGGAAGGAAGAAAAGTAACCATATTATGGCAGGCAGGGATATTCCCTGCCTTTTTAAAATATGCATTGGCATTCTTTCTGTGTCCGCTTTTAATGCTTAGAAAAATTTGCTCGCGGATTTAAGTTATCGTTTCTATTTGCTATATTCCTGGGCAGGCTGATCCCGGCCCTCTATTTTAATTCAACTTTTCCNATCTCATGCCCCGCACTCACTTTGCCATTTGCTGAAATCGTAAAATCCAAAATACTGTTGGAATTTGTAAAGATAACCATTACACTGTTATCCTTTCCAGCTGCTTTCAGTGCGGATAAGTCCATATCGGCAATTTTATCACCAGCTTGGACCGTATCATTTTCATTTACATATACCTTAAAAGGCGCCCCCTTAAGTTCTACCGTATCAATTCCCAGATGCACCAATACTTCCAGCCCATTATCTGTCTGAATACTAATGGCATGTTTTGTGTCAAAAACGCTCAAAATTTTTCCGGATACCGGGCTTCTGACTTCTCCGGCCGCTGGTATTACGGCAAATCCATCTCCCATCATCTTTGTGGAAAAAACCGGATCATTTACTTCAGTTATTGGTACTAAATGGCCGCTTGCAGGCGCAACCAAGCCTACTGTTTGGCTCTTTTTCTTTTTTAAAAAGTTGAGCATATCGGTTCCCTACTTTCTAAATCATTAATTTAAGCAAAACAAAATCACAAAACATATACATTACAAGAAAAGCTCCAAGCATTGATAAATAGCTGGCATCATTTCTTAAATTGGATAACTTAATTTTTTTATTTGNAGAAGATAAAATCAATAGTACAATAAAAAAGGCAATTAAAAGATTCCCCAACAAAAGCTGGAGCAACGCCGATAAGTAAATANCCAGCATAAAAAGGTCATGATGATTTAAATGAACTTTAAGATGATACAGATAATACCCCATCAGCAGATCAAGGCAGGAAGCGATCAGCATGACAGCAGCAAAAGGGCTGCTTGAAAACAGTTCTTTAAAAGATGTTGGATATATGGCAACAATCACACATAAATAAATCATATAAAAAACAGGGACGAGAAAAAACAATNCAATCATTATATTAAATATTTTCGTTTCATTTCCAACAAACCTTCTTATTTTATCCATTTTGCAAGCCCCCGTTTTCCAATTGCTCAGTAAACAGCTTGTAATGCAGGGAAAAAAGTTCAACCAGAATGTATAAGCTGACAATGCTTCTGTGCCGTGGTTTATGAAACTCGGATGCATAGTAATAAAGATTGTATGTTGAAATGCCGGCCAATTTGTTTGTCCCAAATTGTGTGATGCTGACCATTTTTATATTTCTTCTTAAAATCTTTTGCTATATTGACAATCCGTTCATTATTGCCGCTCAATGAAATTAAAAATACGATGTCTTTTTCATTTAACGCTTTTTCTGCTACCGATAATTCTTCCAGCGCTGGGAAGTTCGTCACAAATTTTCCTGAGTATATAAAATTTCTTGTAATCTTTTCCGCAGCCATTTTTTGCTCCCAACCTGTGCCATANGAAAAGATACGGCTGGCTTCCATAATAGAACGAAACATTTCCGTGTGATTGACAGTATTAAAATATTTGATGGTTTTATCAATGTCTTCATGCAATTTGCAATTAATATTTTCNGGCTGGCCGGTCATTTCTTTCAACGTGTTTTCTTCCTTTTTGATTTCATATTTTAATTCAGAAAAACCCGAGTACCCGACCTTCTTGATGGTTCTAAACAAGAAAGAAGCGGAAACATGGCAAAGCTTGCTAATTTCATTTAAAGTTGAATTGCTAACAATATCTTTATGTTCGATAATAAAATTCAGGCATTGTATTTCATCTGAATTTAATTGTTGGAAGCTTTGATTCACCTTTTGTTCCAAATCCATAGAGAGTCAACACCCTTTCTTGTGTCCTTACATCCAATTTTATCACTATATAAGATGTTGACTCTATCCAAAAAGTTTTATTGTTTCAACAGTTCTTCAAATTTTTCCCTGACTTGGGGGACATCCAACCCTACGATAACTTGGAATGCTCTTCCTGCTCTCACAACACCCGCAGCTTTTCCCGCTTTAAATGCGCTATCCGGTTTCACTTTCTGTGGATCTACCACTGTCACTCTTAACCTGGTAGCACAATTGGTCACATCACTGATATTTTCTTTTCCGCCCAACGCATCCAGGTAAATTGCCGCTCTTTCCGAATAAGGGTCTGTGCAAGATGCTGCAGCTGTTTCTTGCACCCCTTGTGCTAATTTTTTATTNTTATAATCCTGTTTTGTCTTTAATGTAATCTCTTCTTCTTCATCCGCTTCCCTGCCTGGCGTTGCAAAGTTGAATTTTAAAATGAAAAATCTAAATACAAAGAAGTAAATAGCCGTGAATAAGAGTCCAACTGCAATTTGCGTTAAATATGTTGTCCAGTGATTTTGAAAAAGCGGAATCCAGTTTTTCCCGGCCATGTCAATAATGCCTCCGCTTAAATCACCAACTACACCAAATAAATACAGTGTCGTATCTAATGTTGCTGCCAATAGGGAATGAATCACCCATAAAAGCGGCGCTACGAACAGGAATGTAAATTCAATTGGCTCGGTAATGCCGGCAAGTACANATGTAATTACTGCTGGTACCAGCAGGGCCAATACTTTTTTCCTGTTTTCTTTCTTTGCGGTAAAGTAAAATGCCAATGCAATTCCTGGTATACCAAAAACTTTTTCATTGCCATACAGCAGAAATCCCATTTGAGGAGCCATTGATTTCAGCAATTCCTTACTATTTGCAAATGTCTCCAAGTGCATAAGCCACCATTTCGTTAGGCCTTCCGGAACTGCGGCTGGCCCATATTGGAAAGGTATATAAATAAAATGATGAAGACCTGTTGGAATTAAAACACGTTCAAGGAAACAGTAAATCCAAACCCCAACAGGACCTGCATGAGCCATGAATGATTGTAATGATCCGATGCCAAATGAAATTTTCGGCCAAATTAAACAGGTAATGAATGCCAAGGGCAAAACGGTAAAAAAGCCAAGAATCACGACGAAAGCAGAACCCTGGAAGGTGCCCAAAAAATCAGGCAATTTATATTCAAAAAATCTGTTGTGCAAGTAGACAACGATCCCCGCTATAATCAAGGCACCTATGATGCTTGTATTAAAAGTTTTAATTCCGGCAATCATTTTCAAGCCTTCGTTTGTGCTATTTTCAGCCAAAGCCCTTCCGTAATGCATGATTCCAAAAAATTTTCCCCAGTGCGTAAGAATGGCCGCTATAAAATAATTCCATGTAAGATACGTAACCAAAGCTTCCATTGCAGCTCTTCCGGAAGCTTTTTTTGCCAGCCCGATAGGCAGGCCGACGACAAATAATAATTCTATTTGATTAAATACTGTCCAGGCACCTTGTTGTACAGTATCCCATATGCCGTACCATAAGGTTCCTTCACTTGCAAGGCTTCCAAAAACAGAAGGATTGCAAAATAATATACTGATGGCCAGCATAATGCCAGCAAATGAGAAAAGTAAAACAGGTGTAAACATTGCACCGCCAAATCTTTGTATATTTTTCATCGTTGTCCTCCAGACCGGAAACCGCTTTCCTTTTTAGGAATATGATGAGAAGCGATAAGATCTTTTTTCNTTTTAAAAAGATTTACCGCTCCTCATTTTTGGTTTCACTTAGTAATGATGTAAAGGAGCATGATTAAATAAATTTATTATCCCTTTAGTTGATTACCTTGTTTGATCAGCTTAAAACCGGTTCAGGACGCCCGATTTTTAATTCCGGCCAGTAATCCTTATTTGCTTCAACCAGTTCATCCAAAATAATTTTGGCCAGTCCTGCATCTGGTACAATCTTACTTAAGCTTAATGCTTGCCATAATTTCGTATATGAACCCTCTGTCCAGGCATCGACAACCAGGTTTTCAACACTGTTTTGTTCCTCAATCAACCCTTTTTGGAAGCGCGGGATTTTACCCTGGGCGAGTGGTTCAGGCCCATTTGCACCAATTAAGCAAGGAATTTCCACCATTGTATCAGAGNCCAGATTTTCTACTGCCCCTTTATTTGGGGTAATGACAAGCATGCGTTCTTTTGTGTTATAAGCAATAGCACGGCATAAATCAATAATGTAAGAAGCATGTTCATCTGATTTAAAGGCGCTGTTTGCTGCTGTTCCGGATTCCGTAATTTTGGCACATTCTTCGAAAACAAATTTTTCGCGGCCCAATCTGATTTCATCCGTCCTTGTATGATTCGGATCAGAATGTTTAACAACTTCCTGCGGATATAGATAGTATTTCAGATAAGTGTTTGGCAATGTTTCCGGATCGAGTGCATAGACATTTTTAGCCATTTCAAAAGTCTCTCTCCAGCTTTTTTCTGTCCCGCTTTCATCAGGCAATATATATCCGTGTTCCCTGACATAGGCTTGAAGCTGCGGCATTAAATTATTGCCTTTCTTATCTCTTACAGCCGTCCACCATCCAAAGTGATTCAAACCATAATAGTCGAAATCCAGTTCTTTATAAGAATCTAATTTTAATATTTTTGCCATCCGATCCATAATTCCAATTGGCATGTCACAAATATTGATAATTTTAGATTTCGGTCTTAAGCGATTTGTAGCTACAGCCACGATTGCAGCCGGGTTTGAGTAATTCAACATCCAGGCATTTGGAGAATATTTTTCCATATAGTCAATAAGCTCTAAAACGCCTCCGATGGACCTTAAACCGTAAGCAATTCCTCCAGGCCCTGTTGTTTCTTGACCCACAACCCCATGTTTCAATGGAATTTTTTCATCTTTTTCGCGCATTTCATATTTTCCAACCCTGATTTGTGCCATTACAAAATCGACATCTGTAAACCCTTCTGCAGGATTGGTCGTTGCCAAAAATTCTATTTCCGGGGCCCTTTCTTTAATCATGATAGCGCAAGCATCCGCAATTTTTTGCTGCCGCTCCCCGTCATTATCGTAAAACTTTAAACTTCTAATTGGAAACTTGTCTAAATTGTCTAGCAATGTTAAAACAATTCCCGGAGTATAGGTGCTGCCTCCGCCGGCGATCACTACTGAAAACTTTTTATCTGGCATAGTAAATCTCTCCTTAAAGAAAACGTTATCTTTATTACGTGATCATTATCTCACGAAGAAAAAATTATTCAATAAGATGCAATTGTTTAAAAAATAAATTTGCAAACAAAAAAGAATTTCATTTTCCGAAAAATATTTCATAGATTTTTGCCGCCTTTTCATATCCTTCATAAAGCAGCAATTTTGAGTAAAACGGGCTGCAATCCGGCAAAAGCAGTAAAGTTTTTTATATACAGGTACAGGTAATCGAGTAGGAGGAGGTGACTAGCCCCCGTCCTCTCACACCACCGTACGTACGGTTCCGTATACGGCGGTTCAACCAAATAAATGACGCTTGTCACAAT
>JGI26049J44785_1000445_pt1 | contig 22747 bp, 20 predicted proteins | sample HigsolmetaGSP11D_FD_44785 | JGI IMG/M metagenome (IMG submission 44785)
GGAGCGGCCGGCCGGCCTCCGCCGTCATCGCCTCCGCCCGCCGCATCAGCCCGCGGATGCCGCGCATGAGGCCGGCCGGGTCCGGCGCCGGATCGGGTCTAAGCTCCGCCACCGGGCAGCGGAGCCGGCCGCGCACGCGCAGCGCGTCGCTTCCGGCCGCCCCGTCGCGCGGGAAATAGCGCGAAGCGGAGACGACGCGGCCGTCCGGGCCGACGAGCAGAAACTCGGGATCAGCGCCGATCAAGAGCTCCCGCCGGCGGCCGGCCTCCGCCGTCATCGCCTCCGCCAATGCCGCGCGGAACGCCCTCACCGCCTCCGCCCAGAGCGGCAAATCCCGCTCCGCCGGCCCGCCGAACGGTCCGGCCACCCGCACGGCGCCGTCGTCGGCCGCCGCGAGCAGCACCGTGCCGAAGTCGCGGCCGGCCGCGTAAAGCGCCTTGACCGCCGCCGCTTCGAGCCGGCGCCTGAGCGGATGGGGCCCGTTCCAGTCGGCGGGCAGCAGGCCCGATCCCGGGCCGACGCGACGGACCGCAAGCGGCTGCAAATGAAAGACCGGCACTTCGAACAGCCGCACGCCTCCCGCAGCGCCCGCATGCCCGTCCGATCCTTCGGCAGCGGCCTCCCCGCCCGCAACAGAAGGATCGAACCTGACGCCCGCAAGCCGCATCTGCCCGATATCGTCCGGATCCAGCCCGGGACGGCCGTCCATGAGCCAGACGCCGGCGTCGAACCCGCGTTCCGCCGCCGCGCGTTCCCGCCGGGGCCGCCGGAACATGATCACCGCGTCGCCCGCCTTCGGCATGCCGTCATGCCCGCAGCGCGGCAGCTGCAGTTCGGCGGCGATCCGCGCCATGGCCCCGCTTGCCGCCGTTTGCTCATCGATCCACAATCGGCCCGTCACGCCGCATCACCCCCGACCGCCGCAAGGCAAGCACCGCCCATTCGACAAAAAAGAGGGCATACGCCCTCGAATCATTGCACCTGTTCGCATATCCTGCATATGAGAACCGGCCATTGCAGATCCGGAAAACGGCGCGACCCACACGCCAGCCGCCCGCCGGCTTACAGCTCGTCGTCCAAAAGTTCCGGATCCAGATCTTCGTAACCGCCGTCGTCGTAGCCGTCGTAAGCTTTGTCCTCGTCGCCGCAGCCGCCGGGGCACACGGCGACGCACACCTTCGTCTCCGCGATCATTTCGACGGCGAACTCGCGCTCGACGCGCACGACGACATCCGCGCCGCTCGCGGAAATGTTCGCTTCAACGCAGCTCGGCTCCTGCGTCGCGACGGCGGACACTTCCTCCGTCGAAGCCCGGTGTTTCGGGTCGATGTAGGAAAGCGGCACAAGTTCGGAATACGAAATCGTCTCTTTGGCAACGTCCGTCTCGGAGTTGCGGTTGTAGGAATACCAGATGTTGATATCGTAAGTGCCGATGACCTCGATACCGTCGCCCGACCGGACCGCTTCGTATTGATGATTGATGATCCAGGCCCCCAGAATGCTGGTCGGCCGATGGGGCGGCGTGACGGTGTGGGAGACGGTGGAGAACTTACGACCTTTTCCGCAGACAGCCTTCGTGATTATCTCTCTGCACTTCAGCTGTTTATCTGCAATTGCCATGCNGTTTAACCTCCTCCATGCAATCATTCAGTTAAAGTCTATGCAGGACATGGGCGAATGTTGATTGCGCCGCGGCAACTTCATCTTTATGTTTATGCCGCGCAAGGCTTGTGTTAGTATTCGGCTTCTCAGAAAAACGACGCAATTTTCATCCGCCCGTCCCCGCAGTTTTCGGACAAGCCCGCTTCCTCTGGAAAAAGGCCCGCCCGCATGCACAACGCTCAGCTTTCCGCTCACCGGTCTCTGTAACCCGGCGACAGCCGCGCCTCGATCAGCGAGACGAGTCCGTACATGACGGCGGCGACCGCGCCGATCACGATGAGCGATGACAGCACCAGCGTGAAATTGAACACCTGGAATCCGTAGATGATCAGATAGCCGAGTCCGCTTTTTGCCGTCAGAAACTCGCCGACGATGACGCCGACCCACGACAACCCGACATTCACCTTCAGCGTCGAAACGATCGTCGGCAGCGAGCCGGGCAGGACGGCCAGCCGGAACACCTGGCCGCGCGTGCCGCCGAACAGCCTCACCACCTTCAGATAGTTGGCGTCGATTTCCCGGAACCGGCCGTAGATCGTCAGCGTCGTAATGATGATCGTCACCGACACCGCCGTCATGATGATCGAGAGATACCCCGGACCGAAGCCGACGATGAAAATCGGACCGAGCGCCACCTTGGGCATGCTGTTCAGCACGACCAGGTACGGATCGAGCACGCGCGAGACGACCGGGAACCACCAGAGCAGCGCCGCCAGGGCGGTTCCGCCCAGCGTGCCGAGCACGAAGCCTGCGGTCGTCTCGGCCACGGTCGTCATCGTATGCGGCAGAAGCGATCCGGAAGCGGCGAGNTCCCCGAGCATCCTCGCGATTTTGCCCGGGTAGCTGAACAGCAGCTCGTCGATCCANCCGGAACGAACGGCCGTCTCCCACAGGATGATGAAGGCGGCGAACAGCGCAATCTGCAAAATCCGGACAAGCAGCGTGATTCGCGCGGCCCGCGAACGGTACTTATGCTCAAGCTCGCGAATCCAGCTGTGTTCCCGCTCCTCGGGCATGGCCCGGACCCCCTCCCTCCGAATCCTGAATCATCCCCCGCAGACGGTGGAACAGCGGCCCGAATTCCGGTTCCCACCGCGCTTCGGACGGCTGTCTCGCGCGGATCGAAGCCGGCACGTCCAGCACGGTCCGGATGCGGCCGGGCGATGCGTCCAGAATGACGACGCGGTCGCTCATCGCGGCCGCCTCTTCCAGATCGTGCGTCACCAGCACGGCCGTCACGCCGCGCGCGCGCACCGTCTCCCATACGAGATCTTCAAGCTGCAAACGAATAAGCAGATCGAGCGCCGAGAACGGTTCGTCGAGCAGCAGCACATCCGGCTCCCGCGCCAGCGTCCGCACGAGCGCGGCGCGNTGGCGCATCCCGCCGGACAGCTCATGCGGAAAGCGGCGCGCGGCCCCGGCCAGGCCGAATTCGGCGAGCAGCCGGTCGACGCGCCGCTCGGCTTCCGGACCGCGCGCGCCCGCGATTTCGAACCCGATCAGCGCGTTGTCGCGGATGTTCCGCCACGGGAACAGATAATCCTGCTGGAGCATGTAGCCGATGCGCGGGTTCGGGCCGCTCACCTTCTCGCCCGCCAGTTCGACGGTTCCCCGCGAAGGCTTGATGAGGCCGGCCAACAGATTGAGGATTGTCGTCTTGCCGCAGCCGCTCGGTCCGACCAGGCTGACGAATTCGCCGGCGGCGACGTCAAGATTCAGCCCGTCCACGGCCAGCGCCGCGCCCCCGGGACCGACGTAAGCGTGCGATACGCCGGACAGCCGAAGCATGACGTCCATCCGCATCCCTCCTCCGCATGCGCCATCAGGCTGACGCGCGTTTCATCAGCGCAGCGCCTGCTCCGCGAACGTGTTGTCGACGATCGCTTCACGCGGCGTCCGCTCCGTGATCTCGCCGGCCTGCTCCATGATGTCCAGCAGATTGTTCCATTCTTCCTCGTCGATCACGCCGCCGACGGCGTACGATTGCTGCGCCTTGTACCGCTCGATGACGCGGACGGCAATGTCCCGGTCCGTGCCTTNGAAAAACTCGAGCACCGCATCCGCAATTTCGCCGGCCGGATGGTCTTCGACCCACCGCTGCGCCTTCGTGACCGCGTTCGTGAACCGCTGGACGATTTCTTTNTTTTTCTCGATGTAGCTTCGCTTCGCCATGAACACCGTGTACGGCAGCCGGCCGCTCTCAACCCCGAACGACGCGAGGACGTAGCCTTTGCCTTCCTTCTCGAAGATCGACGCCTGCGGTTCGAACAGNTGGACATATTCGCCCGTTCCCGATGCGAATGCCGCCGGAATATTGGCAAAATCGACGTTCTGGATCAGCTCCAGGTCTTCATGGGGATCNATGCCGTGCTTCCGCAGCGTGAATTCGCCCGCCATCTGCGGCATGCCGCCCTTGCGCTGGCCGAGGAACACCGACCCTCTCAGATCGTCCCAGTCGAACGATTCCTTCTTCTCGCGGGCGACGAGGAACGTGCCGTCGGTCTGCGTCAGCTGGGCGAAATTGATGACCGGATCATCCGCGCCCTGCTGATAGACATAGATCGACGTTTCCGAACCGACCAGCGCGATGTCGATGCCGCCCGACAAGAGCGCCGTCATCGTCTTGTCGCCGCCGGCCGTCGTCTGGAGGTCGACCTGAAGTCCTTCATCCGCAAAAAAGCCCTGGCTCAGCGCGACATATAAGGGGGCGTAAAAAAGCGAGCGCGTCACCTCGCCCACTTTCACTTTCGCCGCCTCTTTCGAACCGCCGCCGCAGCCCGCCAGCAGCGCGGCGATCAGCGCGGCCGCTAGTAGCCATCCGTATCGCGATCGCTTGTGCATGCACTTTCACCGCCTTTTTCTACCGGGTTGAATCGGGTGTGTTACAGCCTATTCTCGGGGCAGGCGGTTGGTGTATGGCGGCGGGCGCCCAAGTACGAAAAACCCGGCCGGTCCGCCACGCATGGCGNTCCGGCCGGGTCTTGCGCCCGGGATTACCGCCGGTAGATATCGCGGTATTTTTCCTCCAGGTAATCGGTCAGGTAGGACGGATTCAGCGGTTCGCCGGTTACGCGCCGCACGATCTCGCCCGGCGTCTCCAGCTTGCCGTACCGGTAGATGCGCTCCGTCAGCCAGTCCTTGATCGGGATCAGGCGGCCGGAGCCGACCCGCTCCCACATGTCCGGCATTTCCCGCTCCATGGCGGCGGCGAACTGCGCGGCGTACATGTTGCCGAGCGCATAAGACGGGAAGTAGCCGAACGCGCCGCCGGACCAGTGGACATCCTGCAGCACCCCTTCCGCGTCGTTCTTCGGCTCGACGCCGAGGTACTCCTTGTACTTCGCGTTCCAGATCTCCGGCAGATCCGCCGCTTTGGCGCCCCCGTCGAAAATCATTTTCTCGATCTCGTAACGGATGATGATGTGNAGGTTGTACGTCANCTCGTCGGCTTCGATCCGGATCAGCGAAGGTTCGACGATGTTGATCGCCCGGTAGAACGATTCCGCATCCGTATTCAGCCGGCCCGGAAAATGGCTTTGCAGCTCGCCGAAATAGCGCTGCCAGAACGGACGGCTGCGGCCGATGATGTTCTCCCAGAACCGCGATTGCGACTCGTGGATGCCCATCGACGTGCCGGTATGCAGCGTCGTGCCGGCAAGCTCGCTGCCGATGTTCTGCTCATACAGCGCGTGGCCGCCTTCATGGATGGTGCCGAACAGGGCGCTTGCCACATCGTCCTTGAGATAGCGCGTCGTGATGCGGACGTCGCCGGGACCCAGGCCCGTCGCGAACGGGTGGACGCTTTCGTCCAGCCGGCCGGCGTCGAAATCAAAGCCCATTTCCTTCAGAATGAACAGACTGAACCGGCGCTGCGCTTCCGGCTCGAACGTGCCGGCGAGGACCGAACGGTCCGGCTGCGCGGGCGATTCGGCGATCGCGGCTGCGAGCGGAACGAGCTTCTCCCTAAGGCCCCCGAACAGCCGGTCGAGTTCGGCGGTCGTCATGCCCGGCTCATACTGGTCGAGCAGCGTGTCGTAGCGCGTCCCCTTCACGCCCCACAGATCGATGAACCGGTTCGTATACTCGATGATCCGCTCGAGATACGGCCGGAAGCCGGCGTAGTCGTTGTCCGCCTTCGCCTGCTCCCAGAACGCTTCCGCCTGCGACGTCAGCACGACGTATTCCTGGTACAGCTCCGGCGGAATGCGCCGGTTCCGCTCGTATTCCTTCGCCGTCTCGTCGACCAGCCTCCGGTCGATCCGGGACAGGTTCCCGTACGCATCGGGCTCCCGGAGACGCGCCAGCAGTTCGCCCATCTCATCGGATACGGCCAGTCTGAACGACTCGGCCGACAGGACGCCGACCGCCTCCGAACGCCCGTCGATGCCGCGCTTCGGCGCGCCGGTCCGCATGTCCCAATACGCGAGCCCGATCACTTCCTCGTAGCTTTTGATCTTCTTGATCAGCTCGCGGAATTTCGCGAGCGCTTCCGCCTTCTCCATGCATCCAACCGCCTTTCCAGCAATTTGGCTCTCCACTTGATGATACGTCCGCGCGCACCGTATAATCAACTTTGACTTGCGGCGGCCCAGGGCCGCGAAAGGAGAATCGCGATGCGCATTGACATGACGCCGGAAGCTGCCGCCCGGCTTGCCGCCATGCCGGGCGTCGGACGGCGGCTCAGGCTGATCTATGATGCGGAAGGCTGCGGCTGCGCCGTCAGCGGCGTCCCCGCTCTGCACGCGTTGGATGAACCGGCGCCCGGGGATGCGGAGGCGGAGACGAACGGATCGTTCGAGATCGGGTATGACCCGCGGCATGAGGTGTTTTTCGAAGACCGTCTGGTCATCGACCTCGCGCCGGACGGCGGCGGTCTGATGCTGCGCGGCGCGGGACAAATCTATACGACGCATCTCAGGGTCATCACGGCCCGCAGTTCAGGAGGGTGATCATGAACCGGCTGGAATCCATATTGGAACATAACCGAAAGTTTGTCGAAAACCGCGAGTATGAAACGTACATGACGGATCGCTTTCCCGACAAGAAAATGGTCGTCGTCACCTGCATGGACACGCGGCTGACGGAACTGCTGCCGCGGGCGATGAACCTGCGCAACGGTGATGCGAAGATCATCAAGAACGCCGGCGGCATCGTCACGCAGCCGTTCGGCAACATCATGCGGAGCATCCTGATCGCGCTGTATGAATTGAAGGCGACCGAAGTGTTCATCGTCGGACATCACGAATGCGGCATGACCGGTCTCAATCCGGATGTCGTGCTGGAGCACATGCGCGAGCGCGGCATCGCCGATTCGACGATCGAGATGCTGACGAACGCGGGCTTTCAGCTCGACCGGTGGCTGACCGGGTTCGACAACGTGCGCGACAGCGTCGAGAAAAGCGTCCGCATCGTCAGCCGCCACCCCTTGCTGCCGCCGGGCACCTATGTGCATGGCCTGATCGTGCACCCCGTCACCGGCAAGCTCGACCTCGTCGTGGANGGCTACACCGGACAAGCCGTGTGAGCGCTGCGGGATTCCGGCGCTACGGATCGCGCCGCCGCGCAGCCGTCCGCTCGGCCGCTGCCCTCGCCCGCGCTTCAATGACGTCCGACCGGTCGCGCAGCGCGTGCCGCCGGACGATGCTCTCCTCGAGCGGATCGTCCGCTCCCCAGGCAAACCCCAGGCAAACCCTTGCCGGCGAGCCCGTTCCTGCAGCAGCTTGAGCAGTTCGCCGTCCCGGATCGGCAGATTGACCGCCCGGTAAACGGCTTCTCTCCCCGCCGCTTCGAGCCGGCGCGCCGATTCGGCTGCGATTTCTTGCACCGCCGCGCCGTCCAGTCCGAGCCGGTCGAGCGTCTCCGGGCGGAGCCGCGCCGCCGCGCCGCGGTACATTTTCACCGCGCCCGCCGCATTGCCGCGTCGATGATGGTACAGCGCCACCGCGAGCTGGATCAGTCCGACCCAGACGTCGCGGTCCGGATCCCGGAGCGGCAGCGATTTCCAGTATTCCTCCAATCGTTCATGGCATTCGAAGTAATCGCGCGTCGCGTGAAACTCGAACAGATAATCCACATACGGTTCCGGATACGCGGACATGCCCGTTCACCTGCCAGCCTGCCTGTTCTTGTAANGGCATTTTCTTAAACAACTTTCTTGAAACCGGGACCCGACCCGGACGTATAAGTTGATGATACCAGAAGACAGAACATAGTGGGAGGCAAGTCATACCATGAAGTCATCGACCTGGACGAAAGCGCTTCTGCTGCTCACCGTCTTCACCGTGTTCTTCGTGACGGTCGCCGAACCGGCCGATGCGCGCCGCGGCCGCTTTACCGCNCCGAGGCAGACGTTCAAGGAGCAGCCGAAGAAAATTCAGGACAACAACGTCAGCAAAACCGATCGGACGGCTGCCAGCCCGACCAGCAAGGCGGGCGCGGGTACGACCGGCACCGCCGGCACGCAGCGCGGCTTCTTCGGCGGCGGCAGCTTCATGAAAGGCCTGATGATCGGCGGCCTCGCCGGCCTTCTGTTCGGCAGCATGTTCGCCGGCATGGGCTTCTTCGGCGAACTGCTCGGCCTGATGATCAATGTGCTCGCCATCTATTTCCTGTTCGTGCTGATCCGCGCCGTTTACCGGTATTTCCGCGACCGCAGACCGCCGCGTGAATCGAGGAGACCGTACTGACGCATGCGGCTGTCGATGGACGAGATCGTCAACGCGGTCTGCCTTCATTTCGCCGAACGGAAAGGCGTGAAGCCGACCGACGTTGAAGTGCAGCTTCAATGGGATGAGGATTACGGCTANACGGCCGAAGTCTGGGTGCTCGGCCGCAGCCAGTACATCGTCGAAGCGAATCTGCTCGAAGCAATCGAGCGGTATATGTTCACCGAATANGGCAGACGGGTGTTCCGCGAACAGATCCGGCTCGGGCTGGATGACGAGATCTGGGCGGACATTGCGGATTAAAGGCGGGTTCAGCCTGCTTATGCAGGGCGGCCGTCCGGCTCATCAGCGAATGGGCCGGGCGGTTTTTATTTTGAGTACGGGGCTCCGGAAGTGCCGGTATGTATTTACGTTTATTTTTTTGGACGCCATGGAAACTTTGCCAAGCAACCTTCCTCCATCTTCTGCGTTAAACTAATAGATTCACAGATTGCCAGAGGAAGGATGTTGAGTCCCGAATGGAACTTCGCGCCCTACGGGCGGTTCTCGCGCTGCTGATCGTCTCCGCGCTCGGACTGCAGACGGCATCCGCGGCGAACGCCGCGGCGGACCACGCCCGCATCACGAAGTACCGCGTCTATCAGAACGACAAGCCGCTCAAAGAATTTGCCACGGATTCGCAGGCCATCGCCTACGCGAAGCAGTTCGCGTACAGCCGCGTCGAGAAGATTGCCGACCGCGCCTGGGTGTGGCACAACTACCCGCGCTATGCGGTGTATGTCGACGGCGTCCTGGCGCCGAACATGCTGTTCCGTACATATGCCGAAGCGAAAAAGGCCGCGGACGGCAAGATCAACGTCGCGATCCGCGATCTCGAACAGCCCGGCTGGGTCTACGCGAATTTCGCGCGCTACCGGTTGTACCAGGGACACAAAACTCTCCCCTCCTGGTCGTTCGCCACGCTGGCGGAGGCGAAAGCCGTCGCGAAATATTATCGGAACATGCATGTCATCGATCTGGCGACGAATTCATGGATCTGGGACAATCTTACGGATGAAGAGGAGGCGGCGGAACGGGAAAAAGCGCCCGCCTATGCCGTCCTCGTCAATGGCGAACCCGGCGAGAATCGCTACGGCTATCTGCGCGACGCCATTCAGGCGGCGGCCGGCATCGCGGGCAGCGAAGTCATCCATCTGGACACGGGAACGGTCGTCCATTCGAACGTCCCGCCGTTCGCCGTCTTCCAGAACGGCAAGGAACGGAAAAGGTTCTTCGGCCTCGACAACGCCGTCGCCTACGCGAAGGGATTGGCCGGAGCGGAGATCATCCGGGACGGCAAGGTGCTCTGGACGAACATCCCGTATTACCGCGTCTACCAGGGCGACCGCGAAGTCCGGCAGTTCCATGCGCTGAAAAGCGCGATCACCGCCGCATCGGGCCTCGCGAACGCCTCCATCCGCACGGAGGACGGACGGGTGCTCTGGAGCAACGCGAGCCGGCTGCTCTACCTCGGCTGGAACGGTTCATCGAGCACGGGCACGATTCTGAGCCAGATTGCGAACACGCAGGGGCTCGACATCGACTCGCCCACCTGGTTCCAGCTCGCGTCGGCGGACGGCACGCTGGAGGACAAGTCGGATCCGGCGCTTGCGAAGGAATTGAAGGCCCGCGGCATCAAGGTCATGCCGCTCGTGAACAACCAGTTCGACCGGCGGATGACCAGCGCGTTTCTCGCCGACGAAGCGGCGCAGAAGCGGTTCATTGACGCCCTCGTGAACCGGCTGGCCGAGCTCGGCGTCTACGGCGTCAATCTCGATTTCGAGGAAGTGGCCGGAACGGACCGGAACCGNTATACCGCCTTCGTGCGGAAGCTGGCGGACGCCGTCCATGCCCGCGGCATGAAAATATCCATNGACCTGATCCGCGGCGACAAAGCCTGGAATCACCAGACCGCTTACGATCATGAGAAAATTGCGGAAGCCGTCGACTACATCATGATCATGGCCTACGACCAGTACTGGAGCGGCAGCACGAAGCCCGGCTCCGTATCCGGTCTGGCCTGGACGGAGCAAGGCATCATCGATTTTCTGTCCTACGGCATTCCCCGCTCGAAACTGTTCCTCGGCGTGCCGTTCTATGTGCGGGAATGGAAAGTCGACGCTTCCGGCAACGTGCTCGGCTCGCGGGCGGTGCTGATGAAGGACATCCCCGCCCTGCTGAATGAGGTCGAGGAGACGGCGGTTTACGACCCGACGTTCGGTCAGACGAAAGTGACGTATGTCAAGGACGGTCAGACCTATGTGTTCTGGATGGAGACGGAGCAGACGATCAAGGCGAGGATCGAACTGGCGAAGAAGTACGATCTGGCCGGCGTTGCCGTCTGGCGGCTCGGCTACGAACCGGCGGATTTGTGGACCATGATGCTCAGAATGAAATAACGGAAAGGCGGACGCCGCGGGTTGCGGCGTCCGCCTTCTTCTTCCCCGGCTTTCAGCTGCCCGGCTCCGCCAGCCGGGTGCGCCGCACGACCGCGGCAGCCCATTCCGGCGCGGCATGCCCGATTGCAAGCAGCAGCCGGGCGGCGCCCGGACGGCCGAGCACCGTCTGCAGCAGACGTCCGAGCCGCAGCGCGCCGGCGCATTCCCGGCGGAAGAACCGCTCGTATTCGCGGCGCCACGCATCATCCGTCATGTCGCCGCGCAATCGGCGATCGGCCAGCCGCGCGCAGACCAGGCCGGAGCGCAGCGCGATCGACATGCCGTCGCCGCAGAGCGGCGGAATGCGGAGCGCCGCGTCGCCGACGAGCGGGCAGCCGGACCAGGCGAGCGGCCTGCGGTCGAGCATGACCGGCGAGACCGCGGCCTCCGTGCCGGGCACGGGCCTGGCGCCTTCGAGTCTGCGCGCCAGTTCGGGATGGCGGCGCGCCGCTGCGGCGATCCAGGCCAGGGCGGAAGACTCCCCGCCGCCGAACGCCCGCGGATCGAGCAGCGCCGCGGCGTTGACCCGCCCGCCGGGCACGGGCGACAGGCCGAGGTATCCGCCGCGGAACGCGTAGAGCTCCGTCACCGGAATGACGGGGATTCCCTCGAAATGGACCTTTACGCCAAGCAGCCGGGATGCGCCCGTCCGGGCGGCGCGCGGGTCCGCGAACGCCTTGCGCGCTCCCGCTCCCCAGGCGCCGACGACGACGCGCGCGTGAACCGTCCCCGCCGCTCCGTTCCCCTGCGTGTCGACGGCGTAGATGCCGCCTTCCCGGCGGATGCCCGCCGCCCGGATTCCTTCGCGCACTTCCGCTCCCGCCCGCCGGGCGCCGTCCAGCAGCGCCGCGTCCAGTTCACGGCGGCTGATGCCGAGCGCGGCGCCGGGAAGCGGCACGTCGAGCGGCCTGCCGCCGGCCGCCGACAGGCGGACGCGCTCGATCCGGACGGGCGACAGGCCGTTCACCGCGTCTTCGAGCCCGAGCTCGCGCAGCGTCGTCTTCGCTTCCGGCGACAGAAATTCGCCGCATACCTTGTGCCGGGGAAAGGCGCGCCGCTCCAGGACGATCGTCTCCCATCCCGCCGCGGCCAGCGCGCGGGCCGCGGCGCTGCCGCCCGGGCCTCCGCCGATCACGACCGCGTCAACCGTCTTGTCCGCCAGACGCATCACCGCCTTTTTCCGTTCCGCTTTTCCGGATGACGACGACGTAGCGGTACGGTGCCTTGCGCGCATACCACATCTCCCGGATGCCGCCGTCAATGGCCAGCTTGTCCCAATCCTCGTCGCGGAATCCGCGCGCCACGGACAGCGGCGCGTCGACCCGGATGCAGCGGTTCCCCGTCAAGAGCCGCGCCGTCAGCCACACCGCGGCCCAGGGGACGATGTGGCGGCGAAGATCGCTCAGGACGACGCCGATCCGGGAGACGCCGAGCATGCGGCGGATGACGCGGGGCAGCTCGTCCGGTCCGAAATGGTGGACGAACTGCGTCGCCGTGACGATATCCGCCGCCTGATCCGGCAGGTCGAACAGATTGCCGCGCGCCACTTCGATCCGCGCATCCCCGCGAAACAGCCGCCTCGCCTCGCGGCAAGCTTCTTCCCTGACGTCGACCAGCCGGATCGCGATCCCGATCCCGTTCCGTTCCGCCCAGCGGAGCAGCGAACGGTTCACATCGCCGGAACCGGCGCCGATATCGAGCACCGACAGCCGCGCGGGCCTGCCCGCTTCGATCCAGAGACGCTCGACGCCGGTGCGGATCGGCGCCGCGGCCGCGAACAGCCGGTTGAGCGTCCGCAGCCGGCGGTAGGCGCCCGCGAGCTCCGCTTCCGGCACGCCGCTGCCGTCCATTCGCTCAGGCTGCGAAGCGCGCATCCGAAGCAGGTCAAGCATGGACGGCAACCTGCCCGCTCTCCCCGGGAACCGGGGCATGCGCGAAGCCGAACGGCAAGAGCTCGGCCGTCAGCCCCGGACCGAAGGCGACGGCGATGCCGTCAAGCGGTCCGGTCCATGCCGGCCGCCGCTGAAGCTCCCGCCGCAGCTCCTGCATCACGAACAGAATGGCCGCGGAGGACATGTTGCCGTACTGCCGCAGCACTTCCCGGCTCGGACGCGTCTGCTCCGCCGACAGCCCGCACGTCTCCTCCACCGCGTCGATGATGCCGCGTCCGCCGGGATGGATCGCCCACAGCCCGGGAGCCGTTCCCCCCGCCATGAACGGACGGATCTCCGCGGGCAGATGGGTGCGGATCAGCCTGGGCACATTCGCCGAAAGCATCAGTTCGAATCCGTACGGCCCGATGTTCCAGGTCATGTCCGCTTCCCCGCCCGGCAGCAAGACAGACCGGGGCTGCCCGAGCCTGAACACGGCAGTCCGCCCGTCCGCCGGCGCGCCGACGACGCAGGCGGAAGCGCCGTCTCCGAACAGCGATGCGGCAAACAGATCTTCCCTGGCGCCCGAAGGCTGGAAATGCAGCGTGCAGAGCTCGACGCAGACGACGAGCACGCGGACGTCCCCGTTCGGGGAAGCGGCCGCGAACTGCCGGGCCAGTCCGATCGCTTTGAGCCCCGCCGCGCAGCCGACGAACGTGAGCGGCAGCCGATTGACGCTCGCCGGCAGGCCGAGCGCCCGGATAAGTTCCGCGTCCAGTCCGGGCAAATATTGCCCCGTGCAGCTTGTCGTGATCAGGTGGGTCACGGCCCCGGGCGGCGTGCCGCTGTCCGCGAGCGCCCGCTCCGCCGCAAGACGCGCGAGCGGCAGCGCCTCATGGCGATAGACGCCCATCCGTTCGGCGGTGGCGGGAGCCGCCTCCCGGCTCCGCGGAAAATAGCGGCACGCGCCGGCTTCCTCCAGCAGATTCGGCTCGCACGTGTAGCGCGCCTCGATGCCCTGTTGGCGGAAGATGCGCCGTGCCCAGCGCGCCGCGCCGGGATCGTCCCGCAGCGCTTCCGCCACCCGCAGCGCCGTATCCGCCTGATCCAGCCGCCAGGCCGGAACGGCGGTGCCGATGCCGAGCAGCGCGATATCCGGCGTATGGTCCATCCCGCACTCACCCTTTCCTGTCGCATCAGCCGCCGCTTGCCCGCAATCGGACAAGCGATGCCGCTACACGATTGTATTCGGGAACGGGCCGAAGTTATGCACGCCGTGCCGGATGCCGGCCGCATGAAAAGCGCCCGCGGCTTACCGCGGGCGCTCGGCGCTTCGTAAGGGTCAGGATTTGAAAAATTCGATCCGTTTTCTCAGATTGGACGAATGCTGCTGAAGCTGTTCGGACGTCGACGTAATTTCCTGCATGAGCGCATATTGTTCCTGCGTCGACGCGAACACTTGCTGCGCCCCTTCCCGGATCTGTTCCGCAATTTCGACGACCGCCCGCGCCTCGGCCAGCGTGCTGTTCATTTGCTCCGCCTGCATCATGACCCGGTTCGACGCTTCCACCACGATCTTGTGCACATTGTCCGCCTCTCCGGCGATCAGGCGCAGCGCTTCCGCGGACTTCTCGCCGTGCTCGGACTCCTGTTCCGCCACTTCGTACTGCTCGGAAATCTGTTCCACCACTTTTTTGATCTCCTGTTGGATCTGTTCGATCAGCTGCCGGATATCCTGCACCGATTCGGCGCTCTGCTGGGCCAGCTTGCGGACGGATTCCGCGACGACCGCGAATCCGCGTCCTTCCTCCCCGGCCCGTGCCGCCTCGATCGACGCGTTGAGCGACAGCATGTGCGTCTGGTCGGCGATGCCGGCGACGACTTCGGAGATATTCCCGATCAGGCCGGCGTGCTCGTCCAGCCGCCGCACGGTTTCGATCGATTCCCGGTTGAGGTCGGCCATTTTCCGCATGCCTTCCACCAGCGACGCAATCGCTTCGCCGTTTTCGCGGATCGTCTGATCCATCTTGACCGCCGATCTCCGCGCGACTTCGGCCAGTTCGCTGATTTCGTTCGCGGCGCTTGAAGCCATCTCCAGCGACTGGAACATGACGGCCGTCGATTTGGACTGATGTTCCGCCCCGTCGGACATTTTGTCGACGCGATCCGTAATGTTCCGGATGTGCCGGGTGGCCTGTTCAATCGCGTTCCCCAATTCNCCGACATGAAGGTGGGTAGCCTTGTAGTTGTCCGCAATGCCGTCNACGATCGTGCGCAGCTGCCGGATCATCGCGTCGAACGACACGGCAAGCGCGCGCAGTTCATCGTCGGAACGCGGCGGAACGACCTCGACGTTCAGGTAGCCTTCGGACACCCTGTTGGCCGTCTGCATGAGCTGCTTGAGCGGCTTGATCAACCGGTTCGCCGCCAGCATCCCCAGCAATCCGGTCCAGAAAATGCCGAGCAGCAATGTGCCGACAGTAAACCAGACTTCGGATATATGTTCATCAAAATAATCCTTAAGCACCAGAATGAAGAACGCGCTTGTTCCGTACGTTACCGCCGATACTGCCGTGATGCCGAGTACGACTTTTTTCATGATGCTGAATTTGAATTTCATGTCGATTCCTCCCGAGGATGCTTTTCCCTTCCTATTCCATTCGTCGGATGCGCGCAAAACCCTTTTGATAGTTCTGCGGCAAATCAAAATATTTGTCCGGACGCCGGCCGCGGCTTGCGCCATATACAAGTCAGCCATCCTGTGATATTCTTTTTAACGAACATTAATGTTTNTTATAATGNATTGGAGGTGATCATCTTGTCACGGGTCAAATATCTCACGCTGGCACTCCTTCTGGTCTTGACGGCTTCCCTCTCGCAAGCCGTCCCCGCTTCCGCTGCCGGAGCCGTCTCGCCCGCCGCCGCAAGGGCGCCCGCATTCGGAGGACTGCTTGATGATCTGCTCGCGTTTCTCTCCGATCTCAACGAATGGATCAGCTCGCTGTTCGGCGGCGGGTCCAAAGGCGGAAACGGCGGCGGCCATCCGGGAGGAGGACATTCCGGCGGCGGTTCGCACCATCCCGATCCCCCGGGACACCAGGCCCCCTGGCCGCCCTGGCTTTGGGACAACGACTGGGACGGCAAAGGCCACAAGAGTTCTTACGACCTGTGGAAGAAATGGTACTGCTGAAGCTTGCTCCGGATCAGCGGCCGGGACGCTTCGCCTTCCCGGCTCCCCTCTCCTTCCGAAGCGCCGCCCGTCCCGAAAGCGGCGGCGCCGGTCCGCAATTGTCCTCGCTTCCGCCTTCCGCTATAATAGTTCCATTGTCAGGCGCGGGTGCGGTCAGGCGATTTTTCTTTCTCGTCCCGAATCGACATCCCGGCGCCAATTACGCGAAGTCAAGGAAGGTCTGTCCGATGTACCTAGCAGATCAATGGGTCGATTATGAAGTGATTGACGCCGGAGGCGGCGAGAAGCTCGAGCGCTGGGGAACGGTCGTCCTCCGCCGGCCGGATCCGCAGATCATCTGGCCGATCGGGCGGGAGACGGACGAATGGCTCACCGCCCATGCCCATTACCACCGCAGTTCGTCCGGCGGCGGACATTGGGAATACCGGCGCAAGCTGCCGGAACATTGGAACATCCGGTACGGCGAGCTGACGTTTCTCATCCGGCCGACCAATTTCAAGCATACGGGACTGTTTCCCGAACAGGCGGTGAACTGGAGCTGGATCATGGACAAGATCCGCGGTGCCGGCCGGCCGATCCGGCTGCTGAACCTGTTCGCCTACACGGGCGGCGCAACGGTGGCCGCGGCTTCGGCGGGAGCCGAGGTCGTCCATGTGGATGCGGCGAAGGGCATGGTGCAGTGGGCGAAGGAGAACGCCGCCCTTTCAGGGCTCTCGGACCGTCCGATCCGCTACATTACGGACGACGTGTTCAAGTTCGTCCAGCGGGAGCACCGGCGCGGCCGCAAATACGACGCCATCGTGATGGACCCGCCCTCTTACGGGCGCGGTCCGAACGGCGAAATGTGGAAACTGGAGACGAGCCTGTACCCGTTCCTTGAGTCGTGTCTGCCGATCCTGTCGGACGAACCGCTGTTCGTCCTGATCAACGCCTATACGACCGGCTTGTCCCCCGCCGTGCTGAACAATCTGCTCAAAATGACGATCGGCCGGAAGTTCGGCGGCACGATCCGCTGCGGCGAAATCGGTCTGCCGATCACCCGCTCCGGCCTGGTGCTGCCGTGCGGCATTCTCGGCCGCTGGGAGGCGTCATGACGGGCCATGACGGCGGCGCGCCCGCGGTGCAGGTGCTGTACGAGGACAACCACCTGATCGCGGTCGTCAAGCCGCCCGGCATGCTGTCGCAGGCGGACGAGACCGGTGCGCCGGACATCCTGACGGTCGTCAAGGCCGATCTGAANGCGCGCTACAATAAACCGGGCAACGTCTTCCTGGGGCTTGTTCATCGTCTCGACCGGCCGGCCGGCGGCGCGATGCTGCTGGCGAAGACGTCGAAAGCCGCGTCGCGGCTGTCCGACGCGGTGCGGAGCCGCTCGTTCGCCAAAGGCTATATCGCCTGCACGGAAGGCGTGCCGTCCCCCTGCGAGGCGACGCTCGTCCACTTCTTGCGCAAAGACGCGAAGACCAACACCGTAACCGCCCATCCCAAGCCCGTTCCGGACGCGAAGGAAGCGGTGCTGTCGTACAGGGTCGTCGCCGAGGCGGAAGGCCGGGCGCTCGTCGCCGTCCGCCTGCACACCGGCCGGCCCCACCAGATCCGGGTGCAGATGGCCGCCATCGGCTGCCCCCTCGCCGGCGACCGGAAATACGGCGCGGGCGAAGGCGTCCGGTCCCATGACACCGCGGCGCTCTGGTCGGCCTATATCGGCGTTGCCCATCCGGTGACGAAGGAATGGCTTGAGATCCGCTCCCTGCCGCCGCGCGAAGGCGTCTGGGCATCCTGGCCCGATTCGGCATGGTCGCTTGCGGAAGGATCGTTCACTGCCGAAGGGACGGACGGCTGATGAAACGGCGCTTCGCGATCCTCCTCATGCTCGCCGTCTCGCTTGCCGGACTCGCGCTGATCTATGCGCTGACCGAATGGAACGGAACGTCCGGCGTGCCTGACGGCAAGAACGCGGCGGATCATGCGGGATCGGGCGGCGATGCCGGCGGCGGATCTGCCGGCACCGAACCGGACGAGACGCATGAAGAGCTGCCTGCCGAACCGGAGCCGGAACCGGCCGTCCCCGGCGAGCCGGGCTCCGGCGTGCCGGCGGAAGGCCTGCTCGCCGCGGTCGGCGACATCATGATGCACATGCCGCAGCTTCCGGCTTACTACGACAAGGACAGCAAGCGGTATGACTTCTCGCCGTATTTCACCGAGGTCAAACCGCTCCTATCGGAAGCCGACTGGGCGATGGCCAATCTCGAGACGACGCTGTCGGCCGAAGGCGACTATTCGGGCTTCCCCCGCTTCAGCTCGCCGCATGAGCTGGCGGCCGCGCTGAAAGACACCGGATTCAACATCGTCACAACCGCGAACAACCATTCGCTGGACCGCGGCGCGCGGGGCGTCGAGCGGACGCTCGGCTTTCTGGAAGAACAGGGCTTCGTCACCCGCGGCACCGCCCGCTCCGCGGACGAAGCGGCCGAGCTGACCATCGTCGAGCGGAATCACATCCGCATCGGACTGCTCGCCTACACGTACGGCACAAACGGCATTCCGGTGCCGGAAGACAAACCGTGGCTCGTCGCGCTGATCGATGAGGAACGCATCATCCGGGACATTGCGGCGCTGCGGGAAGCCGGCGCCGACTATATCGTCATCGCGCTGCATTTCGGCGTGGAGTACCAGACGATGCCGAACAACGAACAGAAAGCGCTCGCGCGCAGGCTGATCGCCGCCGGCGCCGATCTGATCGCCGGTTCGCACCCGCATGTCATCCAGCCGTATGAAGTTGTGGAGACACAGGACGAAAGCGGCGCCGCACGCCAGGGCGTCATCATCTATTCGATGGGCAACTTCATCTCGAACCAGCGCGGCGACTCGAAGGACTACGGCGTGCTGTACCGGATCAGGCTGCGCAAAGAAGAAGGCGTGACGCGGATGACGGACGTGGAGCCGATCATCACATGGGTTCACCGCTACAAAGCGAACGGCCGCAATCATTACCGGATCCTCCCCGTCGAGCGCGTGCTCGAAGAGCGCAACGATCCGCTGTTGACTGCGGCCGATTATGAGCAAATGAAGAAAAACCTGGATGCCCTCCGGAAGCGGCTGGCTGCCATGGGCGCCCCGGCCGGGCGATGAGCGCTACCGCTCGTCTCCCGCGGCAGCCGGCCGTACAATCGGCTCATCGGCGATCTTGCCCAGCAGATAGATGAGCAGCTGCTGATTGTGGGCCGAAATCCGTTCCAGGGCCTGTCCGATGTAGCGTTCACGGATTTCCACCCCGCGCCGCGCTTCGCGCATCCCCCGGTCCGTCGCGGTCACCCACACAATGCGGCGGTCGGCTACGTCCCGGGTGCGCGCAATGAGTCCGCCCCGCTCCATCCGGTCGAGCAGCGTCGTAATTGCGGCGGGCGTGGTGGACAGATAGTGAAGCATATCCGACGGTTTCATCGGCTGATGTTCAAGGAGCAGTTCCAGCACGTGCAGCTGGCTTTCGGTCAGGGCGGGAGCCAGCGCTTCATCGAGATGCATTTTCCAGTCTTTCGTGATTTTCATCCACAGACGGGCAAATTCCGCGGCAAACATCCCAATCCCTCCCAATATCCGCCTTATGTTCATTATATCAGCCGCTCTTGTCGAAAAAAAGGTTAATGNACTTAATAATTTACGCCGCGAATCGATACNTCCCCCTTCCAGCCGACAACCGATGACAATTTCGCCGCACGGCCGGACGTCGAAACAAGTAANACCGCGTGAAGCGCCGGGAGAGCGTCCGTCCTGCAAACAACGAAAACCCGCGGCCCCCGGAAAATCATTTCCGGTTGCGCGCGGGTTCAGCGATGCGTCAGATCAGGTTCAGGCTTCCCCTTCCCGGGATTCAAGATCCGGCCGGCGGAAGCAGCAGACCGCCGCGTCCTGCTTGTCGATCGCGGCAACGCGCTTGCCGCCCGACCGCAGCAGCTCGACCGGCGCAGCTTCCGAACTGAACGTGAAGGAAGCGCCCGACGATGCCGCCAGCGTATAGTGCGCTTCTTCCTTGCAATGGAACGCGCCGATCAGCCGGCTGCCGTTCGATTTCACCCGTTTGCCTTCATTGAAAATGAACGTCGTGAGGCCTCTTCCNCCCCTGCCCTGNACCGGGTAATCGAGCAGCAGCGAGCGCTTCGCCCAGCCCAGATCGGTGACGACGAGCACCTCGCCTTCTTCGCCTTCCACGAGCAGGGCGGCCGCGACTTCATCGTTCTCTTTCAGCATGATGCCGCGCACGCCGGCGGCGACGCGTCCCATCGAACTGACTTCCGACTCTTCGAAGCGGATGCTCATCCCGAGCTTCGTGACAAGCAGGAGCTGCTGCGTGCCAGTGCTCGGGAGCACCTGCACCACTTCGTCGCCGTTCGCCAGCTTCACCGCGGCGATCGCCCCCGTGCGGGTCGTCTGATACTCTTTCAGCGCGGTCCGCTTCACCTGGCCGCGCTTCGTCACGAACAGGAGCGACAGATCCTCCCGCTCGAAATCCCGAACCGGAACGATGCCGACGATGCCGTCGTCCTTCGGGATCGGCACGACGTTGACCAGCGCCGTTCCGTTGTCCTTCCATTTGAACTCCGGAATCTGGTGCACCGGCAGGAGGAAATACGAGCCCTTCCGCGTGAACAGCAGCAGCTGATCCAGCGTGTTCACTTCCAGCACGTGGCGGATGATATCGCCTTCCTTGACGCCGGAATTGTCGAGATCGCCGCCGGACCGGGTGAAGGACAGCCGGCTCGTCCGCTTGATGTAGCCTTCCTGCGACAGCGTCACCAGCACGTCTTCGGACGCGACCATCACTTCGAGGCCGACCTTCAGCTCCTCCACTTCGCCGCGAATGTCCGAACGCCGGTCGACGCCGTACGTGTCGCGAATTTCCGAAAGCTCCTCCTTGATGACGCCGAGCAGCTTCTTCTCGCTCGCCAGGATGGACTTCAGGTACGCGATGCGCTTCTCGGTCTCGCGCAGCTCCTTCGTGAGCTGCGTAATCTCGAGATTCGTCAGCCGGTACAATTGGAGTGTCAGAATCGCATCCGCCTGCCGCTCGGTGAACCCGAACTTCGCCACCAGGTTCTGCTGCGCGTCCTGGCGGTTCTTCGACGCCTTGATCGTCGCGATGACATCGTCGAGAATGTTCAGCGCCTTCACGAGCCCTTCGAGCACGTGGGCGCGGTCCTCCGCCTTCTCCAGTTCGTAACGGCTGCGGCCCGAGACGACTTCCTTCTGGTGGTTGATGTACGCCGTCAGCATCTCCTTGAGGCCGAGCTGGCGCGGCGCCTTGTTGACGATCGCCACCATATTGAAGTTGTATGTAATTTGCAGGTCCGTCTTCTTGAGCAGATAGGCCAGGATGCCTTCGGCGTCCGCGTCCTTCTTCAGCTCGACGACGATGCGCTGCCCGTTCCGGCCGCTCTCGTCGCGCACTTCCGCGATGCCGTCCACTTTCTTCTCCAGACGGATCGTCTCCATCGCCGTCACGAGCCGGGATTTGACAACCTGATACGGAATCTCGGTGATGACGATCTGCTTGCGGCCGCCGCGCAGATCCTCAATATCCGTCTTCGCCCGGATATAGATGCGCCCTTTGCCCGTCCTGTAGGCCTCGCGGATGCCTTCTTCGCCCATGATGATGCCGCCCGTCGGGAAATCCGGGCCTTTCACAATGCCCAGCAGTTTCTCGAGCGGCATGTCCGGATCGTCCATCAGGGCGATGCAGGCGTCAATCACTTCGCGCAGGTTGTGCGGCGGAATTTCGGTCGCAAAACCGGACGAAATGCCGCTGACGCCGTTGACCAGCAGATTCGGGAAACGCGAAGGCAGCACGACGGGCTCCTTCGCCGTATTGTCGAAGTTGTCCTTGAACGGGACCGTCCGCTTGTCGATGTCGCGCATCATCTCCATTGCGATCGGCGACAGCCGCGCTTCCGTGTACCGCATCGCGGCGGGCGGGTCGTCATCGACCGAACCCCAGTTGCCGTGGCCGTCGATCAGCACGTGGCCCATTTTCCACGGCTGCGCCATCCGCACCATGCCTTCATAGATGGAAGCGTCGCCGTGCGGATGGTAGTTGCCCATCACGTCGCCGACCGTTTTCGCCGACTTGCGGTACGGCTTGTCGGGCGTGTTGCCGGCTTCGTACATCGCATACAGGATGCGGCGCTGCACCGGCTTCAGCCCGTCGCGGACATCGGGGATGGCCCGGTCCTGGATGATATATTTTGAGTACCGGCCAAAGCGGTCTCCCACGACCTCTTCGAGAAATGCCGGCAGGAACTGTTCGAGCGTGCCCATGCCGCTTCTCTCCTACTCTTCGTATTCGGTGAAATCGACGTTTTCGATGATCCACTTCTTCCGCGGATCGACCTTGTCGCCCATCAGCGTCGAGACGCGCCGTTCCGCCTTGGCGGCGTCCTCGATCCGCACCTGCAGCAGCGTCCGCGTCTCGGGGTTCATCGTCGTCTCCCAGAGCTGCTCCGGATTCATCTCGCCGAGACCTTTGTAGCGCTGCAGCTCGCAGTTTTTGCCGAACTCCTTCAGGTAGTTCTGCAGCTGCTCGTCCGTCCAGGCGTAGCGCACCGTCTCCAGCTTGCCCGTCTTGCGGGAGATCTTGTAGAGCGGCGGCTGCGCGATGTACACCTTGCCCATGTCGATGAGCGGCTTCATGTACCGGTAGAAGAACGTCAGCAGCAGACATTGGATGTGCGCGCCGTCCGTGTCGGCGTCGGTCATGATGATGATCTTGCTGTAGTTCGCCTCGTCCGGGTCGAATTCCGGTCCGACGCCGGCGCCGATCGCCGAGATGATCGTCTTGTATTCCTCATTCTTCAGAATATCCGCGAGCCGCGCCTTCTCCGGATTCAT
>JGI26049J44785_1000451_pt1 | contig 22468 bp, 20 predicted proteins | sample HigsolmetaGSP11D_FD_44785 | JGI IMG/M metagenome (IMG submission 44785)
CCCGCCGATGAGTTGCTGAAGCGCCTGGCCGCGCTTCCTGGCGCCGGCGTTCCGCAAGTGGAGTACTAGTTCGCATAACAGCGCTTGCCAGCGCACCTGGCAGCCGTTAGGGTACACCCCGTTCGAACGGAGCCTCATAACGACATATGAGCCTAACTTTTCTAGATTTTGAGCGCCCGATCGCCGAGCTCGAAGCCAAGATCGAGGAGCTGCGCTATGTGGGCGACAATAGCGACCTGAACATCGGCGAGGAGATCGCCCGGNTGCAGGCCAAGAGCCGGGCGCTGACCGAGCAGATCTTCTCGTCGCTCAGCGCCTGGCAGATCGCCCAGTTGGCGCGCCATGCGCAGCGGCCGTACACGCTCGACTACGTCAAGCGCATCTTCACCGAGTTCGAGGAGCTCCATGGCGACCGCGCCTTCGCCGACGACCCGGCGATCGTCGGCGGCATGGCCCGTCTCGACGGCCGGCCGGTGATGATCATCGGCCATCAGAAGGGGCGCGACACCAAGGAGAAGATCCGCCGCAACTTCGGCATGCCCCGTCCCGAGGGCTACCGCAAGGCGCTGCGGCTGATGGAGATGGCCGAGCGCTTCAAGCTGCCGCTGTTCACCTTCATCGACACCCCCGGCGCCTATCCTGGTGTGGGGGCCGAGGAGCGCGGCCAGAGTGAGGCGATCGCCCGCAACCTGCTGGTGATGTCGCGGCTGCGCACGCCCATCATCTGCACCGTGATCGGCGAAGGCGGCTCGGGCGGCGCCCTGGCCATCGGCGTCGGCGACCGTGTGCTGATGCTCAGCTATAGCACCTACTCGGTGATCTCGCCGGAAGGCTGCGCCTCGATCCTGTGGAAGAGCGCCGAGCGCGCCGCCGAGGCGGCCGAGGCGATGGGCATCACCGCGCCGCGGCTCAAGCGCCTGGGCCTGATCGACGCCATCGTCCAGGAGCCGCTCGGCGGCGCCCACCGCGATCCGGACGCGATGGCAGCCACCCTCAAGACGGCGCTGTTGACCCAGCTGTCGGCCCTGCAGGGGCGCAGCATCGATCAGCTGCTCGATGAGCGCTACCGGCGGCTGATGAGCTACGGCAACTTCAAGGAGCAGTAAGCCGGCCGGCGCCGCCGCGCGGCTCCCCTGGGATAGCGGAGGCCGGTGACGGTGGACGGTTTCGACGGCGAGTACCTGTGGCGGCGCCTGCGGAGTTTCCCGTCGGCGCCGCGCTACTGGGTGGCCTACAGCGGCGGCCGCGATTCCCACGTACTGCTGCATGCCATGGCCGGGCTGCGCCCGCGGCTCGGCGCCGAGTTGCGCGCCATCCACATCGACCACGGCCTGCAGAGCGCCGCCACCGCTTGGGCCGAGCACTGCCGGCGCGTCTGCGCCGAACTGGCGGTGCCGCTGGTGGTGGAGCGGGTGGCGGCCGCGCCGGCGGCCGGCGAATCGCCGGAAGCCGCCGCCAGGGATGCCCGCTACCGTGCCTTCCATGCCTTGCTCGGGGCCGGCGACTGCCTATTGCTGGCCCATCACCTCGACGATCAAGCGGAAACCCTACTGCTGCGCCTGCTGCGCGGCGCCGGCGTGCACGGCCTGGCGGCGATGCCGGCGCGGCGGCCGCTGGGGCGCGGCTGGCTGTTGCGGCCGCTGCTCGACGTGCCGCGCGCGGCGATCACCGCCTACGCCCAGCGCCATGGGCTGGCATGGGTCGAAGATCCGAGCAACGACTGGGCCGATTTCGACCGCAACTATCTGCGCCGACGGGTCATGCCGATCCTCGCCGAGCGCTGGCCGGGCGCAGCGCGCACCTTCGCCCGCGCCGCCGCTCATAGCGCCGAGGCAGTCTCGCTGCTCGACGAGCTGGCGCAGGGCGATCTCGCGGCCTGCGCCAGCGGCGANGGGGTCGACGCGGCGGCGCTGCGCGCGCTCACNCCGGAGCGGCAGCGTAACCTGCTGCGTTACTGGATTCGTCGCCATGGATTGGAGCCGCCGCCGCGCGAGCGGCTGCTCGACGGCCTGCGGGCGCTGTTGGAGGCCGGCGAGGACCGTCAGCCGGAACTGCGCTGGCCAGCGGGCCGCGTGCGCCGCTACCGCGGGCGGCTGCTTTTGGAGCGCGACGCGCAGGTGCATCAACCGACGCCGATTGCGCGCGCCTGGGACTTGCGCGCCCCGATCGACTGGGCCGGCGGCCGGCTGGAGGCGGTGGTGACGCAAGAGGGCGGTCTGAGAACCGATTTGCTCGGACGGGACGACATCACCCTCCGTCCGCGGCGCGGCGGCGAGCGATTGCGCTTGCCCGGCCGCGCCCACGCCAGCGTGCTCAAGAAGCTGCTCCAGGAGCACGCCGTACCGCCCTGGGAGCGGCAGCGCTTGCCGTTGCTGTACGTGGGGGAGCGGCTGGCGGCGGTGGCGGATCTGTTCGTCGACGCCGCTTTCCTGGCGCCGCCCGGCGAACCGGGGCTGCGCCTGGTTTGGCGGCGAGCCGTCGGCGATGAGCCCTGAGCTGTGGGGCGCGCCGCGGCGAAAGCCGAATCCGTTTCATTGTGTAAACAAGGCCATTCTGTTAAGGTTGGGCCCCGTCTCGTACCTCCCTCCGGTCCATCTCTACGCGCCTTAATCTGAGCATGACGCGATACATATTCATTACCGGCGGTGTTGTTTCCTCATTGGGGAAGGGCATCGCGGCGGCGTCGTTGGGTAGCATCCTTCAGGCTCGTGGCCTGAAGGTCACCATGATCAAGCTGGATCCCTACATCAACGTCGATCCGGGCACCATGAGCCCGTTCCAGCACGGCGAAGTGTTCGTCACCCACGACGGCGCGGAGACCGACCTGGACCTGGGCCACTACGAACGTTTCGTGCGCGCGCCGATCGGCCGCGCCAACAACTACACCACCGGTCGCATTTACGAGAACGTCATCCGCAAGGAACGGCGCGGCGAGTATCTGGGCGGTACGGTGCAGGTGATCCCGCACATCACCGACGAGATCAAGCGCTGCATTAAGCAGGGCGCCGGCGACGTGGACGTGGCGATCGTCGAGATCGGCGGCACGGTGGGCGACATCGAAGCGATGCCGTTCCTGGAGGCGATCCGCCAGATGGGCGCGGAGCTGCGCCATCGCTGCCTGTTCGTGCACCTGACGCTGGTGCCGTTCATCGGCGCCGCCGGCGAGCTCAAGACCAAGCCGACCCAGCATTCGGTGAAGGAACTGCGCTCGATCGGCATCCAGCCGGACATCCTCATCTGCCGGGCCAGCAAGCCGGTGCCGGAGGACGAGCGGCGCAAGATCGCGCTGTTCACCAACGTCGAGCCGCGCGCGGTGATCTCCTGCCCGGACGTCGACACCATCTACAAGGTGCCGCTGGTGCTCAATGCCCAGGGCCTGGACGGCATCGTGGCGGAGAAGCTGGGACTGGATCTGCCGCCGGCCGACCTGTCGGACTGGAAGGCGGTGGTCGACGCCATCGAGTACCCGCAGGGCGAGGTCACCGTCGCCATGGTCGGCAAGTACGTCAACCTGGCCGACGCCTACATGTCGCTCAATGAGGCGCTCAAGCACGCTGGCATCCAGACGAAGCGGCGGGTGCGCATCCGCTATATCGACTCCGAGGAGATCGAGCGGGCCGGCCCCGATTGCCTCGCCGACGTCGACGCCATCCTGGTGCCGGGCGGATTCGGTGAGCGCGGCGTCGAGGGCAAGATTGCGGCGGTGCGCTACGCGCGCGAGAACAAGATTCCTTATCTGGGCATCTGCCTGGGCATGCAGGTCGCGGTGATCGAGTACGCTCGTCATGTGGCCGGCCTGACCGGGGCGCATAGCACGGAGTTCAAGCCGCAGACCGAGCATCCGGTGATTGCGCTGATCACCGAGTTCATGAACCAGGACGGCGAGATCGAGATCCGCGGTCCCGGCTGCGACATCGGCGGCAGCATGCGGTTGGGCGCTCAGGAATGCCGGCTCCAGCCCGGTTCGCTGGTGCACCGCATCTACGGCAAGGATGTGATCGTCGAGCGTCACCGGCATCGTTACGAATTCAACAGGCAGTATGTCGAAACGCTTACACAAGCGGGCTTGGTGTTCTCCGGCTGGTCGGGAGACGGTAAGCTGGCGGAAGTGATCGAGCTGCCGGATCACCCCTGGTTCCTGGCCTGTCAGTTCCATCCGGAGTTCACCTCGACTCCGCGCGACGGGCATCCGCTGTTCACCGGTTTCATCCGGGCCGCGGCCGAGCAGCACGACAAGCGCAACAGCGCCGGCGGCGTCGCCGTCGGCTAATCCACAAGGGGCCCCGGAGCGGGGCCCGGAGGCGAGCGTGTCGACTATCGAACTTTGTGGCTTCGAGGCCGGTCTGGACCGGCCGTTTTTTCTTATCGCCGGTCCTTGCGTAGTCGAGTCCGAGCAGCTGGCGCTGGATTCCGCCGGCCAGCTCAAGGAGATCTGCGAGCGCCTGCAGATCAACTTCATCTACAAGTCGTCCTTCGATAAGGCCAACCGCTCCTCGCACGCCAGCTATCGCGGCCCCGGCATCGAGGAAGGGCTGCGGGTGCTGTCCGAGGTCAAGCGGCAGATCGGCGTGCCGGTGCTCACCGATGTGCACGAGGATACGCCGCTGAACGAGGTGGCGGCGGTGGTAGACGTGCTGCAAACGCCCGCTTTCCTGTGCCGCCAAACCAATTTCATCCAGAACGTGGCTCGCACCGGCCTGCCGGTGAACATCAAGAAGGGCCAGTTCCTGGCGCCGTGGGACATGAAGAACGTCATCGACAAGGCCCGGGCGGTCGGCAACCACCGCATCATGGCCTGCGAGCGCGGCGTGTCGTTCGGCTACAACAACCTGGTGTCGGACATGCGCTCGCTGGCGGTCATGCGCGAAGCCGGCGTGCCGGTGGTGTTCGACGCCACCCATTCGGTGCAGCTGCCGGGCGGGCAGGGCACGTCCTCGGGCGGCCAGCGTCAGTTCGTGCCGGTGCTGGCGCGCGCGGCGGTCGCCAGCGGCGTGGCCGGCCTGTTCATGGAAACCCACCCCGATCCGGACAAGGCGCTCAGCGATGGCCCCAACGCCTGGCCGCTGGGTCGGATGGAAGAGCTGCTGATCACGCTGCGCGAACTCGACCGGGTGGTGAAAGCCCAGGGCTTCCTGGAGCAGGAATTGCTGAAAGGTTAATAAGATTCTAAGACTTAGCGCGAGGAGACAACGCGGAAATGGCCAAGATCAAGGCGATCCACGCTAGGGAAATTCTGGACTCCCGAGGCAATCCCACCGTCGAGGCGGACGTGATCCTGGACAACGGCGTGCTGGGACGGGCGGCAGTGCCTTCCGGCGCCTCCACCGGAACCCGCGAGGCGGTCGAGCTGCGCGACGGCGACAAGTCCCGCTATCTCGGCAAGGGCGTGCGCAAGGCGGTCGAGAACGTCAACACCGTGCTCCGCGACGCTCTGGTCGGTATGGACGCCGATGATCAGCGCGCCATTGACGAGAAGATGATCCAGCTCGACGGCACCGACAACAAGAGCCGTCTGGGCGCCAACGCCATCCTCGCCGTGTCGCTGGCCGTGGCCCGCGCCGCTGCCAACTCCAAGGGTGTGTCGCTGTTCCGGCACCTCAACCCGAACGGGCCGTATCAGCTGCCGGTGCCGATGATGAACATCCTCAACGGCGGCGCCCATGCCGACAACAACGTCGATATCCAGGAGTTCATGGTGCTGCCGGTCGGCTTCGACCGCTTCAGCGAGGCGCTGCGCTGCGGCACCGAAATCTTCCACGCCCTCAAGAAGGTGCTGAGCGCACGCGGCCTCAACACCGCTGTGGGCGACGAGGGCGGCTTCGCGCCCAACTTGCCGTCCAACGAAGCGGCGCTGGAAGCGATCAAGGAGGCCGTCGAGCAGGCTGGCTACCAGCTCGGCAAGCAGGTCTATCTGGGCCTGGACGTGGCCAGCTCCGAGTTCTATCAGGACGGGGTCTACGACCTGGCCGGCGAGGGCCGGAAGTTCACCTCCGCCGAGTTCGCCGACTACCTGGCCGGGCTGTGCGAGCGCTACCCGATCATCTCGATCGAGGACGGCATGGCCGAGAACGATTGGGACGGCTGGAAGCTGCTCACCGACAAGCTCGGCGACCGGGTGCAGCTGGTCGGCGACGACCTATTCGTCACCAACACCAAGATCCTCAAGGAAGGCATCGCCAAGGGCGTGGCCAACGCCATTCTGATCAAGGTCAACCAGATCGGCACCTTGACCGAGACGCTGGACGCCATCGCCACCGCGACCGCCGCCAATTACGCCTCCATCTCCTCGCACCGCTCCGGCGAGACCGAGGACACCACCATCGCCGATCTGGCCGTGGGCAGCACCGCCACCCAGATCAAGACCGGTTCGCTGTGCCGTTCCGACCGGGTGGCGAAGTACAATCAGCTGCTCCGCATCGAGGAGGAGCTGGGCGCGGCGGCGCACTACGCCGGCCGCGACGCGTTCCCCAACATCAAGCGGGAGCTGTGATTGCCTAGGTCTCAAGTGCAGGAGCGGTAGCAGCGATGCGCTGGCTGTCGGTCGTCCTCGCCGTACTGCTGGTCGCATTGCAATACCGTCTGTGGTTCGGTAGCGGTGGCCTCCGCGAGCTAAGCGGCTTGCGCGCCACCGTCGCCGAGCAGAAGGCCGAAATCCAACGTCTCAGCCAGCGTAACGACGCGCTCGAAGCCGAGGTCCGGGACCTCAAGACCGGGCTGGATGCCGTGGAGGAACGCGCGCGGTCGGAGCTGGGCATGATCAAGAACGGCGAGACCTTTTACCAGGTGGTTCAAGACAAATGAGTACCGGACCGCTGCCGCGGATCTGGGCGGTTTTCCCCGCGGCCGGGATTGGCCGACGGATGGGCTCTGCCGTTCCGAAGCAATATCTCACGTTGCTCGACAAGCCCATCGTGCGCTGGGCGCTGGATTCGGTGCTGTCGCATCCGGCGGTCTACGGTGGGGTGATCGCCCTGGCGCCGCATGACACCCATTGGGACACGCTGGGCTATCGGCACGACAAGCCGTTGTACCGTGTGGCCGGCGGCGCCGAGCGTTGCGACTCGGTGCTGGCCGCGCTGACCTTCCTGCTGGACATCGCCGGCCGCGAAGACTGGGTGATGGTCCACGACGCGGTCCGTCCGTGCGTGACCTCCGAAGACCTGGACCGGCTGGTGGCGGCCGTCGGCCAGCCCGACGGCGCGTTGCTGGCGGTGCCGGTGCGCGACACGCTCAAGCGCCAGGAAGCCGGCGGACGGGTGCGCGACACCGCCAGCCGCGATGGCTTGTGGCATGCGCTCACGCCGCAGTTCTTCCCGCTGGTGACCCTGTACGACGCGCTCAACACCGCCATCGAGCGTGGCACGCCGGTCACCGACGAGTCGCAGGCCATGGAAACCGCCGGCTACCAGCCGTTGCTGGTGGAAGGGCAGGCGACCAACATCAAGATCACCCGCCGCAGCGACCTGGTGCTGGCCGAGGCGGTGCTGCGNAGCTTCGGTAACGGATGAACGTGAACATACGCATCGGCCAAGGCTTCGACGCCCATCGCTTCTGNGANGGCGATCATGTGACCATCGGCGGGGTGCGNATCCCCTTCGAGCGGGGTGTCGAGGCGCATTCCGACGGCGACGTGCTGCTGCATGCCATCACCGACGCGCTGCTGGGCGCGGCCGGACTAGGCGACATCGGCCAGCACTTCCCGGACACCGACCCCACCCTCAAGGGCATCGACAGCCGGCTGTTGCTGCGTCGAGCCCTGGAGCAGATCGGCGCGCGCGGCTGGCGGGTCGGCAACGTCGATGCCACCGTCATCGCTCAGCGGCCGAAGCTCGCGCCGTTCATCCCGGCGATGCGCGACAACCTGGCGGCGGACCTGGCGGTGCCGCCGGACCGGGTCAATGTCAAGGCCACCACCACCGAGCGCATGGGCTTCACCGGCCGCGGCGAAGGCCTGGCGGCGCTGGCGGTGGTGCTGCTGGTCGCCGCCGAGAGCCGCTGACGCCATGAACGATTCGCTTCCCTACGCCCACGGCGCGCCATTGGGCGGCGCGCGGTTGCGGGTACAGCCCGAGGATTTCCGGGTCGACGAGGTGCTCGGCTTCGCGCCCAGCGGCCGCGGCGAGCATCTGTTCGTGCGTGTGCGCAAGCGCGCCCGCACCACCGAGCAGGTGGCCGGCCTGCTGGCCCGGGCCGCGGGCGTGCCCAAGAGCGCAGTCAGCTACGCCGGCATGAAGGACAAGTGGGCGGTCACCGAGCAGTGGTTCAGCCTGCATCTGCCGGGCCGTGAGGCGCCGCTCAGCGTCAGCGAGCTGGAGGACGGGGTGGAGATCCTCGAGATCGCCCGCCACGACAAAAAGCTGCGGCGCGGCGTGCTCAAGGGCAATCGCTTCCGGCTGCGGCTGCGGGAGGTGACCGCCGCGCCGGAGCCGCTTTCCCGGCGCTTGTGGCGGATCGCGCGCTTCGGCGTGCCCAATTACTTCGGCGAGCAGCGCTTCGGGCGCGACGGCGACAACGTCGAGCAGGCGCGGGCGATGCTGGCCGGGCGCTTCCGGCCGCGCGACCGGGCGCTGCGCGGCATCCTGCTGTCGGCGGCGCGTTCCCAGCTGTTCAACGAAGTGCTGGCGGCGCGGCTGCGGCGCGGTGACTGGGATCGGCCACTGCCGGGCGAGCTGATCATGCTCGACGGCCGCCACAGCCTGTTCCCCTGCGAGCAGCCCGACGCCGAGATCGCGCGGCGCGCCGCCGCGCTGGAAATCCACCCGACCGGCCCGCTGGTCGGGCAGGGCGGCCCGCTGCCGAGCGGGGCCGTCGCCGAGTTCGAGCGCGAGATACTGAGTGGGGAGCAGGAACTGATCGACGGTCTGGCCCAGGCCGGCCTGGAGGGGGCGCGGCGGGCGCTGCGGCTGCGGGTAGCGGACCTGGCCTGGTGGTTCCCGGCGCCGGGCGAGATCGAGCTGAGCTTCGGCCTCACGGCCGGCGCTTACGCCACCGTCGTGGTACGGGAACTGGTGCGGATCGACTAGATGCGGCGCGCCGCGCTCAGTCGTGGCGCAGCAACACGTACACCGCGCCGTTGCCGCCGTCGGCGGGGCGGGCGGAGCAGAACGCCAGCACATCGTCGCGCTGGCGCAGCCAATGGTCGACCTTGGCCTTGAGCACTGGCCCGCGGTTGCTGGAACGGCGGCCCTTGCCGTGGATGATGCGCACACAGCGGTAATCGCGCGCCCGGCACAGACCGAGAAAGGCCCGCAACGCCTCGCGCGCCATCGGCACGGTCATGCCGTGCAGATCTAGTTCGCCGGCCAGGCTGTAGTGGCCGCGGCGCAGCTTGCGCAGCACCCGACGCTGCAGGCCGGGCTTGCAATAGACCAGCTCTTCGCCGGTTTCCAGCGCCTCCGGGTCGTAGTCGTCGCTCAGCAGCGTTTCCATGACCTCGCGCTGGTCGGCCAAGGCTTGGCGGGGGATCGGCGGTGGTGGGGGAGCGCTCTCCGCGACCTTGTCCTGACGCAGCGGCCGCACGTCCGCCATCGCTGTCCGGAATAGCTCCGCATCGGTGGGTTCGTGTCTGTCGCTCATGACGATGGTCCAACGGCTACCATAAGCAGTATACGATCCCAAGACCGTGGGCCAAGCGCGCACCATCGGTCGCGCCGAAGCGAAGGGCGGTATACTGCGGCGAATTCTTAGGCGGCAACGATCCTGTTCGAGTTTCCGAATGCACATCCTAGTCAGTAACGACGACGGCTACCGTGCGCCGGGCATTCGCGCCCTGGCCGCGGCGCTGCGCACCGTGGCCGACGTTCAGGTTACGGTGGTAGCGCCGGATCGCGACCGCAGCGGCGCCAGCAATTCCCTGACCCTGGACGATCCGATCCGGGTGTTCGAGGTCGAGCCGGGCGTGTTCAGCGTGTTCGGCACGCCCACCGACTGCGTGCACCTGGCGGTGACCGGATTGCTGCAACCGGAGCCCGACATGGTGATCTCCGGGATCAACGCCGGGCCGAACATGGGCGACGACGTCATCTACAGCGGCACCGTCGCCGCGGCCATGGAAGGGCGCTCGCTGGGCCGCCCGGCGCTGGCCGTGTCGCTCGCCTCGCACACGCCGACGCATTACGACACCGCAGCCCGGGTGGCCTGCATCCTGCTCGAGCGTCTGGCGAGCGAGCCGCTGCCCGCGGACACCATCCTCAACGTCAACGTTCCGGATCTGCCGTGGGCGCAGATCAAAGGCTTCGAGGCCACCCGGTTGGGACAGCGCCACCGTGCCGAGCCCGCGGTGCGGGCCACCGATCCGCGCGGCCGGCCCATCTACTGGATCGGCCCGGCGGGCCCGGAACAGGACGCCGGCCCCGGCACCGACTTCCATGCCGTGCGGCGCGGCTACGTCTCGATAACGCCGTTGCAGATCGACCTGACGCGCTATCAGGCGCTGGATCAGATCGCCGGTTGGGTACAGGGGCTGTAAAGGTGATGGACCAGGATTGGCTGCGCGGCAGCGGGATGACCTCGCAGCGGGCGCGCGAGCGTCTGCTCACCCGCTTGTTCGAGGCCGGCATACAGGACCTGCGGGTGCTGGAGGTGATGCGCCGCACCCCGCGGCATGCGTTCGTGGACGAGGCGCTGGCCAGCCGCGCCTATGACGATACGGCGCTGCCGATTGGCTTCGGCCAGACCATATCCCAGCCCTACATCGTGGCGCGGATGACCGAGCTGCTGATGGAGGGGCGGTCGCCGCAGCGGGTGCTGGAGATCGGCACCGGCTCCGGCTATCAAACCGCGGTGCTGGCGCAGCTGGTGCCGCATGTGTTCTCGATCGAGCGCATCAAAGCGCTGGCCGATCTGGCCAAGAGCCGGTTCCGCGCGCTGAAGCTGTACAACATCCGCGTGCGGCACGGCGACGGCAGCGAGGGCTGGATCCAGCACGCGCCGTTCGACGGCATCCTGCTGACCGCGGCGCCGCCGCAGATTCCGGAGCCGCTGCTCGCGCAGCTGGCGGTGGGCGGGCGGCTGGTGGCGCCGGTGGGCGTCACCGAGCAGCAGCTGGTGGTGTATCAGCGCACGGAGCTGGGCATCGAGCGGCGCACCCTCAGCAGCGCCAGCTTCGTGCCGATGCTCGGGGGCAAGGTGTGACGGAGGCCGGGCGGGCGCGCCGGAACGGCAACACGCTAGTCCGCCTGCTGCGCCTGGGGCTGCCCTGGCTGCTGCTGACCATGCTCAGCGGCTGCATGATCCGCGAGCCGGCGCCGGTCGAGGTCAGGAACCACGGTCGCGGCGGAACGTCCAGCGGCGACTACTACATCGTGCAGCCGGGCGAGACCCTGTACTCCATCGCCTGGCGCCACGGCACCGATTATCGCAGCCTAGCCCGCCTCAACCGCATCGACCCTCCCTACCGCATCTATCCGGGCCAGCGGCTGCGCCTGCGCGGCGCGCCGCCGAAAGCCTCCGGCACCACCGCCGTCGCCGCCGCCTCGACCTCGACGGGCGCCAAGACCGGCGAGCGTAAGAGCGACAGCGGTGCGAAAACCGCGCGCCGGCCGGCCGCGTCGACCTCGAAACCGGCTGCTGCCACGCCGCCGTCGTCGCCCAAGCCCGCGCAGGCGCCGGCCGCCGAGCTGACCTGGCGCTGGCCGACCGACGGCCGGGTGCTGCGCCGCTTCACCGCCGACGCGATCGGCAAGCAAGGTATCGAGATCGGCGGCCGCGCCGGGCAGACGGTGGTGGCGGCGGCCAAAGGGCAGGTGGTGTACGCCGGCAGCGGCCTGCGCGGCTACGGCAACCTGATCATCGTCAAGCACAACAGCCGCTATCTGACCGCCTACGGCTACAACCAGGATTTGCTGGTGCGGGAGGGGGAGACCGTCGCGGCCGGTCAGGCCATCGCCACCATGGGCTACTCGCCGAGCCGCCGGCCGGCTTTGCACTTCGAGCTGCGCCGGGACGGCAAACCGGTCGATCCGCTGAGCTATCTCCCCGCAAAATAGGGGTTTTTCATGGCATTGCATGCCATGGCGGGGACGACATATAGTAGCCCTTGACAACTACAAATACTGTCGCTAACCCCCGACGCCAGCCTCTAGTCCCAGCTGACGGAGCGCCGTCACAACGATTCTATAAACAAGGCGCGGGGGAGGGAGGAGAAAATAATGGCCAAACGGCGAGCGGAAGCCGCGGGATTTGCGGCTGGACAGGAAGTCGACATGGAGCCGGAGGAGTTCCTGCTAGAAGGGGACGCCGAGGTTCCCGAATCCGTGATAGAGGATTTCGAGCCGGAGGAAGACGAGGAGACCCTTTTCGCGGCGGGCCAGGCCGNCGATGGAACCCTGGACGCCACNCAGATGTACCTCAACGAGATCGGTTTCTCGCCGCTGCTGACAGCGGAGGAGGAGGTCTACTACGCGCGCAGGGCGCAGCGCGGCGACGCCGCGGCGCGGGCGCGCATGATCGAGAGCAACTTGCGGCTGGTGGTGAAGATTGCCCGCCGCTACATGAACCGCGGGTTGGCGTTCCTCGACCTGATCGAGGAAGGCAATCTCGGCTTGATCCGCGCGGTGGAGAAGTTCGATCCGGAGCGGGGTTTCCGCTTCTCCACCTACGCCACCTGGTGGATCCGGCAGACCATCGAACGGGCGATCATGAACCAGACCCGCACCATCCGTCTGCCCATCCACGTCATCAAGGAAATCAACCAGTACCTGCGCACCGCCCGGCGCTTGACCCAGACCCTCGACCACGAGCCGTCGCCGGAGGAGATCGCCCGCGCCATGGGCCGGCCGGTGGAGGACGTCCGGCGCATGATGGGGCTGAACGAGGGCACCACCTCGGTGGACGTGCCCATCGGTAAGGACGCCGACCGGGTGCTGCTCGACGCCATCCCCGACGAGAACAATCCGGACCCGTCGACCAAGCTGGAGGAGGACGACATCCTCGGCCGGCTGGACAACTGGCTGGACCAGCTCACCGACAAGCAACGGGCGGTGGTGGAGCGCCGCTTCGGCCTGCGCGGCTACGACCGGGCCACGCTCGAGGAGGTCGGCAGCGAGATCGGCGTGACCCGCGAGCGGGTGCGCCAGATCCAGATAGATGCTCTCAAGAAGTTGCGCGAAGTGATGGAGAGGGCGGGATATTCGCAGGACGCGGTGTTCGGTTAGCCAGGTCCACCCGGGGGCCACGTCGGCGGCCCCCGGCGCGTGTCGAGGTCAGTCCAGGATCAGCGCGGCGGCTACCCGCCGGTCCTCGGCCATGAGAATGTTGTAGGTGCGGCAGGCCGCGCCGGTATCCATCACCTCCACGCCGATGCCGCGGGTTAGCAGCTCGCGCAGCACGCTGCGGTCGGGAAAGCGCTGCTGCACGCCTGTGCCGAGCAGCACCACTTCCGGCCTGAAGTCGATGATGGGCGCCAGATCGGCGACGCCGAGCTGATCGGGGCGCTGCGGCGCCCAGTCGCGGATCAGCAGCTCCGGCGTGACCACAACGCTGGCTTCGATCAGTTCGTCGTTGATGCGGATCCGGCCGCGCTCGTAGCTGCGGATGCGGTACGTGGCGGTGCCATATTCCTGCGTCAGCTTCATAAAAGTTCCCCGTTCGGGCCGTTTCCAAGGGCTTGTTCCGGTCGGCGGCGCCGAGCACCGTCGGCTTGATTGACAGTGTCGGGCGCGCCCAGTAACTTCCGCTGCTTACGCGCGCGACGGCCACTCCATAGGCGCCGGGACCACACCATGAACCCGGCGCGCTCCGGGATCAAGCATCGGTCCGTACCGGTATCAATATCGGCGCTGAGGCACAAGCCCAAGTGTGGCCGGCGCGTCCCGTGCGAAACTAACGATCGCATGGCGGACAGGCGCGATCTCTAAGGCGCGGCCGCGTAGGCCGTGGGCGGACATCGGGAGACATACATTGAATTCGGTTAAGGTCGGTTTGTTGGGGCTGGGCACGGTCGGTGCCGGCACGGTCAACCTGCTGTCCCGTAACCGCGACGAGATTACCCGTCGCGCCGGCCGTGCTATTGAAGTCATTCACGCGGCCGCACGCAATCTCGATCGCCAGCGCGAATGCAGCACCGAAGGCATCCGCCTGACCACCGATCCCTTCGAAGTGGTCAACAACCCGGAGGTCGACATCGTCGTTGAGCTCATCGGCGGCGAGGAGCCGGCGCGCGAGCTGGTGCTGCGGGCGATCGACAACGGCAAGCACGTGGTAACGGCCAACAAGGCGCTGATCGCCACGCACGGCAACGAGATCTTCGCCCACGCCCGCCAGCGCGGCGTGGCGGTGGTGTTCGAGGCGGCGGTGGCCGGCGGCATCCCCATCATCAAGGCGATCCGCGAGGGGCTGACCGGCAACCGCATCCAGTGGCTGGCCGGCATCATCAACGGCACCTCGAACTTCATCCTCACCGAGATGTTCTACCAGTCGCGCGAGTTCGCCGACGTCCTGGCGGAGGCGCAGCGGCTGGGCTATGCCGAGGCCGATCCCACCTTCGACATCGAGGGCGTGGATGCCGCGCACAAGCTCACCATCCTGGCCTCGATCGCCTTCGGCATTCCGCTGCAGTTCGACAAGGTCTACACCGAGGGCATCAGCGCCATCACCCGTGAGGACGTCGCCTACGCTCAGGAGCTGGGTTACCGCATCAAGCTGCTGGGGCTGGCCCGGCGCGACGAGCGGGGCATCAGCCTGCGGGTGCACCCGGCGCTGGTGCCGGAGCGGCGCCTGCTCGCCAGCGTCGACGGCGTGATGAACGCGGTGATGGTGCACGGCGATCCGGTCGGCTCGACCCTGTACTACGGCCGCGGCGCCGGCGCCGGCCCGACCGCCTCGGCGGTGGTGGCGGATCTGGTGGATGTGGCGCGCGAGCTCAATCTCGACCTGGAGAGCCGGGTGCCGTACCTGGCGTTCCAGGCGAACGCGCTGTCCGACGAGCCGGTGGTGCCGATGAGCGAGGTCGAAACCCGCTACTATCTGCGCATGCAGGCGCACGACGAGCCGGGCGTGCTGGCCGACGTGACCCGTATCCTCGGGGATGCGCGCATCAGCATCGAGGCGATCCTGCAGAAGCAGCCGGCGGAAGGCGCCGAGCACGTGCCGGTGATCATCCTCACCCACAAGGTGCGCGAAGGGCAAATGAACGAGGCCATCCGTCGGATCGAGGCGCTGGAGGCCATCCAAGGCAAGGTGGCCCGCATCCGCGTCGAGCACCTGGATTGAATTCAACCGTAGACGAGTATTCCCATGCCGTTCCGTCCCCGTTATACCGGTCTGATCGACAAGTACCGTGACCGCCTGCCGGTCAAGGACGACACCCGCATCATCAGCCTCGGCGAGGGCAACACCCCGCTGATCAAGCTCAACAACATCCCGCGCCTGCTCGGCAAGGATGTCGACATCTACGTCAAGTACGAGGGCCTCAACCCCACCGGCTCGTTCAAGGACCGTGGTATGACCATGGCCGTGACCAAGGCGGTGGAGGATGGCTCCAAGGCGATTATCTGCGCCTCGACCGGCAACACCTCGGCGGCGGCGGCGGCCTACGCGGCGCGCGCCGGCATCACCGCGTTCGTGATCATTCCCGAGGGCAAGATCGCCATGGGCAAGCTGGCCCAGGCCATCATGCACGGCTCGGTGGTGCTGCAGATCACCGGCAACTTCGACGCCGGCATGGAGCTGGTCAAGCGTGTCGCTTCCGAGGCGCCGGTGACCATCGTCAACTCCATCAACCCCTATCGCCTGCAGGGTCAGAAGACCGCCGCCTTCGAGATCATCGAGGAGCTGGAGCGGGCGCCGGACTTCCACTGCCTGCCGGTGGGCAACGCCGGCAACATCACGGCGCACTGGATCGGCTACTCCGAGTACGCCGGCATCGCCACCGAGGCCGACACCTTCTCCCAGGGCACCAGCCGCTACGCCAGCGCCGTGGTGAACAGCCGTCCGCGCATGGTCGGCTACCAGGCCGCCGGCGCGGCGCCGTTCCTGCGCGGCGCCATGGTCGACAATCCGGAGACAGTGGCCACCGCCATCCGCATCGGTCATCCGCAGTCCTGGAAGCAGGCTTGGGCGGCCAGCAAGGAGTCGGGCGGCTGGTTCGACGAGTGCACCGATGAGGAGATCCTGGCGGCGCAGCGGCTGCTGGCGGAGCGCGAGGGCGTGTTCTGCGAGCCGGCCTCGGCCACCTCGCTGGCCGGCGCCATGCGCGACATCAAGTCCGGCAAGATTCCGGAAGGCAGCACGGTGGTGTGCACGCTCACCGGCCATGGCCTCAAGGATCCGGACATCGCCATCAAGCAATCGACCGGCGCGATCGTCACCATTCCGGCCGAACTGGAGGCGGTCAAGCGCGCCATCCTCGGCCGTCTGTAACGGTCGTTCCGGAGTGGTGGCGGCAACGACGCTGACGCTGCTGATTCCGGGGCTGCTGGGTCCCCTGCCGGCCGCGGCGAAGCGCTGGGAGGCGCTGACCGCGGCCCGGCCCGCGCTCACCACTTGGCTGGCGCGCGCCCGCGCCGAGAGCGCGCGCCGTCCTCACTACTACGCCCTGCTCGACGCGCTGTTCGCGCGCACCCCGGAGGGCCCGTTGCCGGCCGCCGCGCTGGGGCTGGTCGGCGAGGGCGCGGAGCCGGCGCCGCAAGGCGTTTGGCTGCGGGCCGATCCGGTGCACCTGCGCGCCGATCGCGACCGCGTCATGCTGTTCGCCCCGCCGCGCATCGCGCTCGACCAGACCGAGGCGGCGTCGCTGGTGGCGGAATGCAACCGCTTCCTGGCGCAGGATGGCCTGGCGCTGCGGGCGCTGGCGCCGCAGCGCTGGTACCTGGGCGGCAGCGCGCACACCCACCTGGAGGCGGCTCCGCTGTGCGCGGTCAACGGCCGCTACATCGACGACTACCTGCCGCGCGGCGCAGACGCCCGGCGCTGGCTGGCGTTGCTCACCGAGCTGCAGATGCTGCTGCACGGCGCCGGCGCCAACATGACGCGCGAGAGCGAGGGGCGGGCGAGTATCAACAGCGTCTGGCTGTGGGGCGAAGGCGAGCTGCCGCGCGAGGTGCGCGGCGCCTGGACCGAGGTCTACGCCGATGAGCCGGTGCTGCGCGGTTTGGCGCGGCTCTCCGGCGCCCGGGTGGAGGCGCTGCCGCCGCGGCTGCCGGCCACCGGCGGCGCGGCGCTAGTATGTCTGCTGTCCTGCCAGGAAGCGCTGCAGGCAGACGATCTGGAACAGTGGCTGTCCAGCGTCGACGCGCTGGAGCGCGACTGGCTGGCACCGGCCCTGGAGCGGCTGCGCGGCGGCGAGCTGGACGTCCTCAGCCTGCGCTGCGAGGTCGGCGGGTGGCGGCTGCGGCGGGGCGATCTGCGGCGGTTCTGGCGGCGTCCCGGGCCGCTGCTGAAGTATCTGGAGTTTTGATGCGCAAGCGCATAGAGCGGCGGCTGCTGTCGGTCGACCCGAATCGGCTACCGCGGCAGTTGCACCCGGTGCTGCGCCGGGTTTACGCGGCCCGCGACGTGGCGGTGGCGGACGAGCTCGAATGCTCCCTGACGCGGCTGCACAGCGTCGAGGCGCTAGGCGGCATCGGGGCGGCGCTCGATCTGTTGGTGGCGGCGCTGGAGCGGCGGGAGCGGATCCTCGTCATCGGCGACTTCGACGCCGACGGCGCCACCAGCAGCGCTCTGGCGATCCGGGCGCTGCGGGCCATGGGCCACCACGACGTCGATTACCTGGTGCCGAACCGCTTCCAGTACGGCTACGGCCTGACCCCGGAAATCGTCGAGCTGGCGGCCGAGCGTCGGCCGCAGCTGCTGATCACCGTGGATAACGGCGTCTCCAGCCTGGCCGGGGTGGACGCGGCGCGGGCGCGTGGCATGCGGGTGCTGATCACCGACCACCACTTGCCGGGCGCGCAGCTGCCGGCCGCCGACGCGCTGGTCAACCCCAACTTGCCCGGCGATGCCTTTCCCAGCAAGTGTCTGGCCGGGGTGGGGGTGATCTTCTATGTCATGCTGGCGCTGCGGGCGCGGCTGCGCGCCGAGGGCTGGTTCGAGCGGCGCGGCATCGCCGAGCCGAACATGGCCGACCTGCTCGATTTGGTGGCGTTGGGCACGGTTGCCGACGTGGTGCCGCTGGATCACAACAACCGCATACTGGTCGACCAGGGCATCCGTCGCATACGTGCCGGGCGCTGCTGCGCCGGCATCCTGGCGCTGCTGGAGGACGCCGGCCGCGATCCCGCCCGGTTGGTGGCCGCCGACCTGGGTTTCGCGGTCGGTCCGCGGCTGAACGCCGCCGGCCGGCTGGAGGACATGTCGCTCGGCATCGAGTGCCTGCTCGCCGACGACCCGGCGCAGGCTCGCCAACTCGCCCGCCGGCTGGGCGAGCTCAATCGGCAGCGGCGCGACATCGAGGGGCAGATGCGCGAGGAGGCGCTGCAGGCGCTCGAGGCGCTGGACGCCGACACCCTGCCGGCCGGCATCTGCCTGATGGACGAAAGCTGGCACCAGGGGGTGATCGGTATCCTGGCCGGCCGTATCAAGGAGCGCTTCCACCGGCCGGTGATCGCCTTTGCGCCGGCCGGCGTGGACGAGCTCAAGGGCTCGGCCCGCTCCATTCCCGATCTGCATATCCGCGATCTGCTGGACAAGATCGCCACCCGCCAGCCCGAGCTGATACGTAAGTTCGGCGGGCACGCCATGGCCGCCGGGCTGACCCTGGAGCGGGCGCGCTTTGAGCGGTTTCGCGAGGCCTTCGCCGAAGCGGTGGCCGAGGAGGTGCCGCCGGAAGCCTTGCAGGGCGTACTGCTCAGCGACGGCGAACTGCGTCCGGAGGAGCTGGCGCTGGAGGTGGCGGAGGCGCTGCGCGACGGCGGTCCCTGGGGACAGGGCTTTCCGGAGCCGCTGTTCGACGGCGTGTTCGAGGTGGTGCAGAGCCGCATCGTCGGCGACAAGCACCTGAAGATGGTGCTGCGGCATCCGCAGTCGTCGGGCTGGCTGGACGCCATCGCCTTCAACGCGGTCGAGCACGGTTGGCGCGAGGCGCCGCCGGCGGTGCGGCTGGCCTACCGTTTGGACGTCAACGAGTTCCGCGGCCGCCGCAGCGTGCAGCTGCTGGTGGAGTATCTGGAGCCAGCGTTCTGACGGCGCGGGCCGCGCGCGGCGGCCCGCCCGGCGATTGCTTTAGTGCGCCAGCGCCGTCTTGCGGTGCTCCGCCATCCAGCGCTTGGCGGCGGCGCTGTCCGTCTGCAGCACCGACAGGTCCGCCACCACGGCGGCGGCCGTTTCCAGCACGGTGTCCGGCACCTGCTTGTCGAGGTCGACGCCTTCCAGGCTGGTGATGGGCTCCTTGCCGTACGCCTTGAGGCGGCGGTTGATCAGCTGCAGCTGGGTGGCTTCCAGTTGCGCCCGTTCCTCCGCGCGGATCTTCTCGTTCAGCACCAGCGTCTTGCGCGACTGGATCGCCCGCATCTGCTCGTACTCCTCCAGCAGCGCCTGGAACGCCGGATCGCGGCTGGTGCGGGCCTCGTGACGCTCCCGCAGCAGCGGCAGGAACGGACTCAGGTCGCCTTCGGGGCGGTACGACACCGGCCGGATCTCGTCCCAGGGCAGGGCGGTCTCGACCGAGTCCTCGCCGCGCTCCAGGTCGGCGATCACCGGCGACGGCAGCACGATGTCGGGCATCACGCCCTTGCGCTGGGTGCTGGCGCCGTTGATTCGGTAGAACTTGGCGATGGTGAGCTTCAGCCGGCCCGCAGACTGCGGCGGCTTGAAGCCGAAGCGGTCCAGGTCGATCAGGGTCTGCACCGTGCCCTTGCCGAAGGTCTTCTGGCCGATCACCACGCCACGGCCGTAGTCCTGGATCGCCGCCGCGACGATCTCCGACGCGGAAGCGCTGTAGCGGTCGACCAACACCGCCAGCGGGCCGCTATAGACCGTGCCGCGGTCGCGGTCCTGCTGCACCTCGACGCCGCCGTCGTTGCGCCGCACCTGCACCACCGGGCCATGGTCGATGAACAAGCCTACCAGATCGGTCGCCTCGCGCAGCGAGCCGCCGCCGTTGCCGCGCAGGTCGAGCACCAGGCCGTCGATGCCCTGCTTCTTCAGATCCTCGATCAGCCGGCGCACGTCGCGGGTGGTGCTGCGGTAGTCTTTGGCGCCGGCGTCGGCGGCGGCGAAGTCCACGTAGAAGGCGGGCAGGGTGATGACGCCGATCTTGCGGCTGACGCCCTCGTCCTTGATCTCGATGGTCTTGGCCTTGGCGGCCTGCTCCTCGAGCTGTACCTGGTTGCGGATCAGGGTGACGATCTTCGGCGTGGCGCCGCCGTGCTTGGGCAGTACCTGCAGGCGCACGGTGGTCTGCTTCGGCCCGCGGATCAGATCCACCACGTCCGACAGCCGCCAGCCCACCACGTCGATGATGTCGCCGCTATCGCCCTCGCCGACGCCGATGATGCGGTCGCCGGGCGCCAGCTGCCCGCTCTTGGCGGCGGGTCCGCCGGGCACCAACTCGACCACCTCGGTCAGGTCGTTGTCGCTACGGAGCATGGCGCCGATGCCCTCCAGCGACAGCCGCATGTGGATGTCGAAGCTCTCCGACAGCCGCGGCGACATGTAGCTGGTATGCGGATCGAAGTTCTGCGCCCAGGCGTTCATGTAGGTCTGGAACACTTCCTCGGCGCTGTAGTCCTCGACCGTGCGCGCCAGCCGCTGGTAGCGCTTGCCGAGGATCTCCGTGACCTTGGCCGGCTCTTGGCTCGCCATTTTCAGCATCAGCGCGTCGTTCTTGACGCGGCGCCGCCAGAGGTCGTCCAGCTCGGCCTTGGTCTTGGCCCAGGGCGCCTTGGAGCGGTCCANCTCCAGCGTTTCCTGGCCAGAGAAGTCGAGCGGCTCGGACAACAGGCTCAGCGCGAAGTCCGACCGTTCCTTCACCCGCTGCTGATAGACGCGGAACACCTCGTAGGCGCTGTCGAGCCGGCCGCGGCGCAGATCGTCGTCGAGCTGGGTGCGGAAGCGCTCGAACGATGCGATGTCCTCGGCCAGGAAGTAGTAGCGCTCCTGGTCGAGAGCATTGATGTAGGCGTCCAGCACTCGCGACGACAGCTCGTCGTTCAGCGCCAGCTCGCGGTAGTGATACTGGGTGAGCAGCTCGGCCAGCAATTGCGCTTTCTGCGGGTGCGACGCTTCGGGAGCGGTCTGCTTGCCCGCGGGGTTCGCGCTGGGTGGCACGGTCAGTGCGGGCGGCGCCATCAGCACGATCGCGCCGAGCAGTGCCAAGCGTGCCATGAAGGACCGGAGTCGGGTCATGCGTTCTCTCTCTGCTGCCAATGCCTTAGGGCCGGCTCAGTCGGACAAGCTGCGGGTTACGACCTCATAGACATCGGTCGACAGCCCGGGAGTTCCCGCGATGCGCTCCAGCGCCTCGCGCATGTGCTGGCGGCGGACCGGTTCGTAGCGGCGCCAGCGACTCAAAGCGGTGGCCAGACGCGCGGCGACTTGAGGATTTATCCCATTGAGTTCTAGCACGTAATCGGCCAGAAAAGCATAGCCGGCGCCGCTGATATCGTGGAACTGCGCCGGATTGCCGTGACAGAAGGCGCCGATCAAAGCGCGAACCTTGTTGGGATTGCGCAGCTCGAACGCCGGGTGGGCGGTGAGCGCGCGCACCCGCGCCAGCGCGTCCGGACGCTGCGACAGCGCCTGCACGCGGAACCACTTATCCACCACCAGCGGCTCGTGCTGCCAGCGCCGGTAGAACGCCTCCAGCGCGCTTTCCGCGTCGGCGCCCTCGCAGTCGGCCAGCAGGCTCAGCGCCGCCAACCGGTCGGTCATGTTGTCGGCCTGCTCGAACTGGCGCAGGCACAGCGCCCGCGCCTGCGCATCGCCGCCGGCCATCAGATAGTTCAGCGCCAGGTTCTTGAGCCGGCGCTTGCCGACCGCCTCGGCGTGTAGGCCGCGATCGTTGCCGGCGGCGCAGCGCTGATAGGTGTCGTACCAGAGTTCGCCGAGCTCCCGGCCCAGANTGCGGCGCAGGCCCTCGCGCGCGGCGTGCACGGCGGCCGGGTCGATCGTCTCCAGCTGCTCGGATAGGTAAGCCTCGGCCGGCAGGGTCAGCGCCTCGGCCACGAAGGCGGGATCCAGGTCGGCTGCGGCGGCCAGGGTCTTGCGGAAGGCCTCCAGCACCGCTTCCGGCGCCTGCTCGCCGCCATCCCGCCCGGCGATCCGGCGCAGTAGCAGCATCGAGGTGAGGCGCTGGCCGGCGTCCCAGCGGTTGAACGGGTCGCTGTCGTGGGCGAACAGGAACGCCAGCTGCTGCTCGCTGTAGCCGTACTCGACCCGCACCGGCGCCGAGAACTCGCGCAGCAGCGAGGGCAGCGGCCGTTCGCGCAGGCCGACGAAGCGGAAGCTGTGCTCGGCCTCGGTAAGCTCCAGCACCCGGGTTTCGCCCGCCGGCGCCGGCTCGCCTTCCAGCTGCAGCGGCAGGGCGCGGCCG
>JGI26049J44785_1000462_pt1 | contig 22188 bp, 16 predicted proteins | sample HigsolmetaGSP11D_FD_44785 | JGI IMG/M metagenome (IMG submission 44785)
GGCTGCAACGGCTCCTCGTAAGGCGCGGATATGCCGGTGAAGTTCTGAATCTCGCCTCTTCTTGCTTTCTTGTACAATCCCTTGGGATCCCTCATCTCACAAACTTCCAGCGGACACTTCACATAGATCTCGATAAACTCACCCTTCGCGAACCGTTCCCGGACCATCTGGCGGTCTTCCCGATAGGGCGAGATGATCGCCGTCAATGCGAATAACCCGGCGTCCACGAACAGACGGGACACTTCACCGATGCGGCGAATGTTCTCCTTGCGATCCTCGGGCGTAAACCCCAGATTGCTGTTCAGGCCATGCCGAATATTGTCCCCATCCAATACATAGGACCGTATGCCATAGGAATAGAGCTCCTTCTCCACAGCCGTTGCGAGACTGGACTTGCCCGCTCCGGACAACCCCGTGAACCATAACAGGCAGCTTCGATGATTGTTCAGCCTGTAGCGATCCTCCCGCGACACCTTCGTCTCCTGCCATACGATATTTCGGGTTGGATTGGTCATCCGTCATACCTCACTTTCTGGCGAATCTTGCAATGTCCTGGAATGCCTTATGGTCTATTATCTATGAATCCTGTCCGGTTATCAAATCCTTCCCACACAAAATGCAAACAGGCTGCTCCACCCTGTATCAGGATGGAAGCAGCCTGTTTGTCTCTGTCAATCGGAGCTGTCAGCGAAGTATGCCCGCAGCCCCTCGCGCCAATGGCGCAGATCACGCAGCCCATTCGCGCGAATCGCCATATGATCCAGGACGGAATAGGACGGACGCGGAGCTGGCCGCGGGAACTCCGCGGTGCTGACCGGATGCACCTGCACCTCCACGCCGGCTTCCTCGAAGATCGCCCTGGCGAATTCGTACCACGAGCAGGATCCCGAATTGGTCGCATGATAGAGGCCATATTTCTCGGTCTGCACCAGTTCCAGGAGAAACTCCGCCAGATCGACGGTATAGGTGGGCGAGCCGATCTGATCATGCACCACGCGCAGCTCGCGCTGCTCGGAGGCCAGACGCAGCATCGTCTTGACGAAGTTCGACCCGTGCTTGCCGTACACCCATGCGGTGCGCACGATGAAGTAGCGGGACGACAGGGATGCCGCCAGCCTCTCTCCGGCCAGCTTCGTCTTGCCGTATACGCTCAGCGGATTCGTCCGGTCATACTCCCGATATGGGACCTTCGAGGTCCCGTCGAACACATAGTCCGTGCTGATGTAGCACAGCCTGGCTCCCGCCTGCTCCGCTGCGACGGCGACATTGCGGGTGCCCAGGGCATTCACCCGATAAGCCAGGTCGATCTCTTGCTCCGCCAGATCCACCTTCGTATAGGCGGCGGAGTGAAGGATGGCATCCGGCCTGATGGCGGCGACCCTCTCCCGCACCGCCTCCAGATCCGTGATATCCAGCTCCTCCCGGCTGTAGCCATACACGTCCCAGCCCCGTTGCGCCGCGAGCCGCACCAGATCGCATCCGAGCTGGCCGCCCGCTCCGGTCACGATGATCCTCATGCGCCTACACCTCTAATCGGTCGGCGTATTGCTTCCGGTAATATTCCTGGTACTCGCCGCTGACGATCCGCTGCCACCAGTCCCGGTGCTCCAGATACCAGTCTATGGTGTGCCTGATCCCGACATCGAAGGTATACTTCGGTGTCCAGCCCAGCTCCCGGCGGATCTTCGTCGCATCGATCGCGTAGCGCTTGTCATGTCCCGGACGATCCTGCACGAACTGGATCAACGATTCCGGCTTGCCCAGATGCTGCAGGATCGTCCTCACGATCTCCAGATTCGTGCGCTCGTTATTGCCGCCGACATTGTACACCTCGCCGTCCCGCCCATGATGCAGGACCAGATCGATCGCCCGGCAATGATCCTCCACATGCAGCCAATCGCGCACATTGGAGCCATCGCCATAGACCGGCAGTGGCTGGTCCGCCAGCGCGTTCTTGATCATGAGCGGGATCAGCTTCTCGGGAAACTGGTATGGACCATAGTTGTTCGAGCATCGCGTGATGTTGACGGGAAGCCCGAACGTCTCGTGATAGGCTCGAACCAGCATATCCGCGCCCGCCTTGCTGGAGCTGTACGGGCTGTTCGGAGCTAGCGGCGTCTCCTCGGTGAAGAGTCCTTCCGGACCGAGCGTGCCGTACACCTCATCCGTCGAGATCTGTACATATTTCCGCACGCCGTGGGTCCTCGCCAGATCGAGCAGCACCTGGGTGCCGAGCACATTGGTCTTCACGAAAATATCCGGTTCCATGATGCTGCGATCGACATGCGACTCCGCCGCGAAATTGATCACCGCATCGATGCCTTCCTGGAACAGCGGGGTGAGCAGCTCCCGATCCAGGATATCGCCCCGGATGAAGCGGTAATTCGCCCGGTTCTCGATGCCCTGCAGATTCTCGAGATTGCCCGCATAGGTGAGCTTATCCAGGTTGATGATGACATAATCCGGATGCTGCTCCAGCATGTAATGGATAAAATTGCTTCCGATAAACCCGGCTCCGCCGGTCACCAGTATCTTCATCATCGATCCACTCTTTCGTCAGAAATTGTATTCCGCATCTCTGAATAACGGATGCCTCTGGTCCTTGGCGGACAGGATCGGTGCGGAGCACGGCCAGTTGATGGCGAGCTCGGGATCGTTCCACAGGATACCCCGATCATGCTCCGGCGAATAGTATTCGTCCACCTTGTAGAGGACATGGGTATGGGGCGTCAGCGTGCAGAAGCCATGGGCGAACCCCTTCGGCACGAGCAGCTGCCTTCTGTTCTCCGCGCTGAGGATGAAGCCCTCCCATCGCCCGAAGGTCGGCGAATCCCTGCGAAGATCGAGCACGACATCATAGATCGCCCCCTGCAGCACCCGGACCAGCTTCGTCTGAGCCATCGGATTCAGTTGATAATGAAGCCCGCGCAAGGTTCCCGCTTCCGCGGACATCGAATGATTGTCCTGCACGAAGCGAACCGTGATCCCGTGCTCTGCGAACAGGCGCTCGTTGTAACTTTCCATGAAGAAGCCCCGATTGTCCTCGAAGACCTTGGGCTCGATCAGCACGACGCCATCCATCTTGGTCGGAATTATGTTCATTGTAACCAAACTCCTATTGTCGTTTATTAAAAATATCCCCGAAATCGATATCCTTGGCTAGTTCGTTTGCTCTCGCTAATGAAGCATGTGTTCCAGCATCCGTCCACCAGCCCTTGAGTATATCGTATGTCAGCTCATTTAGCCTGATATAAGCATTGTTGACATCCGTTATTTCAAGCTCACCACGAGCGGAGGGTTTCAGGGTTTTAATAATGTCGAAAACTTTGGCGTCATACATATATATTCCCGTAACCGCATAATTGCTCTTTGGTTGTTTAGGCTTCTCTTCAATTGAAACGATCTTGTCGCCGTCCAATTCAGGAACGCCATAACGTTGAGGATCATTTACCTTCTGGATTAATATCTTTGCTCCACTTCCCTGTTTGCGGAAGTTTTGAACGTACTCAACAATACTGTCCTGGAAGACGTTGTCTCCCAAAATGACGACCATCTGATCTCCACCAACAAAATGTTCGGCTAAACCAAGAGCCTGAGCGATGCCTCCTGCTTCATCCTGAACCTTATACGTAAAAACTACACCGTACTCTTTTCCACTGCCAAGCAGGTTGACAACATCCCCCATATGCTCCTTTCCTGTCACGACCAAGATATCCTGAATGTCGGCTTCCTTCAATTTTTGAATTGCATGGAAGATCATCGGATATTTTCCTACAGGCAACAAATGCTTGTTAGTCACTTTGGTCAGTGGAAATAATCGAGAGCCTGTCCCTCCTGCCAGTATAATGCCTTTCATCGTATGCCCTCCTAATATACTTTAACCTCAGTATAATACGTTCACTTATCCTTATTTCTTTGCAAATTCCACGATTGAATTGTAAAGTAAATTGGATCCTTCTTTTCGGTTATCTGGCTCTATGACAAACATCACAAGCGTCCCGGTCTCTTCTTTTCTTAGTGAGTCTGGAACAATGGTCATAAAATAAGGACTAACAAATAAAGTGCCATTGTTATAGTGAGATTCAAATGCCTCAGTTGCTACATGTGGTGATTTCCACTGTTGAATGTGATATTCAGGAACACCGAAGTCTTTCCCCATTGTTCGACTATCTAGATATTCCCACATAACATCGCTGTTAGTAGCTCCGCCATAAAGATTAATGCCCAGATTATACGGCACCTGATCACTGATCGATTGTTCCCCCATAAACAGTTTTGTATTCCAAGAAGAGTTCATCTGGGGTAGAATCTGATGCGTAAAAAGCTTTGATTTTGGTAAACCAGAATCGATGGCGACATCATAAAAATATCTAATGAAATCGGTCACTTGCTGGTCCCTGTATTCATCCCATTCACGGGCCAGTGGATTGTAATATAGCGCAGTCAAAGGCTTAGGATTATCCAACCAATGTTGCACACCCTGAATCTCATTAATGTCAAAAAATTGGCGCTCGCTCTCTGGAAGCGGAGCAGGAGTNCCTTGATAACGATCAACGATAACAAATTCAACCTGATCCATTAAGTACAATTTTCCATTAGAGACCGCAACAATTTGGGCATTATGATGTCCAGGGTCTATTTCGCGATAATCTAGATCATAACGAAATCCGACATTGGGACTAGTCACTTCTTCGAGTGATCGATACACATCGAGACGGTTATATCCATATTGAACATAGCCAATTTCTACCCCATCCACATAAAGTTTCAATTGGTCAATTTTTGATTCAGGATCCCATAGCCATCCGGAAATTGTCATTGTACCCGCAGCATATGAATCGTAATGATCCGTAAAAGCTTCAAGTTGATCTGTATGAATATTTTTGCTTGGAGGATTTATTTCTCCAAATGACGAATAATGTGATCCTAACTCTAGATTTAACTGATCTATCGTTCCATATTTGTCGCGTAACCAGTCCTGGAAACCCTCGATCGAATTGGAGCTATAGTCAGTCACCATAATGTCATCGAACCGACCACCGCCATTTGTAAAGTCGGGGTATAAATGATGTACTTCTCCCGCCATGGTAATACCAATAATTCGTTGCTGAACATCCTGAGGCAAATTCGATATTTTTTCGCCCAGTCGTCTCAGAGCATTAAAACGATAATGGTTTACTGGTATGCTTTCATCAGTTAACAATGTAAAAGGAATAACAGAATTCCCAAAATAATTATCTGAAGGGGGTTGTCCATTTTTTAGCAACATCAAATTTTCTGGATTCTGCGCCAACTCCATAGACAAAGGTCCGGAGGTATCAAAGTGATTGGCCATAATGTATAGAACAACAGGACGTTCAGTGTCCACAATGGTATCAATGAAATTGTCTAACTTTCGTTCATTTAATACCCACTGACCATCTCGGTTCTCATAATAAGCCCAATAAAGGGATGCCGACTTGATAGCCCACCTGAACCTTACCACTTGGCCCTCCGGGTTCCAAACTATCCAACAGTCTGCTTAATAACTCTGAACTATTAAATCCATTATTGACACACCATTCAATTGCCTCAACTGCGGACTGAAATTGTGATGTCTGCTCCACTGCCTCATCACATAATCCCACTCCATCAATTATAGGAGTGATATAAAATGTTCCCCGATTCTGCGAAGTATCGACACACCCTACTAGCAACAATGGAATCATAATTATAGGAAGTACATACCTTATAGCACATCTCATTATTGGCACCCTATTTTCTGAAGTACTTAATATTATATTTAAGAGCTAGATAAATCATTTTTTTTCCGAGTTTCAACAAGAAGCTATTCCTCTCTCGGAGTTTATTAAGAACTTTCCAGCCAATTGTAGACTTTATCTCGTCAATTTCTGCCTTGAGTTCTTCCGCATACGTTATGACATCATCATTTTTGGGAAGGTAATAGTTAATTGCATCAAGTAAATCTCTCGAATCAAGCCCCCTAAGTTCCTCACCAAATTGAATATCCTTGTAATATTTTGAGTATATCTCGTTGTATTCAGCAACCATTTCGTCCAAGCTTTTCAAAGTTAAATTGGCTACATTTTTTCTTGCTTCTTCCAACTCCTGTACAGTTAGATTCGAGAGATCTTCAAATGTAATCAATATATCCTGAATATCCAATCCTTTGGTTACCCATCCTGCTTTGCTTTCAAGTACACGTTCACCAAGTGCTCCAATTGGTGTAACCAGAACCGGAATTCCATTCTTCCAAGCCTCTGATAAAGTGTATGAATAAGTCTCTGGCCAGGGCGATAATAGCGCGATTATGTCCAAATTTAAAGATTGAATAATTCTGCTCAGATCATCCCTCTCATATTCACCATATTTTATGACGTTATCTTGTTTCAACAAATTTAATCTCTGATCACCAATTCCTCCAATCAGATGCCATTCATATTTATCTTTGGGCATCTTTGTAACAACTTTAAATATGATGTCGCTGCCCTTAGTCGGGGAAAGTCCTCCAATAAAACCAATTCGAAGTTTCCCTTTCGGATGTCCTGCTACCTGACGTGTGCGTTCTGAATCATCCACCATATCAATTCCATGTGGAATTACAAACAATTTATCCTTAATCTCGGGATATTCTTCATCATATAACTTTTTCGTTGAGTTGGAAGGAACTATAAAAAGATCCACATATCTGAACATTTCTGAAACATGCTTTTTCCAAGTGTCTAGAAAATAATTGTGGAATCCATGGGTTGCTGCTAAACACGATGTGCACTTTGACACTGATCTTGTTTCCTTGCAGTACTTGTTATCCAGATCCAAAAGATTAATTTTCGGGCAAAAGTAATAAAAATCATGGATTGATACAACAACTGGTATCCCTAACTTTTTCGCAACAAAAGGGATATCAAAAGTATGCATTATCAGCTGATGCACATGAACCAATCCAATATTAAACTGGACCATTATTTTTTCAACTAACGATGCATATTCAGAGCTATGAAAGCTGTTTATGTGTATTTTATTCATTAACTCAAAACGCATTTTACTGATTAACTTTCCATTGCGATACTGTTTCAGAACCAAGCTTTCAGTATTTGAAACAAGTACAAAACAGTCATATCCCTTCATTCGGGAGACTAAATCTTTAACATGATACTCTGTTCCGCCAATCGGGAAATTGAATGGCTCATCAAAGAAATTATGGAGAACAAAAAGTATATTTTTTTTGCTTGCATTTGCATAAAGAGGAATACTTGCTCTAATGACTTCGTGAATTTTTCGCAAAGGATTTCTTCTGAAGATGAAATCGTGAACATTTTTTTCATAATTCGGATACCTTTTGTTAAGTTTGCCCAGGTTTCTGTTAACTAGTTCTGCCTTCGCTCCTTGAAATGACATAGAACCTTTATGATATATAAAAGTATCGTCAGCGAGTATATGTGTATATCCGTATTCTAAAGCACGACAGCAAAAATCATTCTCTTCTCCATAACCCTTTCCGAATGTTTCCTCATCAAAATATCCAATCTTGTCAATAATCTCTCTCTTAATATACATACAAAACCCAACTGCGGTCGGGATTTCTGGATATAACTTTTGAGAGACCTTTTCTACCATCTCAGCAAATGTATCTATTGTATGACCAGATGGCAATGGATTATCTTCATTAAATCTCGGTATTGAACAAATAGTCCCATTGTTGGTAAAAGGCGTAACAGTGGCAATACTCGCATTGGAATATGCTGCTGCAATAAGCTTATCCAACCATCCTTTGGTAACAATCGTATCGCTATTCAATAAAACGACATCATTTGATGATTTNCTCATTCCAACATTGACAGTTCCAACAAATCCAAGATTTTTTGGATTATCACAAATGATAATATTGTCATATTTTAATGAATTTAAAAAAACCTTAACCTGGGGATCGGGACTGCAATCGTTTATAACGATCACTCGATGTTTTTTATCAGTGTATTTAAGAATTGATGCAATGCACTCTTTTAAATCATCCAGCGCATTATAAACGGGGATTATAATATCACAGATAATATTCGAGTTCATTTTTTACCACCTATAACTTTTGATGTCGGACTACGCACGGCTGTTTTGGCGTGCATATGGCAAAACAACTGTAACTATCAGCCCCTAAACAAGGCATCCGGTAAACTTAGTTATTAATATTGGATTCCAATTTCTTTATCCTAGCCTCAAGAATCTCTTGATTTTTCTTCGCATTGATCAGCCTGCTTTGCAATAAACTGATAATATCATAAGAGTAATAATGAAAACTCAAATCGATAACTATTTGATTAATACTTTGTTCAACATCAATAAAGATTTGAGGATCGAAACTTTGCACAATAAGGTCGAGTGCCTCATCCTTCATAACGATAATATCATCACTAAAAGTTATTCCTTGAAAGTTATTTTCTACACTATAATTTTTATCGCCTACTTTAATGTGATATATGGAAACTATCCCAGGAACGTTGACTGGATCAATCCGTATCCTTCCCGATGTTTCTTTTGGAAGATCTATTAGTAATCTCTGTCGATTTCCATCCCCCTTTAATCTTGTTTTAACAGAAGCCATCTCTGAATATTGCCCGTTTTCTTCCCAAAAAACCTGAAGATAGTTATAATCAAGGTAATTCTCGGCAATTTTCGTATCAATTTTTTGAAGAGAAGTTTTCGCTTTCTTCGAGACAGTTACATATTGATAGACATGTCCATCTTCTCTCGTTTCAAGAAACTTGTGTATATATGGAGGTAATTCTCCATATAGCTGTTGAAATTCTGTATTTTCAGGTCTATACATGGTTGCCATCCATTGGACAGGAACCAATCCTGCTTGTTCTAGCAACGCCAGTACATTCTTCTTAGCAAAAAAACGAATGTGTGTGTTATCGAGCAGTCCGGTTTCCCGATAGGAAAAGTCCCCACTTAATAATTTCATTATTATGGCATTGTGAGAAATATTTGGTATTGAAGTGATCACGGCACCATCATCTTGGAGAAACATGGTAGCTTTTTTCAAAACTTCACAAGGATTGTATAGATGCTCTAATACATCGGCAAATAATATATAGTCAAATTTAAGATCTTTCAGTTCCTCGAGCCAATTATAATCCTCAATATCTCCTATAATAACTTTCGTGGCATATTTTTTTACTTTTTCAGCTGCTTCGGCATCTATTTCGACACAATACACCTGACAATTTAATTGCTCGGTCATGTATTTTGTCATATATCCAGTCGCGGGTCCAAATTCCAGCACAACCGATCCGCTATGAATATGATTCAATATCAAGGTGTGAGAACTTCCTAAACTTAAATTTAAGTTGAGGTCATATTTCAACTTAACCACCACTTTCTACACGCCATTGATGTTGTATTTTTATCAAACCCTCAGCATCATAAATATCTGAATAAACACGGAATGAGCTAAGTTTAGCCCGATAGTCCAATCTTACTACACCCGATGCCTCGAAGAAACCAACATCAATGAAATATGAACCACTTAGCAAATTTACATTTGAATAGGATATAACAAGTTTATATTTGCCTGCTTTACTTGGCAACCGATATTTATCCATCTTTGTGTTTAACGCACATACGGATCTATGTTCACGATCAAAAATGTGGACACCGCCAACAATTCCTTCATATGGTTGATAAAGTGTATAATGAACTTCAATATGAATATCTTCACCAAATTGAAATTCGTTTGTGTATTCCCCGGCATTGTTTCTAAACTGAACACCATCAATACTTAGAATATTTAATTGATTCTCTGTTTGATCTATCTTAGGTACATCACTGACAGTCTTCATATAGTCTTCATATTCACTTGTTACATGATTGACATTACCGCGTAAATATATTTTTCCGTCCATTAACCAAATCGCATGATCACAAAAATTTCTAATGGAATACGTATCATGGCTAACAAATAGTATCGTCTTTCCTTGCTTTTTAAAATCCTTCATTTTCTCAATACACTTCAGTTGATACTGCATGTCACCTACAGCCAATGCTTCATCAACAATGAGAATATCAGGATCAACATTTATCGCACATGCAAATGCCAAACGAACAAACATACCCGATGAATATAGCTTGACGGGCTGATCGATAAAATCACCTATATCGGCGAATCTTTCAATTTCCTCCATGCGCGATGTCATTTCCTTTTCATCAAAACCCATAATTGCACCATTTAACAGGACATTCTCTCTTCCTGTGAATTCAGGATTAAACCCGCTTCCTAATTCGAGCAATGCAGAAATTCTTCCATTAACCTCGAGACTTCCACTTGTTGGTGATAAGGTCTGCGTGATGATCTGCAATAGTGTACTCTTTCCCGAACCGTTCCGTCCGATTATCCCTACAGTTTCTCCCTTACTGACTTCAAACGATACATTATCCAACGCAGTAAATTCCCTATAGAAGTTCCTTTTACCCCTAAATAATATTTGCTTTAATCTATCTAAGGGTTTCTCATAGATATGATATTTTTTCGTTATGTTTTTTACCTTTATCGCTGTTTCAGAGGACATCTGAAAAACCCCTTTTTGTCTTTTTAAACCATAAATACCCCAAAATAAAAATTGCTAAATCTACTATCAGACTTACTCCTAGCCACAACCAGTCAGGTTGTTCGCCCCAAATAAATATGGATCTCATATCTTCTACACAATATGTCAGTGGATTTAGCCTATATATAATCCTATATTTTTCTGGCACATTATCTAACGAGTAAAAAATTGGACTCAAGAACATCAATGCACTGATTATTATATTCACGAAGTGATTTATATCACGAATGTACACTCCTAAGGAGGATAGCATCCATCCAAGACCTATAGATAACAGGAATAACGGAAATACGACTAGTGGTAAATATATAATTGAAAGAGGAATTGTGCCCGTAAACAATAATAACCCCAAGGTAAGGATGATAATGTTAATTAAGAGTAGTACTAATGCGGATAAAGAATTAACGACTGTAAGAATCTCTAATGGGAAAACAACTTTTTTTACATAATTGGGATTTGAAACAATTGTACCTGGTGCTCTTGCAATACAATCACTGAAAAAATTGAACACACTCATTCCACAAAAAATAATCAAGGCAAACTCTGCTTTGTTGGTGCTTTCAATGGACCATCTACCATTAAAAATTTCGCTAAAAACAAATGTATAAACAACCATCATAAACAATGGAACCAATACCGTCCATAAGGTTCCAAAGTAAGAACCTTTATAGCGCGCTGCTATTTCCCGTTTGGTCAGCTGCCTGATTAGATTTCTGTTTCTTAACAGTACCTTCATCTCACATTTGCCCCTATCAATCTTATAAGTTTATCTCTAATGTATTTTGCAGTACTAATGATGAGCATTTTTTCAATTTCAAATATCTTCATTTTATATTCTGATTGATTATTTTTTATTGCAGATATATGACGAACACCATCTATAAGTCCTTCTAAATATGCCTTTCCGAAACCTTTGCATATAAAAAATACAGCCTTTATCATAAATCCAATGATTATAAAAATGAAATTACTAACCAACATCCACTTTGAATAATTCTTCGCCAACATCCAGATATTGTTCCTGGCCGAGATCCGGACCTTGAAGTCATTGTACTTGCTTCCGCTGGTCGCGCTGCCGATGTGCTCCACTTCCGCGGCCGGGCAGAACACATTTTTGTACCCGTGCAGATTGGCGCGGAAACCGATATCCACATCCTCCAGATAGGCGAAGAATCGCTCATCGAAATAGCCGATCTCTTCGAATACCTGCCTCCTGTAGATCGCCGCTCCGGCGCAAGCGCTGAAGATCCTCCGCTGCCTTTCGTATCTGTCGCTTGGCTGACCGTCTCCGGTCTTGTACGCCCAACCCAGGATGGTCAGCTCATCACCGGCCGTGTCGATGATGCCGGGCTCCGAGTGACGAAGCATCTTGGCTCCCGCCGAGAAGATCTCGGGATCGGTCTCCATGCATGCGACCAAGGCCTCGACGAATCCGTCTCTCGCGAAGGCATCATTATTAAAAAGAATGACATAGCGGGCATTGGTGGCGCGTATACCCTGGTTGACCGCCGCGGCGAATCCCACATTCTCGCTGTTCTCGATGAGGGTAATATCCGGATAATGCGTCTTGATCAGGGGCACACTGGTATCAGTCGAGTGATTGTCAATCACGATGATGTTCGGTTTATGATCGATTTGATGATAGACGCTGGCGATACAATCTATTATATACTTCTCTCCATTATAGTTCGGTATCACGATCGATACATTCATAGACTGCATCCCTTTGCCAGATATTCAATCGAAATCATTGTAACAAATCTCAGCCTCATTCGCTATCATTCTACATATATTAACAATCATCAGTGGATGAAAACCATTCTTTACTTCTTCATCCCGCCATCATCTGATAAAATGTAAGAGATACTAACTTACAGGTGAAATTGATCATGTCCAAAGCAAAAAATGCATCTGTCAACGTCCAGGCCAATTCGAATCAATACGCATTCTGGCTCATCGCCGCATCCATCATCGCCTATCTCGGTGTTGCCCCTTTCTTCAAGGCCCTGTTCAATGGAGGGGTGCGCAACAATCTGTCCGCCTACATCTTCAATCAGCCGATCTATGCAGCGCTGATCTTCACCTTTCTGCTCAGCCTGTGCTTCGGCTGCTTCTTGCTCGTCAGAGGCCAGCTCGCGTTGCTTCGGGGAACCGCGATCCCGCTGGTGTTGGTCTGGCTTCTCCCGGTCACTTATCTGATCACCCTGTGGGCATCTGCGGTGTCCACCTCCCAGACGATCCATGCGATCGTCATCCAGTGCATGTACGCCTTCTTCTTCATGTTCGCCATCTTCCTGGCGCGATCTGACAAGGGATCGGCCGTGCTGGCGACAGCGATCATGGGTGTCGGGTATGTGATCGTGATCTTCGGCTTCCTGAACTGGTTCGGGACCCACATCTATCGCGATGCGGTCACCCTGGAGCCGGGGCGCCTGAGACTGACTTCCGTCTTCCAATACGCCAATGCCTATGCCGCCTTTCTGATCGCCCTGTTGCTTGCTTCGCTCTATCTGCTGATCCGTTCCCATCAGCGGATCGTGCAGATCATCACGGCAGCGATGATCGTCCCGACCTTTCTCTCGCTGATCCTGACCTTCTCGCGCGGCGGTCTGGTCATGCTGCCTGTCATCGCCTTTGTCCTGCTGTTCCTGCTGCCGTTCCGTCATCAGCTGATCTTCGTCATCTACAGCGTCGCGGCCGGTCTGATCAGCTTCCTCTGCACACCTTTCCTGTCGGACATCGGCCTGCAACAGTTTGAGCAGCCCGTGGCAGGCAGGTATCTGGCGGGGGTTGCGGTGGTGCTGGGAGCATCTCTGCTCTTTGCCGGCTTCGCCCACGTGATGAACCGGTATATCAACCCGAGGTTGGAAGCCGGACTGACTCGAATCGATGTGAAGAGGGCATCCCGATATCTCATTCCCGTCATCGGCGTGGCATGCGGCTGCCTGCTGGCCTTCCTCCTGCTGGAGACCAGCGCGGTCAAGCTGTTGCCGGAGTCCTTGCAGCAGAGAATCTCGAACATCAATCTGGATCAGCACAGCGTGCTCGAAAGGGCGACCTTCTACCGCGACTCGATGAAGATCATCCGGGACTATCCCGTCTTCGGGGCTGGCGGCAGCGCCTGGGCGCAGCTGTATGAACATTATCAGAACAACCCTTATTCGACCACCCAGGCTCACAGCTACTTTATCCAGCACTGGATCGAGACGGGCAGCGTCGGGCTGATCGTCCTGTTAGCATTCATTGCCGTTGTTTATTGGCGATATCTGCGCTATCATCGCATTCATGGAACTGACCGGAACAGCAATCTGTCCGTCGTGTTCTTCATCTTCACGATCGCGATCCTGCTGCACAGCCTGATCGATTTCGACATGTCGTTCGTCTATATCGGCAGTCTCGTCTTCCTGTGTCTGGGTGTTCTGACTGGCGTATCGGGGACGGTCATGGCTTCAGCAGCCTCACTGACCACAAACGGGTGGAAGCGATGGTTGATGCCTGCCCTTGTGATCGGTCTGTCTCTGGTGATGCTGGTCACTTCGGTCCGCTTCCAGACAGCAGCCAACCATTATGTCGAAGCCCTGGGCAATTCCCGCCAAGGCCAGCTGGACAAGATCCAGACACCGCTCGATCGGGCGATCAGGCAGTTCCAGCATGCGGACTATCTGGGCTACCGGGCCCGGCTGATGCTGGAAGTCTATCGTCAGACCGGTGATGAGCAATATGCGGACGAATTCCTCAAGACGGTGGATCAACTGCTGAAGCGTGAACCCGTCAATCAGGTCGCATGGGATGCCAGGCTGCAGTATTACCTGCACAAGAACGACTGGGCAGAAGCGGCAAACGTCCTGGAAGCCATGCTGGAGCAGGCCCCATGGAATATCACGCTGTACGACACGATGATCAGCGTCAAGCTCCAGCTGGCCAACGAATCTGAATCGTCAACCCGGGATGCCTACATGGATCAGGCGCTCGGCTATTATGAGGAGATCCTGGCGCGCATCGAGCAACTGAACCATCTCCCGGAGAATCAATTGCCGGGCAAGGAATTCGATGTGAACCCCAATATCGCGCATAATATCGCGCAGGTCTATCTCTTGCGCGGTCAGTATCAGCAAGCCGCCGATCTCCTGCGGCCTTACGCAACAGGCTCCGCCGCTTCATCCGAACTGGACATCAGCATCACCAGAGCCTATCTTGCCNCCTTGATCCTCCTGGGTCAGCCTGACGAAGCGNTGTATCAGGACTTCGTCGGCCAGCATCCGGAGGAAGGCGATCAGATCGATCAGCTTGTGATCCATTTCGCCAGGGACTAATCTACAAGGAGATACGGGAATGATCAAACTGTTCAAGAACCACCATCCGCTCTTTACAACGGTGCTCGTGTTGTTGTCGCTGTTTTTCATCGTGGCGCCATTTTACATGGGAGTCGCCAATGGTCATGAGCTTCATCTGGAGATTCCGCTTTACGTATCGTTCATCTTCGCCTCGATCCTGATCATCCTGCTCGCTGCTTATCTGTATCGTCACGAGCAACTGATCACAGGCCGGGACTGGTTCCATGTCCTGGCCTGGCTGCTGCCCGTCAGCTTCATCATCGCGTTAGGCTCTGCCGCTTCTGTGCAGAGCACGATTCACAGCATCTGGATCCAGTTCTTTAACGTCGCCCTGTTTCTCGTCGGGTACTACTTCACCATGGCGAAGAACACCCTGCGTCCGTTTATCTTCATCCTGCTTCTGAACGGATACATCCTGATCCTGTTTACCCTCAGCGAGTGGCTGGGGACAAGCTTCGTCGCCAACTCCGTCGTTTACTCGATCGGCGATTACCGGATCTTCTCGCCTCTGCTCTATCCGAATACGTACGCGGCGCTGATGATCGCCTTTTTCTTCGTGACCAGCTATCTGACGGTCACGACGGAGCATCGGGTATATCGGTTCTTCAGCTCGTTCCTTGTCATACCGGCGCTGCTGTCCCTGATCCTGACCTATTCCCGCGCCGGCTACCTGATCTTCGTCATCCTGTATTTGCTGATCCTGTTCGTCATGCCGTTTATCAAGCAGCTTCAATATCTCGTCATGTCCGTTCTGGCCGCCGTCATGACCCTGGGCATCTATCCCTTCATCTCCAGGATCGGCATCCGGCAGCAGACGGACTTTCAGTTCGGGTCCTATCTGCTCGGTTGGTTGATCCTGCTTGTGGCTTCTGCGCTGTACATGATCGTGTCGGTTTATCTCGTGCCCCGCTTCGACAAGTTGCTGGAAGAACGGCTGACCCATCGTTCCTTCCGTTCCTATGCCAGATACATCATTCCGGTCGCCAGCATCCTGATGGTGATCCTGGGCGCGATCGCCCTGACCAACGAACATCTCATCCGCCTGTTGCCGGATCCGCTTGAGAAACGGCTGGGCAATATCAATCTGCGTCAACACAGCGTGCTGGAGCGGATCACCTTCTATAAGGACGGATTCCGGATCATCGAGGATTATCCGCTGACGGGGGCCGGCGGCGGAGCATGGAATTCCTTGTACGAGGAATACCAGAGCAATCCGTATGTCACCAAGGATCCGCATAGCTATTATCTCAATCATGCGATAGAGACCGGGATGGTCGGGCTCATCCTCCTGCTGGCTTTTCTGGCCTTTGTCTATATCCGGTTCATCCGGAATCGCGTCAGCGACCCGGGGTACCCATACCGGTTTGTCTTCTTCGTGTTCGCCAGCAGCATCCTGCTTCACAGCCTTGTGGACTTTAATATGGAATTCCTGTATGTGAGCGGGTTCGTCTTCTTATGTCTGGGCATCATGAGCTCCCGCACTACCGAGGCTGTACCTGAAGTGAAGCATAAAGGCAAACACAAGCCGCAGCGATCCTTATTCAAGCTTGCTTATCTGGGATCCATGTCGATCCTGGCGGTCATCATCCTGTTCTTCGCGGCCCGATCGGTATATGCCAACAAACTGTTCACCCATACGATTGAGGAACTGAACGAAACGATCCCCGCCGATGAAGCGTTGAATACCTTCTACAGGATCCTGGACATGAAGCCGAACCATCCGCATTATCTGCTCGGGACGATCTCGCTGCTGCAAGCTTTCTATGATTATTCGCAGGATGAGACATTCCTCGACCACGCTCAGCACTATATCGATCGTCTGAAAACGGTGGATGGACATTTCATCGGGATACCCGAATTCGAAATTAACAACTATATCAAAAAAGCGGACATCCAGGGCGCGGCAGATGTCTCGATGTATTGGCTGCAGAGGTTCCCCTGGAACCTGACCATGTATGAAAGCACGATCACCCTCCTGCATCAGCTCGGCATGCAGCAGTATCAGATGAACGAGGATCCTGTCCGTTGGGATCAGGCGATCGAACTCTACGAGACGATGAAGCGTCAGGTTGCGAAGATCGAAGCGCTGCCGGATGAGCAATTGCCGGGCAGGGAGTTCACCATCACAGACACCGTGGCGCACATCATCGCGGACATCTATTACTATCGCGGTGATTACACGAAGACGATATCCGTCCTGGAACAGCATGTTGCTCCGCTCGACATGAGTCAAACCCGAGAGATTCTGCGGTTGTATCTGTCCGCTCAGATCCGGTCAGGCGTCCTGAACGAGGAGTTGTATCAGCAATTCATCGGACAATATCCTGATGATCGCAATGCCCTGGAGCGCTTGATGCAGGACGGAGCTTCTTCCTGATCGTCAAGAAACGGCCTGTATGAAAAATGACGGGGATCCTATCGGTCCCCGTCATTTTTATTGGCCTGGCTCGCCCGTCCTTAATACGTTGGCAACGGGGTGTTCGAGTACCAGCTGAAGATTTTCTTCGATTTCAGCAACTGCCTGCTGGCGTCTCCGAAGACATCGTATATCTCGATGTGATAGCCGTTCGTACCTACCGCCGTCCGGACATCACCCGGTATCGGAAGCTCATACTTGCCCGAGCCAACCTTCATATCCTTGCCCAGAACGATATCTGCCTCGAAGCGTTTGTCAACAGCGACGATGACAAACCTCATCTTGTGGTTGGCGAGTTCATGCTGATACACAACGCGTGACAGCTCATACTCGAAATTCAGGGAAGCGGCGCCGTTGTTGATATACAACCTCACATCATCCATCGACAGGGTGTAGTTGGCCACCTTGAGATCCTGGAATTCTTCCTTGACCTCCTCCACATCCTTCGGAACCCTCAGCAAGTAAGCCTGCTTGTACGATTCCTTGTCACTCAGCTGCGTGCCAAGCACCAGCTCGACCGATTCCACCTCGAAATCCTTCGGGATCTCCGTCGTGACGGGAATCAGGGCTTTGCCAGACGGCATCGTCAATACTTTATTGTCCACGATCTCAGCAGGGAAGTAAATGTTGCCATTAATCTTGTAGAATCCGACCAGCTGCTCGAGTGTGGCGAACCTCGGTTCCATGTTCGTCATGACGACCGATGTGTACAGGATATCGTTCTCGGAAGCATTGTACTTATGGTAGTCCACCACCTGAACCTTGCTCATCTTGCCGGTGGTATTGGTGTTGATCACATCCGCGTACTCCAGGCTGAACTGGTCGGAAGTATTCGCGAACTTCACGATCGGCACCGATTCATTCTCACGCTTCTCTTTCAGTTGGATCAGGAAATCATCGAATTCGAAGTTATACGGGATCTCCGTATTGAAGATGAAGGTTACCGACTTGCCCTTCTTGATGTTCAGGTTATTGTCGATACGGACGCCTTCAATCTCCGCCGGTTTGAGCTGGATCTTGTCCAATTCCATCGTGGCGGTCAGCTCGATATTGGGCAGTGCCATCTCATTCACCAGATTGGCGAGCTCCACTTCCACGCTGATGATGTCTGTCTCGTTGTTCGGCAAGCGCTGCAGGTTCTTCAGAATGACCGTATACACGCCATGATCGGTCTTGTATTCATGCCGCTCGTACTCGACAACATCTTCTTCGATGATCTCTGTGAATTCCTTGGGCAGCTTCATGATGATCTGCGGCAGAACTTGCTGATCCGTCTTCGTCACGATGACCAGATTCAGATTCTTCGGATCCACCGTGTTCGGCACCGTGGCCTGAAGCTTGATCGTGTTGTCGCTGTTCGGCAGCACGCTCACATCCGCTTCCGTCTGTTCAGCCGGATATAATAGCCCGTTTGCGGTTTGCACATAATAGGTATAAGCAGGTATCTTCACGCTGAATTTGCCGTTATTTCTGGCCTTCAGATCGATCTTGAGCCTGTATTCCTTGTCCAATGCCACCGCCTGATAGCTCTCACCTGTAAACAGGATCGGCGAATTGTCGATCGTGATCCGTTTGCCAGCCGTCCAGGATACCGTGGGATCATATTGCTCGGTTACGGAGACCGTACCCAGATGTTGTTCATATCCCGCCACNGAGAAATTCCAGCGAATCGCCTGCAACGAGATATCGGACAGTTTCACCTGATCTCCTACCTGGGAGGTGAAAATGAACGTCCTGGTGGTATGCGGGGGTACCGTTGTACCCTGATCATTGTTGATCAAGGTGACATTGTGCCGGGTACCTTGCTTCGTTAATACGCGAAGCCAATAGTAGTTGAATGACAGTTCATTATTGCTTGCATTGTAGATGTCCGCCTTAAAGACCAATTGATTGCCCTGGGTTGTAGGGAACAACATCAGGTCATAAACGGTCATCTTGCTCTGACCTTCCAGGTTGATCACATGATTAACCAACCCTGCATTCGGATCCTTGGCTTCATCCGCTGCAAAAGAGGCAAACGGAAACAGCATGGCCAGGATCACGATGATGGATACAGCCTTCAATCTCTTCTTCATGATCTCATCCTCCCACTATATAGACGACGCCAGACAGCAGGAAGTTTCGTGTCATGCAAATTTCTTGCATTGATTGAAGGAATGATTCGATCCGAAAAAAGAAAAACACGTTTCAGGTCAGAGACCTGAAACGTGTTTTGGGTAGTACGGTGATTAGTTCTTCACGTTAACCTTGATGGAAGCAGTTACTCCACCGTAGTTAAGCGTTACTGTGAAGGACTTGACGTTGTCAGCCTTGATGCTTGCATTCGAACCACCGTTGTTTTGGATCGTCGGATATGCTGCATTGCTGTCCTTCAGGACGATATCCGAGATCGTTACAGCCGGCTTCGATACTGCAGAGCCATCACCGTATTCATAAGTGCCAGCGCCAGTCTTGTTAGCCTTGACACCGTATTGGTCCTTCAGTTCGAGCGTGAAGGTGCTGTAATCAACGATATCGCCTGCATCGACTTCATATTCAGTAATCGTGTCGTCACCGTTCTTGAAGACTGCGGATTCAACCCTAGGAGCTACCTCGGAAACAGTACCCTGAACTGTTGCTTCCTTACCAAGAGCGTTGATCGTCACTCTTACAGTGAAGGTCTTGGTGTCTTCGTTATCTTCGAACGATACGCTTTGAGCACGCAGTTCATAAGCCGACAGGTCAGACTTCGCGGACTTGGTTACGCCAGCCAGTTCGTAGTACACATTGTACTCGGTGGTCGGGATCGTAACTTTCTTGCCGTCCGAAGTAATACCGGATACCATCAGCTCACGAGCATAAGCTGTGCTTGTGCCGCTGTAGTTGTAGAAGGTGCCGATATCTGCAACTTCGATCGATTGAACTTCGGAGATGACAACCGTACGGAACTCAGCGCTGAATTCGCTGCCCGTTACCAGTTGGGTGGACGGATCATAGATCTCGAACTTCAGCGTCTTGGTACCCTTTTGGTTACCCTTCAGAGCGATTGGAGTGCTATCCAGCCAGTTGTCTGTAGCAACAACCGCATCGCCGTCATCGGATACCTTGATCTTGTAGTTCTTGTTCTTGATCATGTTTTCCAGCGAATCCTTGCTGATCACACGACCATGTTGGTCTTCAACAACCAGCGAACCGTAGTCCAGCGACAGCGTCGCGCCGTCGAATACCAGCGTGTTTTGGCCAGATGCAATGCCAGTGATGACAGCCGGCTTGGCTTCAGCCAGGATGATCATGCTGACGTTGCTTGGCTTGCCAGTTTCAGAGATCGCATAGACATAGTTCAGACCTTGTTGTTGTGCAGTGAATTGCAGGTAGAGGTTGTCTCCATCCTTCTTGAATTGTGGAGTCGAAGAACCCGGAACCGTTACGCGAATCTTGCTGTCGCTCAGAGCAGTGTTCAACTCAGTTTCATTCGTGATGAAGTTGCCATTCTTGTCGATGACATTGACAGGGATCTTGACCAGTTCACCAACTGCGTATTGCTCAGCCGGAGTGAACAGGTTCACTTGGTCGTAAACCGTACCTTCAGCAACTACTACCGTGTATTGAGCGCTGGCAGCAGCAACCTTGGATACGATGTTCACCGTGTTGGAGCCTGCACGAATTGGTTCGGAAGTATTGTCCTTAGCCAGCTCCAGGTAGATCTTGTCGTTGTCGCCGATCTTGCCCTTCTTGATCTCGGACAGCTTCAGGTTGGACAGACCGATGATTGCAGCGCTGATGTCCTGGTTCAGCTCGTAAGCGTCGGTCATAACGTTGCCGTATTGGTCCTTGACTTCGATGATGAGCTTGTATTCGTCCAGGTCATTGGAACCTACGGACAGCGTAGAACCATCCTTGTGGTACAGTTCCACGATCTTGATGTCGCTTGCGCGAGAAGATTCGCCGATCTTGATCGTCTTCTCCGCACGTACAGCGGACTCGAGGTGATAGATCGCGACGTAAACCGCATCATCCACCTTGAAGTTGCTTGTAGCAGTAACCGTCAATACACCGTTGGTTGCGTTCGGTGCATTATCAGCGGAAGAGTAAGCCGATACCGACGTGTTGTTGATTTCTTCGCCGTATTGGTTCTTCACGCTGTAAGGAATCTTCAGGATGTGCGGGTTGGAACGAGGCAGTGCGATCGTGTCTTGAGCAGTGATCTCGATGGATGCTACTCTCTCGTTCTCAACAGCAGTAGTAGCCGTCAGAGCCTGGTCGGACAGACCGGAAACCGTTACGCTGTATTCTCCTTGCGTCAGCTTGGAGTTCAGCTCGAGCACTACAGCCGTCTTGGCATCGTTCCAGGTGGTCTTGCCAACGCTTACCGTGTTGGTGCCCTTCTTGACAGTGATGGAAGCCTTGGAGTCATCAACAGCCTTGTTGAAGACTACTTCCAGCTTCTTGGCGCCTACAGCCTTGAACGAAGCGATTGCTACAGCGGTCACTTCATAGCCAGGCAGACCCAGCTTGTAACCCAGAGGTACGCCTTCGCCATTCACGTTGGTGTCCAGAGTTACCAGCGTTACAACTGCCATCGTGCCACGANTAGCAACAGCAGTCATGTCAGTGCCTTCTGCAACCAGGCCGAGTTCAACAGCCTTGGCAGGAACGTCTTCATAGGCTACTTCCTCATAGCCAAGTGCACGGAGCAGGAATTGCAGAAGTTGTTGAACAGTCAGCGCTTGGTCGTAACCGAAGATGCTGCCGTCATTTACACCCTTGGTCAGGCCTTTTTCCTTACCCCAGGAGATGTAGCCGTCGAAGTCCGGGTTAGCAACATCTGGCCAACCATGAGTGTTCGGATGGTTCTTGG
>JGI26049J44785_1000480_pt1 | contig 21888 bp, 28 predicted proteins | sample HigsolmetaGSP11D_FD_44785 | JGI IMG/M metagenome (IMG submission 44785)
CCTTCTGGCGCTCGTCCTTCTCCTCTCGCTTCTCGCCCTTGATGATGAGCGTGCCGTTCGAGAGGCGCACCTCGACATCCTTCTGCTCGAGGCCGGGCAGTTCGGCGCTGATCTCGTACTCCGTCTCCTTCTCAACCAGGTCGACCGCGGGCGTAAGGGCGAAGCCGTTCTCGCGCAGCCACGGCAGTTCGGGCTTGAAATCGTCGCGNGTGAAGGGCATGCGCCACGAACCGAAATGCAGGTCNTCGAANAGCCGGTCGATCTCCCGTCGCAGGTTCTCGAGCGGTGCCCAGAGCGTCCTGGGAGCGGGCGCAGCCTGCTTTTCGGTTTCGGTGGGGAGTTTAGCAGCTTCGGACATGGTCAAGCTCCTTTCACTCGGGCGGCGAACGGTGATGAACGAAAGGCTCGGTCGTCGGGTCCGGAAGCTCGGGCCAACAGCGGCTCGGGCCGATGGCGCCGCCACAACCCCATCAAAGCATCGCGGCCCATGGGCACCTTGACCTGCGTCAAAGGTCGTATGGGCNGCTTGATCCGGCGCAAGGCAGGACCGAGCCGTCCCTCTACGCTTCGTGCGTCCCAACAGAGGGGTAACGACCATGTACAAGCACATTCTCATTCCGACGGATGGCTCGCCCCTGTCCGGTCTGGCNGTGGAGCAGGCGGTGGCCTTCGCGCGCGCTATCGGGGCCCGGGTGACCTTGCTGACCGTGGTGGAGCCTTTCCACCTGCTGACGACAGAGGCGGAGCAGCTGTCGGCCACGCGGCCGGAATATGAGGAACACGCGCGCCGGCGTGCCAACCGCTTCCTGGCCGCTGCGAGCGACGTGGCGCGCACCGCCGGTGTGCCCTTCGAGACGCTGCAGGTGATGGACGAGGAGCCCTACCGCGCCATCATCGACACGGCGACGAAACGCGCGTGCGATCTCATCGCCATGGCATCGCACGGGCGCGGCGTGGCGGCCGTCGTGCTGGGCAGCGTCACGCTGAAGGTGCTCACCCACTCGAAGATCCCGGTTCTCGTGTATCGGTGAGCCGGGCATGACGGAAGGCCGCCCCGGCATCCGTCGGGGCGGCCTTTCCGCGTTTTCGACCTTGCCTAATGAGCCATGATCATCGGCACGGGGCAAAACGTCAGGAAATCGCGCGTCGCACCGCCGAGCACCCACTCACGCAGACGCGAATGCCCGTAGGCGCCGAGGACCGCGAGATCGGCGCCGCTCTTCTCGATCTCGTTCAGCAGAGCGCGCGACACCTCGCGCCACTCCGGCACGTGCCGCAGCTCGACCTTGGCGCCGTGCCGGTCGAGATGGCGGGCGATGTCGGCACCCGGCTCTTCCCCGTCGGCCTCGGGCGGCCCTGCGGTATCGACCGTGGCCACGATGACCTGCTTTGCCCGGCGCAGCAGGGGCATCGCCTCCGCCACGGCACGGGCTGCCTCGCGGGTATCGTTCCATGCAACGAGCGCGATCTCGATCTCGCGCACGCGCGCCTCGGGGGGCACGACATAGACGCCGCGGCCGGAGCCGAAGAGGGCAGCCTCCACCACCTCCGGCCAGCGCGAGGTGCCGTCGTCCCCATAGGGGCGTTGCGCGACGAAGAGATCGCAGGCCCGCGCCTGGCGCGCGACGGCGCTCCAGGTGGCGTCTGCGAAAAGGTCGAGCCGGCGCAGCTCGGCGGGTACGGCGAGCGTGGACAGCCGCTGTTCCAGCCGCATCGCATGCGCGTTGCCCGCCTCTTCGGCCTCCCTCTGGTTCTCCTCAAGAATGCTGACGGCGGCGAGCCCGTCGACAGCCGGCATCATGGGCGTCGGAACGATATTCGTGAGAAGGCCGATCACGCGGGCGTCGAAGGGGCCGGCGATGGCTTCTGCATGGAGGATGCTCGTCTCGTCGGCCGAGCTGCCGTCGAGGTGCACGAGAATATCGCGGATCATAGTGAGGCTCCTATCGACTGTCGCAGCGGCATCGTGGGATCGCCGCGGAGCCCGCGCCTTGACGCTCGTCAAAGGCTGCTGCGAGGATACTCGAAGGCGAAGGATTGCTGCGGCGCAAGCTCGATACCCTCCAGCGCCAGCATGCGCATCTTGGTTGCGACGCCCCCCGGCCCCGAGAAGCCGCCAGGCTTTCCGCCCGCCGCCAGAACCCGGTGGCACGGGATGATCAGAGGCACCGGGTTCGTCGCCATGGCCCTGCCGACGTCGCGGGCTGCCTCCGGGCCCGCGCCCGCCTCCCGCGCGAGGGCACCATAGGTCGTCGTGCGCCCCCAGCCGACGCGCCGGGCGAAGGCATAGACCCGCCTGGCGAAAGTGTCGCATCCGGAGAGGTCGATCACACAGCCGGAAAAGTCCGTTGCCTGGCCGGCGAAATAGGCGTGCGCCGCGGCCATCGCCTCGACGACAGCAGGCGGCGGCTCTCCGGGGCACGCGTCCGGCAGCTGCTTCTTCAGCAGGCGCTCGGTGACGGCGGCCTCCTCAGTGGGCAGCTGGAAGCGCACGATGCCGCGGTCGCTCCACGCGATGCCGCAGAAGCCGGCGTCCGTCCGGAAGATGGCATAATGGTACATCGTCCCGCCCGCTGTGCCTCGGGCCTCGAGGATAGTCGGCGGGGCCGGCCAGGTAAATTCGGGTGGCGCTTGCACCTCGCGCGTGCCGCTGATACCGCCGTGCGGGGCAGCCGGTGCGGTCCCGACGCACGGGCGACAGGAACAAGGCGGGGCAGACATGCGCGATTTCTTCAGGCCGGGACGCGGACCGACGCTCGCAGGGCAGGCGGCCATCGCCACCTCCCATCCGCTCGCCACTGCGGCGGGGCTCGAGATTCTCGCCTCCGGCGGCAACGCGGTCGACGCCGCCCTGGCGGCGGTCGCCGTGCAATGCGTGGTCGAGCCGCACATGACGGGCATCGGCGGCGACTGCTTCGTGCTCTATGCGCCGGCCNGCGGGGAGGTTCTCGCCCTCAACGGCAGCGGCCGCGCCCCCGCGGCGGCGAGCGTCGCCCGCCTCCGGGAGCTCGGTGTCTCCACCATCGAGCGCACCAGCCCCCACGCCGTCACTGTGCCTGGCGCCGTTGCCGCCTGGACAAAGCTGCATCGCGACCATGGCAGCCTGCCGCTCGAGCGGCTCTTCGCCCGTGCCATCGCCTATGCCGAGGAAGGCTATCCGGTCACGGCGCGCGTCGCGCTCGACTGGGCGGCGGAGGCGCCGCTTCTTGCCCGCGACGCCGGGGCCAAGGCGGTCTACCTGCCCGGGGGAAGGGCGCCGACGGAGGGCGAGCGTCACGCCCAGCCTCTGCTCGGCCAGCGGCTCAGCGAAATCGCCCGCGAGGGTGCGTCAGCCTTCTATCTCGGCCGCACGGCCGAGAGCCTGGTGCGCTTCCTCAACGGTCTCGGTGGCCTGCACACGCTCGACGACTTCGCCGCGGCGGTGGACGGCGCCGACTATGTGACGCCCATCGTCACCAGCTATCGCGGCTACGAGGTGTACGAGTGCCCGCCGAATGGCCAGGGCCTCGCCGCGCTCATGATGCTCAACGTACTCGCCGGCTTCGACCTGTCGGAGAAGCTGCCGCTCGTGGAGCGCGTGCACCTGCACGCCGAGGCCACCAAGCTCGCCTATCATCATCGCGACGCGCTCATTGCCGATCCGGCGCATCTGCCCTATCCGGTCGAGCAACTGCTGTCCGACGAGGTGGCCCAGGCCCTGCGCGGCCGCATCGACATGGAACGGGCCGGCGCGCCGGTGCTCTGGCACGAGCCGGAGCACCGCGACACGGTCTATCTCTGCATCGTGGACCGGGATGGCAACGCCATCTCCTTCATCAATTCCATCTTCCACGCCTTCGGCTCGACGCGGCTCGACCCGGAGACCGGCATCGTGCTGCACAACCGTGGCGCCTCCTTCAACCTTATCGAAGGCCATCCCAACGCCATCGGCCCGCGCAAGCGCCCGATGCACACCATCATTCCGGGCCTGCTGCGCCGGGGCGGGCGCACCGTCGCGCCCTTCGGTGTGATGGGCGGGCACTATCAGGCGGCCGGCCATGCTGCCTTCCTCTCCGGCCTGCTCGACCGGGGCCTCGATGTCCAGGNGGCGCTCGATGCGCCGCGCAGCTTCGCCTTCAACGGCGTTCTGGAGGTGGAGCCGACGCTGGGCGAAGGCGTCATCGCGGCGCTCGCGGCCANGGGGCANGACGTCCGGCTGCGGGGCACGCCCCTCGGTGGCGGCCAGGCCATCTGGATCGACCACGCCCGCGGCGTGCTGCACGCCGGGTCCGACCAGCGCAAGGACGGCTGCGCCCTCGGCCTCTGAGCTTGCGGGCGTCGCGCGGCGCACCCTATAAGGACGCGAGGCGGAGGCGGGCCATGACGACCCTGACGCGTGCGGAGCTGGCGCGCACCATCGACCATACCATTCTCCGCGCGGATGCGACGCGCGCCGACGTGGCGAAAGTCTGTCGCGAGGCGCGCGAGCACGGCTTCTACTCCGTCTGTGTCAATCCCGTGCATGTGCCGGACGTGGCTGCGGCGCTCGCTGGCAGTGACGTGGCGACCTGCGCCGTGGTGGACTTCCCGCTCGGGGCGACGCCCTCCGCGGTCAAGGCCGCCGAGGCCCGTTGGGTGGTCGCCGCAGGCGCGCGCGAGGTCGACATGGTCATCAACGTCGGCGCCCTGAAGGAGGGCCGGCGGGACGAGGTCGAGGCGGACATCGTCGCCGTGCGCGAGGCGTGCGGCCCGGCGCTGCTCAAGGTCATCATCGAGACTTGCCTGCTCTCCGACGCCGAGAAGGAGGCCGCCTGCCGCCTCGCCGTCGCTGCCGGCGCGCAGTTCGTCAAGACCTCGACGGGCTTCGGCAAGGCCGGTGCGACCGTCGAGGATGTCGCGCTCATGCGGCGCGTCGTTGGGCCGGACATCGGCGTCAAGGCTTCGGGCGGCATCCGCACGCGCGAGGATGCCCTGCGCATGCTCGCTGCCGGCGCCTCGCGCATCGGCGCGAGCGCCAGCGTCGCCATTGTGACCGGCTGACGCCCCGTTTCCACCGCACTCTTTGAGGGACAGAAGAACGGCATGGCCCATCAGACCTTGAGCGACATCGCGGCCGACCTCGCTTCCGGCCGGACGGATCCGGTACGCCTCGTCGAGGAGGCTCTCGACAGGGCGCGGGAGGCGCCTGCCGTCTTCATCACCCTCATGGCCGCGGAGGCGCTGGCCGAGGCGCGTGCCGCCGCCGAGCGCCGGCGCCGCGGCGAGGCGCGCGGCCCGCTCGACGGCATCCCGATTGCGTGGAAGGATCTCTTCGACATTGCCGGGACGCGGACCACCGCCGGCTCGCGCACGCGCGAGGACGCGCCCCTGGCGCAGGAAGATGCGCCGGTCGTTGCCGCGACGCGCCGGGCGGGGCTCATCCCGCTCGGCAAGACAAACCTCAGCGAATTCGCCTTCTCCGGCCTCGGCCCGAACCCGCACTTCGGCACGCCGACGCCGGACTTTCCGGGTGTTGCCCCCCGCGTGCCCGGCGGGTCGTCCTCCGGCTCGGCGGTCGCCGTCCAGCGCGGCATCGTGCCGGTCGGCATCGGCACGGACACGGCTGGGTCTGTCCGCGTGCCGGCCGCCTTCAACGGCCTTGTCGGCTTCAAGGCCTCGAGCGCGCGCTATGACATGGCTGGCGTCTACCCGCTTGCGAAGAGCATCGACAGCCTCGGGCCGATCGCCCGCACCGTCGCCGATTGCGCGACCATCGACGCGGTGATGCGCGGCGCGCAGCAGCCCGTCGCGGCCGCGTCTGCCGNGCCCGACATCGTCGTCGATCCCGCCGTTCTCGAGGAGGAAGGGCTCGAGGAGGCCGTGCGCGTCAATTTCGAGGCNNTTCTCGCTCGCCTCGAGGCGAAGGGCGCCCGCGTGCGCCGCGTGCCGGTNACCGCCTGGCGCGAGGCCCGGCGCGCGATTGCCGAGATCGGCTGGCTCGGTGCGGTGGAGGCACGCGCCTGGCATCTGGAGACCATCACGGGGCCGCGGCGCGCTCTCGTCGACGCCCGNGTNCTGAAGCGGCTCGANGGCGCGGCAGCGATCACCGCCGAGGCGGCAGAGCGCCTGCGCAGCCTCAGGGCCACGCTCACGCGCGCTATCGCGGACGAGCTGGGCGGCGCGCTCTTCGCACTGCCGACGGTCAGGCACGTCGCGCCCGAGCTCGNGCCGCTCGAGGCCGATCCCGAGCTGTTCGCGAAGGTCAACCTCGCCACGCTCACGCTGACCATGGCCGCCAGCTTCCTCGACATGCCCGGCCTCGCCATCCCCTCCGGCATGGATGCCTCGGGCCTGCCGACCTCGGCCCTGTTCTCGCGCCCCTCCGGCGAGGACGACGCCGTCCTGGGCGCGGGCCTTTGGATCGAGCGCACGCTGGGCGGGCCCGCGGCCTGACGCGGCAGGGCCATTGCGCCGGGTGTCGGCCCCTCGTCGCACGAGGCCGGTCACGGCCCGGCGCCGAAGGTTGACGGGCGGCGTGCCCCAGATCGTCGGGGAAGAGCGTCAATCCCCGATTGCAGGAAGGCCGAAGCTGGGCTAGTTTGCGCCCGCTTCGGCCCAGCACCCGTAGCTCAGCTGGATAGAGCGCTGCCCTCCGAAGGCAGAGGTCACAGGTTCGAATCCTGTCGGGTGCGCCAATCTTCTCAAAGACTTAGCGGTTTAAGGCGACAGGGCGATAAAGCCGGTGTCACCATATAGTCACCAAACAGCGGATTTTATCGCTTCGTTCGTAAGTAGCATTGATGCCCAATTCCCCCATCCGGTAGGATCGAAGTCTTCTTTGGAGGCTAAACTGTCATGAAGTTGAATATTCTGGCTGTTGCGGTCACAGCGACCGTGACGGCAAGTCCGTGTCTGGCGGATTCAGGTACGTCCGTCGATAATGCCTACAGGCTTTGTGCTGTATTTGACGGAACGGGCCTAACAAGCTCTAAGTGTAGCGTTTCCGGGTGGAACTCCTCAGTTGATGTCAAGATCGATATGACTTCTGGGGAAGCTAGAAAACTTTGCGTGCAGGTCGCCGCACTTGCGAGGCAAAAGGGAATGACCTTCGATCCCGGGTGGCAGATTAGGATTTATTCTCCCTATAGTGGGGATAATACTATCGCATTCTGCCAGCTCTGATCGCTGTTCCTTACCAGCGGTCAGACAGTTCCTAGGAACCGTTGAAGACCTTCATCAATCGTGGCCGCGTCATTTTGCTCCGGTTCGATCTCGGCGCGCGGTCCCATCGGGATAGATCGCCCGATCCACTCGGCATCCCGGCCGCCCAAGGCCCGATAGGCTTCGCGAGCGTGAAGCATGATCGCATGGCGGAGCGAATCATCTCGGATAGCGACGGAGCGGCGCATTCCTTCGGGACCGTCCAGCTTCGGCGGCCAAGCAACCAAGCCATCTTTCGGTGTCCGAACCAGAGCGCAGCCCTGAAGGGCGAACCCGCCCGCCTCGCAATCGAAGAACGCCAGGATCGTGAACCCGGCCCGGTTCGGCTTCGGCTTGCTCACCCGGTTCAGTCCGGTGATCGTCACAGTGTTCATTGCTCTCTCCTCAGATGAACAGGAAGCCTTCAGGCCGTTGCGTCTCATAGGGTGACGGCCCGTTTTCGTTCGCCAGGATGCGGCCCACAGCCATGGCAGCGGCAACAGCTCCATCGATCCGGCCGCGCGCCCGCTCCTTGGTGAACTTCTCGTTTTCGGCAGCGTCCTTGTCCGCAACCACATTGCCGAAGCACATGCGCAGGAGCGGGTTGCCGCCATGTCGGAAGTGGCCGGACAGGATTGCCCGCTTCAACTCCTTCACAGGCGCGGCCATGCTGGCGAAGCCCTGCCCAAACTGGTTGATCGTGAAGCCCTCTTCCTGAAGGGCCGTGTTCACGGCGGTCGAGTTCCAGCGGTCGATAGCGATTTCCTGAACCCCGTATTTCGTGCCCAGCTCAACCACGTGATCCACGATGGCGGCATGGTCTACCACGTTGCCTTCGGTCACAGTCAGGAACCCGGCTTCCTTCCAGCGCAGATAATCGGCCTGATCCTTCTCGGCCTTCTTCGCCAACCCGGCTTCGGGCAGGAAGAACATCGGCAGCACGTCATAGCGGCGGCCCTCCTCGTCACCATCGGGGAAGACGGCAACCACGGCCGTCAGGTCTTCCACGCTCGACAGATCCACGCCAACCCAGCACGGCCGCCCGGCCAGATCCTCAACCGGCGTCATCGGTTCGGCCGCGTCATAGACTTCGAGCGAAAGCCAGGGGTTTGCCGCGCCTTCCTGCCACTGATCGAGGTGAAAGCGGCGAAAGTCTGCGATCTCGGCCGGGAAGTGCTCGATCCGTCGCGCCTTGATGCGCAGTTCTTCGAGGGAGCAGAAGCCGGCGGCAATCGCAGGGTTGGCCATGCGCCAGGCGCTTTCATCGCGCCAGTCCGCTTCAGGTGGAGCCGCGAAGATGATCGGCGCAAAGGTCGGGTCTTCGATCTCACCGGACGCCACCTTATGCGAGTACTGCCACAAGTCCCAGGCAAGGCCGCCCTGTCCTTCGCCGGCCGTGGAGATGATCACGGTGAGAGGGTGCGACCGCTTCACCATGGAGTCGGTGACGGTCTTGAAGAGCTTGCGGCCTTCGCCCAGCGGCCAAGCGTGAACCTCATCGGCCAGGAAGAACGACACGTTCAGGCCGTGCTTCGAATAAGCCTCGCTCGAGATAGCTTTTAGGGTGCTCTTCGTCTTCGGATGACCGAGGGTTTTCCGGCTCTCGATGGCCCGAACCCGAGAGGAGAGGGTATCATCCTGCAGAACGAATTGATGGGCCGAATTGAAGGCGATGCCGGCGTTCTCCCGATCCGCGGCGGCGATGACAACCTGTCCGCCGGCCTCCGCCTCCGGGCCCAGGAAGTGAGCGAGGCCAAGCCCGGCCGCCAAGGTCGTTTTTGCGTTGCCGCGCGGTATCCAGATGCAGGCGATCCGCACCAGGCGCGCGCCGTCGTCGGTACTCGGCCCATAGATGCGCCGAACAATAGCTTCCTGAAAGTCGTGGAGGTGGAAAGGCCGTCCGGCAAAGTCGCCCTCCCAAAGTTTCAGCCGCCGGATGAAGCGGCAAATACGGTCAGCCCTGCCGGTCGGATCAGGATAAAGCGCCGGATCAGGCGAGAAGATCGGACTCCCAGCCATCGTCTTGTTTCCCTTCGTCTTTGCTTTTCATGCCGCGTCGGTGCGGGGTTAGTCCCAACTCAGCGGCCAACAGGCGGGCTTCGCGCATCGCGGCGCTTTGCATCTTGAATGCGGGGTGCGGCTTCGGACCGTCCTCGCTCTCGATTATGCGACCGTCCCGGCCCATGATTTCTTCGCATTCACGAACCACACCCACGGCCACGCAGTAGCTTTCGAGGGTGGCGAGCGTGTCGGATGACAGCAGTTTCCGGCCATGGAGCTGTGGTGCGGCCCGCTTCCACTCTGCCTTCGCTTGAGGGGTGAACCATGCGGGCGCGGCCGGGCAGCGGCCGGGTGAAAACCCGCCTTCGATCACGGCCAGCTTCGGCTTGCGGCCCTTCATTTCAGAAAACTCCCATTTTCGAAGAGATTGCGCGCAAGATGGGGGCGTCGGTCCGTGGGGTTTCGGTCAAAATTCAAAACCCGCCCTCCCCATGGTGATGGAGTTGCCGAACGCGCCTTCCTCCCGAACCGCCTTCCGGCTGTTGCAGCGGCGGTTGTAGGGTTGCCAGTTGGAGCGGTCCCAAAACAGGCGCTTGTCACCTTTGGCAGCTATCTTGTGATCAACCATATCGGCAAGCTGTCCGCAGCCGCAGGCACAGAAGCGGTTCTGAGGAAGAGCGAGAAACGCCTTGCTCTCCTTTTCCCACTTGCTGTCATAACCACGCGCGCGGGCGGAGGGACGGCGGGCATCGGCCGCAGCTTTCGAGGCGGCAGCACAGACAGGGCAGCGCCGATCACGGAAGGGCGGGTGTCCAGCCGGACAATGCTTCGGAGCGGACCAGGGCATTAGGCACCTGTTGCCGTCGTGTGAAGCTCAAGCCCTTCACGCCGTCCGATCTCACGCACCTGATGAACGTCGTGCTGGCGTCCCTCATAGATCACGCGGTGAGTGGTCGTGATGCCGTCCATCCAGCGTGTGCGGAAGACAACCCGGCGTTCCGGCGTGATGGCGGATGCCTGAATGAACTCCCGGCCGCTTTCCTGTTGGACCGAAGCCCACACAGTAGCCAGATCGGCCCAGGTCGGGATTTCGTTGCCATATCCATCGTCCACGGTCGTGTAGTGCTGAACCGTGATGCGCCGATCCATGATGCCCGCGCGCATGATCAGAACCCCAACACTCGGTAATCGCGGATCAGGTCTTCGTAGCCGTGCGGCGTCTCGGTGATGAAGCCGGAGCCGAGAGTGACGCTTTCCCGGTTCGCATAGAGGTGGCCCACGTGCATTTTGATGGCCGTTCGGATCGGCTCAGGCACATCGGCCGGCGTCGCACCAAAGCCCGCCGTGAACTCGATGAACGCGCTCTCGGTGTCGTAAGTCTCAGGCCAGGACAGTCCGCGCGCCGCGCGGATCGTCGTGCCGTCAAAGCCGGACAGACCGGAGACGCGGTAATTTGTGGCGGTCACGTCAACCTCTTCGCCATCGTGGCCGAGGTAGTAGATCCGGCTCACAGCCTGCACAGGAGGGAAGGGCAGGACGATTTCACGGCTGAAGCGATCGAGCGACAGGCGCCAGGTCTGATTGATCAGGCAGCGGCCAAGCAGACCATAACGGCCATCCAGCTTTTGCGTGGCCGTGCGGATGAAGTCCGTGAGCAGGGCGTCCTCGAAGTCTTGCGTGATGCGAAGGTGATCCTTCACCTCATCGAGTGTGACCGGATCGACGGCCGGCGGGGTGATCAGCGTTAGCCTCATCGTATCCTCTCAGAATGATGCGAGGGACCGGGTATCGCCTCCCCGGCCCCTCTTGCGATCTCGTCACCTTGACCCCTTCGAACAGATCGCTTCGGGCGGCGGGGAGGTGACTTTTCGGTGTTGGCCTGATCGCATCGGCCTCAAAGACTGCCGCCCTAAGCTCCGCGCCGATGGCCGAGAATGGCCATCACGGCTAAACCTGTACCCTTGGTGCTCTTGCCCTTCGGGGAGAGGGACAGGCGCACATAGCGCCGCTGGCCTGTCGTGCCGCCGGTGTAGCCGAACGGTTCACCGCTCTCGACTTCACCCAGCACGTTGTCAGGCCGGACAAGCTCCCATTCCTTGCCGTCGTCACTGTGCTCCACAGCAACCTCGAAGCCGCTGGCCTTGCCACCCTCAGCTATGACGATGGCGAACGTGAGCGAGTCGAAACCCGCCGTGTCCACGGTCGCGCCGTTGGCCTTGCCGGAGTAGACCCCAGGCTCAACCACCGGCACGATTTTGATGCTGTTCCGCATGTCGCGCATGTCGGTGCCCTCCGAAAGAGGAGGCGGCCGTTAGGCCGCCACCTTGAGCTTCACGAACTTGTCGGGATGGGTCACGTCACCGCCCACGCGCTTGCGAGCATGGAACGTGGTGATGCCATTGCGGGCGCGGGTGTAAGGATCGCGCAGGATCGAAAGGCCAATGCGGTCCACGATCCGGTAGCCACTCCAATCACCGAACACGACAGGGAAGGCGTTCGCCGCGACATCGGGCATATCCACCGCCTCAATGACGGGGCGGCCGAGAAGCGTCATCGGAGCGCCTTCGGTGATCGGCTCATTCAGGAGGTAACGGCCCTGTCCATCCTTCCACAGGCGCATCAGGCCCATGGTGTTGCGGTTCATGAGCCACGCGCCGCGCTGGGCATAAGCTGTCGGCAGTGCGTGATACATGCGGATCAGGGCGTCAGCCGGATCGGTCGCCGCGAAGCCGTCAGCCTTGCCGGAGACGATCTCGGCAACACCCGCAGCCTGAAGAACGCCTTTCGGCTGTTTCACGCCCGTTCCGGCAACGAAAGCGGCGCTCTCTTTCCGGCCGAAGCTCTCGGCATAGTCGAGGCGAAGCTCTTGCTCCAGGTTGTAGGCGTTGTCCTCAAGCAACTGGTTCGACACTTCCGTGAAGGTCGCCAGCTCCCAGGGCGTGAGCGTCACTTGCTCGAAGGTCGGCTCAGAGCCGGTGCGATCCTCGATCTCGTCCACCCAATAGGCGGTCGTGCCGGACACGCGGCGCGGATAGCGGATCTCCGGGCCGGTGATCTGCACCACGCGGGCATACTGTCGGATGGGCGAGAACTCGACCATGTTCTTGAAGAGTTCGGTGCCGAACTCCGGCGGAGCGAGGTAGCCGGCCGAAGGATCGTTGGCGACGGTGAGGGTCTTCACCTCGTCCGCTTCCATCCGCTCGATGCCGCGCCGGAGGAAAGCATGAAACGCCTTTACCTCGATCTTCTCCGGTGCCGCCTTCGTCTCAGTGGTCGCGCCGGGCCGGTTGAGCTTGGCTTCGATCCGGTCGGCAACGGATTTGACCGAGCCAACCTTCTCCTCCACCGCCGTCAGGCGGGTGTCGATGGCCGAAACGGTCTCTGCCAGGCCATCAACGCGCTCGCTGATAGCCGCGACGCTCTCATTGCCCGAGTTACCGCCGGACGCGGTTTCCTTCTTTTCCATGGTCGTCCTCTTGGATGATGCCGCGCCCTTCGCGGCGGTGGTGCCGGCCGGAGCCGACTTCACTGAAAGCACGCGCGCCCGGCTCGACGCGGGACGCCGAACCAAGCTGATTTCGTGCAATTCGATCTCTAGGAGTGTGCGGGTGCCGTCCTGTCCGCGATCCGCCTTCACGGCGCGGTAGCCGATGGACAGGCCATCAATCCGGCCCGCGCGGGCTTGCTCATAGACTTCGCGACCGCCGGGCGTGTTGAGGTCCAGCCGGCCCTTCACCCGAAGCCCGATCTCGTCTTCCTCGATCTCCAGCCATTCACCGATGGGCTCGCCTTTGTGCTCCCGCAACATGAGAGGCATGGTGCCGCTCGCGTCGTGAGCCGACAGAGAGGCCGTGAAGGCTCCGGGCTCGATCACGTCGTTCACGTAATCGGCAGGCCGGCCGAAGAGGGATGCATAACCGGAGACAAGCCCGGCATCGCCGGTTGCAAACTTCACTTCGAGCGTGAGGTGTTCCATCACTCGTTCCCCGGCTTGCTGGCGTCTTCGGTGTTCATCGGCAGGCGGAATTGATCGCCGCCGGGATAGGGCGCACGGTTCTCGGCGGCCCTGACTTCGTTCGGGTTGAGAATGCCGTTCGTGACGGCCTTGGCATAAGCTTCGAAGCGGGCGGCAAGATCGGCCCGCGCCAGGTCATCGGCCAGGAACTCGGCATAGTATTCGCGGCGCTCTTCAGCCGTCAGAAGCGAGCGGCGGATTGCTCCTTCCCAGAGCTTCAGCCAGGGCAGGAGGGTGAGGGACAAGAACTGTTGTCCCATGCTCTCGGCATTGTTGTGCGTGGCGCGCTCAAGCTCTTGAAGCAGATGAAGCGGAATGCGGAAGCCACGCGCGATCTCCGCAATTTGGTGCCGCCGCAGCTCTAGAAACTGAAGATCCACAGACGTGAACTGAAGCGCCTGAAAGTCCATGCCGTCTTCGAGGATCAGCGTTCGGCCGCTGTTCGGGCCTCCGGCGTGAGCCGCGTTGAAGCTCTCCCGCAGGCGCTTGGCTAAGTCCGGTCCAACCATCTTGCCGTATTTGAAGACACCGCTCGGCCGCGCCCCATTGCTGAAGAGGCGCGCGCCGTGTTCCTCCATCACCAGCGCCAGGCCGATGGCCTCCCGCATCTGAGAGATGGGCGAAAGGCCGATATGCGGTGACGTGCCCAGCGTCTTCAGATGGAAGATTTCGGTTCGGTCATAGACGCGCTGGCCGCCATCACCGGACGAAACCTTATAGGAAGGCTCCATCGTCACCGGATCGACTTCGACGGTCACGCACGGCGACGGGATAGGGATAAGCTCGAAGATCCGGCCGTTCGTCCGGTTGATGAAGGCATAGGCGTTGCCGTGCAGGCAAAGGGCCGTCTGCATGAACAATCGGAACTCGAAGCTCGAAGTCCACTCGTTCGGCTGATCGTGCAGCAGTTCGGAAAGGGGATGATCGGCGGCCCGTTCCTTCCCGCCGTCTTCGGTGCGGCGGTAGAGGTGCAGCGGGAGTTGAGCGACGCTCTCGGCAATCACCTTCACGCTGGCATAAACCGTCGCGCAGCGCATCGCGCTCTCAGGGGTGACAACGGTGCCGGATGCGGTCGGGGATGCTCCGAACAGAGCAAGCAGCTCGGCCGAGGGGTTGGCCAGGGAAGATTTTGTTTCAGGTCGAAACAGACTTTTGAGCTTTTCGATCATTGTCGCCTTGCGCGTTACAAGGCGAAGATCGGCCCAATTCGAAGTAAGTCAAAGCAAACGAAGCAAGTAGAGGCGTCTTAAATATGCTGGAATTGTAACGCAATTTCAGGAGTTTGCGCGCATTCTATCAATCTCTTCTCGTGCTAGACGCTCGGCTTCCTGTCGTGAGTGTCCGCCATCATATTCAAGGATCGCCGCCCGCTCCTCGAAGGCCATCCGCCAGTCGTTTTCGTCCCAGCCATTATCGTTTCGGCGGGGAACATGGGGAACACGGGGAACAGAATAGATAAGGCATTGAGAATAATTGCTTTTTCCTGTTCCCTCCTCTGTTCCCCTCACCGTAGTGGCGTGGGGAACATGGGGAACAGACCGTTCCTTCCGGGCGAAGGCTGCAAAGCGGCTAAGGTCAGGCATCAACCGAAATCCCTCTCGGCATAGGAAACCGGCTCAGGCTCCCCGAGAATGTCGGAGCTGACGATGTAGCAGCGCACCGGGCTCGCGATGTGCGGCAACCGGGTCTTTACCTGTGGCTTGCCGTCGCCGCCGGTAATGAGATAGCCGCGCTGATGCAGGGCCTTCGCGACAGCTCCGGCGTCCATGCCCGCACAGACTTCCGTGCGCCACGCCTCCGGCATCACCAGATATTCCGTTCCACCGTTGGCAGCCCGCCGCCGGAAACCAGCCCGGTTGTTGATCCGCACCTCGATAGGGCTTCCGACGCTATCCGTCGGGACCAGCTCACCCATCGGCTCGAAACGGGACATGCCGTGCAACTCAATGAAGCGCCGGACGGCGGCAATCGCCTCACGCTCCTCGGCCGGCTCCACGCCACCACGTGCGGCAAGCCAGTCCTGAAAGCACCGGGCGGCCGCCTTTGTCGCCTCTCCCGGCGTCCAAGGCAGAACGCCGGCCGTCGTCGCCATCTCGCCACCGGCCGCCACCAATCCGAAGCGGGCGGCCACACGGCTGACCTGGCCGTCCGCGCCGGGCGGGCAGTTCTCAGCAAGAAACTCGTCTATGTAGCCTTTGACGGCTGGCGCGATGGCATCGAAGTTGTCCACCAGCGTGCGCACAAACGTCCGGCTGGGATGGCCGTAGTGCTCGCCCGCCGCCATTTTCAGGTGCCGGGCGAATGCATCGGCCGAGGGGAAGCCGTGAAGGTTCTCGAAGAGGCCGAGCCCCGCGCCCGCGTCGGCGGGAATGTCCACGATCCGCACTTGCTGTCCGGCGGCCACTTTTCGGCCGCGACCATCCTCCGCGATCTTGTCGGCAAGGCTCAGCTCACCGCTCGACAGGAAGAGCAAGCGCCACTCAGCCGGTGGGCGGGCTTCTCCGCTTCGCGTGGCGCGCGCCTTGCCAACCCCGTTCGCCAGCATATAGGCGATCTGCCCGGCATCGCGGCCGTCAACCTGGCCCATTTCATCGAGACAAAGAAGGCAGTCGCAGTGCATCGCCGCCACGCCTTCGAGCCCGTTCGAAGTTGCGCGCCAGGTGCGCACATATCCTCGAATGCCGCCGCCACCCCAGGCAGAGCCGGCCACCACGAGCGCGGTGCTCTTGCCTGTGGACGAAGCGCCTCGGAAGTGAAACCCGCCGCTCTCCGCGCCGGTCGGATAAAGCAGTGGCGCGGCGAAGGCGGTCGAGAGTGCCAGCACCAGGCGGGAGTTGCCGACAGCGAGGCGGCCGACCTGTTCTTGCCAGCTCTCCAGCGTGCCGGATTCGCGCAAGGCATGATCGACCGCGCCATTGGTTTGCAGAATAACCCGCTCACCCATTGTTCAACTCCAAAGTCTGGTTGCTGAAGACGAAGGCGCGGCCGTGCCAGCCGACGCGGCCGACGCATCGCGCTTTCGCACCGGGCCGGGCGGTGCTGATGTACTCATGCAGCGCCTCACGCGCGAACTTGCCGTGGCTCAGGACCAAACCAAGGGAAAGCAGCCGCTCCCGGTAGGCGTTGCCATCGCCGGCCAGCATCGCCATGGGCATCGCCCAGGTTTTCACGCGACCGTCGCGGTCGGTAATCTGCAGAAGCCTCCCCCAATCCTCGTTTTCGGAAGAGCGGGTGTCCGCGATCACTTCGAGCGGCGAGGCGAACCAGCGCCACTCCTCGGTTGTGATGCCGAGGTCTCGGTCTTTCGTCTGGACCTTCTTTTCCACGCCGCGTTCAGTGACGCGAAACGGCCATTCTCGCTTTGCAGCTTTTGCTGGCTTCTCGGCGGGCGGATGCTCGTCATGGTCCTGCATGGAGCCATTCGGAGTAGATGCGCCCATGGGAGCGGGCACATCCGCGAAACGATCATGTCGCTCAAGCCGCACGATTATCCTCGGCTTTCTCGACCATGAATTTCTTCAGGTCGTCGTAGACGAATGCGGCCGAACGCACGTAGGCAACCAGCTTGTCCAAGTGGTAGCCCATCCCCGTAATATCGGGGACGGTTGCATGCATGCGGAGCATTTCGCCGTAGAGACAAATCAGAGCGGCCATCTCCTCGATGTACTCGCAGGAAGCCGCAGGCGAACCGTGAGGGGCGGGTGTCCGTTTCGCCATGCTCACCCTCCTCGATCATCATGGAAATCATTGGTGCGCCTTGCGATGTGAGCCCGCCCGGCCGAATGACGGGCGCGGGCGTTCGCCCGTCGCGTCAGCTCATCAAGCAGATCATCCCCGGCCGCCTTCAGGGCATCGATGACGGCAAGAATTTCGTCGTCATCGTGGTTGACCATCATCGCCTTGATGGCCCGGATCTGACAGAAAATAGGCTCGATCATGCCAGCTCCCAGCCTTGGAAATGACGGCGATCATCGCTCCAGATCGGCCGGAACCGGGGCATTGCCATCAGCGTCATCTTGTGGTTCATATTGGGCTTGCGCACTTTGGACGGTGCCGCATTCTTTTCGCTGCGACGGGCGGCCAGGCCCGTCGCAGTTTCCGTTTTCAAGCTCATTATTGTCGCTCCGATGTGTTGGTGAGAGGGGTGCCCAGCTTCTCCATCGCCCAGGCATCGAGGTCTTCGCGGCGGTAAAGAACGGCCCGCCCGAACTTCTGGAATTTGGGGCCGCCACCCACTGAACGTGCCTTATTGAGAGTGGCGACAGCGACGGAAACGCCGTGCGCCTCCATCAAATACTCAGCCGCTTCGGGCGGGTTGAAACGCTGTTTGCGGAGGCGAGGAGGGAGGGAGGTTTGCAGCTCCATGTCTTAGCCCTCCATCCGCACAAGCTGGGAGACGGCTACGAGCACGAGCCCATTGAGAACCGCGACGCGGTAAAGGGTCTGGTACGCGGGGTAGCCCTTTTCGAACCTCGACACCTTGCCGCGGTCGTAATGGATTTCTGCGGAGAGGTTCGGAGAAACCCTGATCTCATCGACGCGGCGGGCGAGCCCTTCGTCCTCGATAATCGCCTTCAGCGCCTCACCAAAGAGATGCTGGCCGGTCAGCGGGCACACGGTGAAAGTAGGCTGCCAATCGTCACCCATGCCGGAGAGGATCGAACCTTCTTGGTTGAGATGCCACGTCATCCAAGTGGCGTAGGCGCTCTCCTTGCGCGGCCCATTGAGCACAACGGCCAAGAGAAAAAAGGCGGCGCGAAAAGCATCAAGCTCGATACCGCCCCCAGGGCCAGCCTTCCCCTTCAAAAGCTGAGGATCATGCCCAACGCCTTTCTCGGCTGCCAGCTTGAGCACCTCTTGGTTGATCTCATTCTCAGGATCGAAATGAGCCGACTGTTCCTTCAGGGCGCGCTCAAGCTCGGTGAACTCGCTCATCGGCATCTTGAGCAAGGTCACGAGATGAGCGGAAAAGGTCTTCAATTTCATTGGCCATTCTCCGCAAAAATCTCCGGGATGTTCCCGCGATTTTCGATACTTGTCGCGGGCGCGCCGGAAGTCAACGGAAAACTTAGGGATTAATGAAAGAATTAGCCGCAAAGTTTTGGCCCGGTTCTCTTGGCTGTGGAAAACCGGGCCACTGGGTCAAACGGCTCTCTGGTTCAGCGCCATCAATTCCCGCACCACAGCGCAGGCGAATGCCTCGTTGTGAGGGCCGTCCGCTTTGGCGAGATCGCGTTCCAACTCCTCGATCCCGCCCCAGCCCGGCATCCGATAACGGGAGCCGGGCAATTGTCTGGCGCTGTCCACGCCCAACCAGCTTTTTCCTCCTTGGAAAAAGCTTGATTATCGGCACGGGCCGGCGTCTCGAAGATGCGCTTGCGAGGAACAGTCTCGATCTTGGAGAGGCGCATGTCTTCAGCCTCCGCAGCGGCAAGACCGCTTGCCTCTCTGGCCTTCCGAATCCCCTCTCGCCACTGATCGAAGGCCGCGACAATCTCATTGACGCGCGCCTGCGCCTTCGGGTCACGGAAAGACCGGGCGCGAAGATCGTCGGCTTGGCCGCCATACCACCAGCGGCCGTCCAGCCGTCCCTTCGGAGCGGGAATTGCGAGGCGGTAATCACTCTCTTGGTAGAAGACACCCTCCGGCGGATGCTTCGGCCTCATGACGCCATACCGATCACATGCCGCCTCCATGATCGGATCATGGGCGTCACAGTCGGCCGCAGCCGCCTCCCACTGGCGTCCAAGCTCCAGAAGATCGGCGTCAGGGTGCGGCTCGGCAGCTTTCGCCATCACCAGCGGTGCGGCGACAATGGCCGTTCCGGCAAGGGTTGAGCCGGTGGCGGTGAGGAAAGCTCGGCGAGACAGGGCAGGGCGGTTTGTGCTAAATCCAGTTTCAGCCAGAGACATGTCTTGCTCCGTAAGCGATAGCGTTGATGGCTAGGCCGCGTTGGGTGCTGCACACACCTGGCGCGGCCGTTTTCGTGAAGTGTATGTTTTCACGTGATTACAGTGTGCTCACAGAACGCTGCTTGTCAACATGTATTCACGTGAGTACATTGTGCTCATGATTACAGCGGTTCAGTCCAAAATGGCGCGCGCGGCTCTCGGCTGGGGAGTGCGTGATCTCGCACGAGAAGCGAATGTTGGCGTCAGCACCGTCACGCGGTTCGAGGCTGGGGCAGAGCCAATTCCCGCCACCCTAGAAGCCATCCGAAGAGCCCTCGAAGCCGCTGGCGTCGAGTTCATTCCTGAGAATGGGGGTGGACCGGGGGTGAGGCTGAAGAAGGCTCTTCCGGTCGGAACCGCTGATGGCTCAGACAGTTAAACCAGCGCTACGTGCGGCAAACAGACAGTGGACAAGTTGAGGCGCCCTGCCTATATTCCAACCTGAAAAGCCGCCCTGCCTTACCGAATTGTCGCCGGATGGCGTGCGTGTTCAGCATTCGCTGATCTAGGGAGGCAGGGCGCACCCCCCTCAACGAAAATCCCATACATCCTCGATCTTGCGGCCAAGCATGGTGCGCCACTGGCTGGCATCGTCCTTGTCGCGCTTGTAGGACCGGGCAATTGCCCCAGCGCACATATCTGCCAATTGAATCAGCCGGTCATTCGCGGAATTGCTGAAGGCGATCTGTCGGATTGCGCCATCGCCGGTATGCCGCCGGAGATATGCGCCGAGTTCCTTCTTGAACTCCTTGTCTCCCGATCCGTCAATAATAACCTTGGCGTTTTTCAGCAGCCCATTGTCGAACTTGAGCATGGACTTCACAAAGAAAGAATAGAAGCTCTCTTTGTCCGATCTCAGGCGTCCGCTATAGATTTTCTCTTTCTCAACTACAATTGCACGTACTTTGAAATCAAATTGATTGACGCAGGCGAAGAATGCATCCCGGATTTCAGGTCTCGACTTGCTGAACTTATACTCGCCCTTGATGCCCGATTTGCGAGCAAGCTCATCAATTGCTGTGCCGGCGCGGGCCGCTTGCTCAGATGACTGGAACGCGACCAAGGCCAATACAAATACGGCAGAGGATCCCTTTGCCAGTTTGAACCCTGGGTCGCCCGACTCATCAATGAAAACGATCATTCAGTTTTCTATGCAGCTTGGCCTTTATTGAGCAAGGCCAACGGTTTGTCTTCAACAGCCCTGGGTCAGGTTTCTTGGCTGTTCCCCTTGTTCCCCAAGCCCAAGAGCGTTGGGGAACAGACCCGGCACGGAATTGTGCCCTTATGAATCAATGGGTTAGCGCGGCTGTTCCCCATGTTCCCCTTGTTCCCCACGAAAATGATCAATCTGGAAACGAAATCACCGCGCCGCCCGGCTTGGTAGCTGCACGACCTTCCCTTCCTCGCCCGTCATTTGCGCATGGATCGTCCGCGCCACCTTATCGGCCGCCGCGATCAGGACGCTATCGAGGTGATGGACATAGCGGCTTGTCACCGATCCGGCCGCATGGCCCAGCATTGCGGCAATGGTGCTCTCGGTGAAGCCTAAGTCGCCGGCAACGCTGGCGAAGGAATGCCGGAGGGTGTGCGGCGTCACGTCCGTGAATTTTGCCCGCTCCGCGATCCGCTTCCACCCACCCGGCAGGCCGCCATAATGGCCGTTGCCACCCCTCACAGCAGGTAGGACATAGGGACACCCCTTCCGCCTCTCGATCCTCGCCAGCAGATCGAAAACCGGGCGGCCGATGGGCCGGACGGATGCACCCTCTTTCGAATCATCCAGCCTGAAGCAGCCCCCCGCCTCGTCCACCTCGGACCACTTCAGACCTTGGATTTCGTCCAGGCGGCAAGCCGTCAGGGCAAGCAGCCAAATGCCATGAAGCGCCTGTTCCGTCTCGGCCTCCGCCTCGGCTTTCTCAAGCGCCTCGCCCAGCCGGCGGTACTCCTCGGCAGTGAGCCGCCGCCGGCGTTTCTTGTCGGCAGGACGCTTCACGCCTTGCGCCGGGTTGAACGGAATGACGCCTTCGGACACGGCGAAGGACAGGATGCCGCCCAGCAGGCCGGCGGTGCGGGCGGCCGTGCCGGTCCCACCCTCAACAATAGCTTTGCCGCGCGGCTTGCCGGTCTTCTCGACGGTGGCGGTCTTTCCGGCCGCCACGTCACGGATGAAGCGGTGAATGTCGGCTTGCGCCAGGTCACGAACCAGCTTCGAGCCCAGCAAGGGGATGATGTGCCGCTCGATCCGGCCACGATCCACGTAGAGGGTAGAGGCTTTCTTCGCCCGGCCGCCCTTGCCCATGATCAAGCCACGCTCGGCCGCTTCGAGGTAGTTGGCGCATAGCTCCTTCACGGTGAGGGAGTTGCGGCGCGTAGCCCGTTCCTCGGCTGGATCTTCACCCTTCAGAACGTCGCCCAGCGTCATCATGGCGAGCTTGCGGGCCTCTTCGGTCGTCAGCTTGCCGTGAGGCCCGATGGTCATTCTCTTCCGCTGGCCGGACTTGTTGCGGTAATCGGCATAATAGACCCGCTTGCCGGACGGAAAGACACGGACGCCGAAGCCGGGAAGGTCGCTGCACCAGATGAAATACGGCTTCTCCCGCAGCTCGGCCGCGTCAACGATTTTCTTGGTGAGCTTCGGCATCTGTGACCCTTGCCTTCGGGGTTAGGCCGTGTGGACGGATTTGGCCAAGATGAAGCCTGCGACGAGCGCGACGAAGGAAGCAAAGTTTCGCTTTGTCTTCTCGCAGCGTAGGGCGATGCGCT
>JGI26049J44785_1000499_pt1 | contig 21531 bp, 21 predicted proteins | sample HigsolmetaGSP11D_FD_44785 | JGI IMG/M metagenome (IMG submission 44785)
GGGAGTGGAAGCGACGCAGTACGGACGGGGACATTCTGCAATCCGTGAAACGGGCAAGCGATTTGCTGGAGAAAAAGGCGGAAACATCCGGGCAAAACATCAGCATGTGGCTGGACGATTTCCATACCGCTTTTGAAGAGATCAATGTGAATGATGAATTTCTTCTCGATCTCTCGGCAAGGGAAGTATACCGCCGGCTTACCCTTTTTTTGCCTGTCGAACGGGAATGGGAGCCGCTTTACAAACTGACTGCTGCCTATGAATTGTTTAAGTACATTAACACGATTTGTTTGAAAAATGACTTTTTTTCGTCCACGGCTCTCATGCAATTTTTGTCCGGCGAAGCGGAAGAAGCGGCAAACCAGCTGTCGTCCGCAGCGCTCCCGTTTGTTTTTGATCCGTTTATCGCTTATTTCCGCGAAAACACCCGTGAGCTGGCAGAAAGTGTATCCCTCTACGAACTTGAAACCGTTGATTTTTACCGAATCCTCTGGTCGCGCCTGCTAAAGAAAGAAAATTGGCGGAAAGAGGAAGAGGCGCGTTTAAGGAAGGAAATTTTAAACAGCATTGATGCCGGTGAAAATCTCTCCTCCACGAAGGTGCTCTGCTTCATCCATCTCGCCTTTTTGCTCGGGAATGACGACACCGCGCTGTTTTTTCTCAGGCAGCTGGCTCAAAGCGGCGTCAATACAGCCGTATATATGCCGTACTGGTTCTTGGAACTGAAAGCGGACGAGAGACTGTTCCGCTATATCTCCGCTGCCTTACCGATGATCCCGCGCCTTTTGGAAACATGCGGGGATGACTATGACAAGGCTGCCTATATGCGAATGTTTTTCCGCTCCATCAATGAACAGGCGCTCTCCGCCCAGCAGCTGAAATTACTGGAAAAACTGTACCGCGCCTTTTTGCCTGTCAGCGCCCCGAAATACGGGGATATTTTATTTTTATCCGCAAGATACAGGGAGTGGGCGGAACTCCAGACACTGATCGGCAATACACCCGAGGATATGGCAAAAGAAAAACTCGAACGGGTTGCAAAGCAAGCACCTGAAGTCCTCCTCCCTCTTTACCACCGGGCGGTCGGCATCTGTATCGGGGAAAAAAACCGGAAGTCCTATCAAAAAGCCGTCCGCTATTTGAAAAAATTAAAAGCCATTTACCGGAAACGCCATGAAGAGGAAAGGTGGTACGCATTCTTTGACGAAATCAAGGAACGGACAAAACGGATGCGCGCTTTTCAGGAAGAATGCAGGAGGGGAAATTTGACCGATGCAGATGGAATATGATGTAAAAATCAATATACAACCGGATCCGGGCGGGCGTTATTTCTTATATGCCGAAGACCGGGCCGGAAACGAAGCCGATCCTTCCTACTGGGCGCCGTCTTTGTTGATGTGGCATGAAGAAAGTTTTTATGGCGCCTTCATACCGTACACGCGTTTCGGAAACCGCAGCGGGATTTTGGCCGACAGCTTTACGCTTTTGTCCCTGCTCGGAAAAGAAGGTTTCAGTTCGATGTTGCGATGGGATTGGGATGAACGCGGGCAAATTTATCTTGCTGTGGCTCCCGTGCTGCTTGATGCCGTTTTAAGCGGCGGCTGGCTTGCGACAGCGGCTGCACTTCCGGAAGAAGAAGCATGGGCGATAGAGCTGCCTGATACCGTCATCCACGAGTTCAACCCGTCATTTTGGGACCGGGAGCTGGATGAAAAACCTTTGTCGCGCGTGCTCTCCGAATGGTACGGAGAAGCGGCCCGTTCTTTTATCGCCAGCCGGCCGCAATTGAAGCGGCAATTCATGGAGCTGAAAAAATCAGGCTTTACAAACCAGGAACTCACCTCCTATTTTGACAAGCGACGCTTTCAACTATGGGCGGGCGAAGCGTCCCTCCCCTTTACAATTGGGATCCGCCTTTTTGAACCTGACACGGATGGGGGGTACTGGAAGCTTGAGACCGTGTTGCGCGACCGTGATAAACCGGAACGGCTGCTCGTCTACCCTCGGCAAAAGCTGTATAAAAAATGGCAGCCATTTGAAGAAGAGATCCGGCTCGAACAGGCAAGATGGGGAAAATTGTTCCCTTGGCTTCATGATGAAAACGGGCAGCTGCGCAATGAACTCGAAGAAAACCAAGCATGGGCATTCTTCGTTCACGCCAGCGAAAAGCTTCTCCCGCTCGGTGTCGAAATTATGCTGCCGTCCTGGTGGTCATCCGTTAAAAACGCCAATATGCGGCTGAAAGCTAAACTGAAAAAAAACACAAGCTACCGGTCTTTTTTTAATCTTAATACGGTGCTCGAATTTGACTGGCGGATTTCCTTAAATGGGGCAGAAATGAGCGAAGAAGCGTTCCAAAATCTGATCAACAAGGGGCGCCGCTTTGTGAAAGCGGGAGACGAGTGGATCACACTTGATCCGAAGATGATTCGATCGCTGCAGGCGCTTATGGAAAAAGCCAAAAAAGAGGGGCTCCATCTTCAGGATCTGCTCGCACAAACTTCCGAATCCGAAGAGGAAACGGATGAAGAAGAAACAGAGGATGTGCAGGCGCTCGCCCGGATTCAAATTGAACTGAACCAGTCATTAAAAAAGTTTATCCGAAAGCTTTCCAATCTGACCGAAATGCCATCCGTCCCGATCCCGCCCGGATTTCAGGGCGATTTGCGGCCGTACCAGCAGCTCGGCTTAAACTGGCTTGCCTTTTTGCGTGATTGCGGGTTTGGCGCCGTACTGGCAGACGATATGGGGCTTGGGAAAACCGTGCAGCTGATCGCTTACCTTCTCCATGTGAAATATACGAAACAGCCGGAAAAACCGGCGCTTATCATCTGTCCGACATCTGTCCTCGGCAACTGGCAGCGGGAAATCGAAAAATTTGGAAACAGCTTAAATGTCGCCCTCCATTACGGACCGAACCGGGAAAAAGAAAAACTGGGGGATTACTATCAACATGCCGATGTTGTACTGACGAGCTACGGGATTGCCAACCTTGATTTCGAGGCATTGTCAGCTGTGGAATGGAGCACGATCGCCCTTGATGAAGCGCAAAACATTAAAAATGCGGAGACGAAACAGTCGCGGGCGATCCGGAAACTAAAGGGCAGGCACTATATTGCTTTGACCGGCACCCCGATGGAAAACCGGCTCTCAGAACTGTGGGCGATCTTTGATTTTACCAATAAAGGCTATTTGGGCACGTTCAGGCAGTTCCAAAAACGGTTCATCGCCCCGATCGAAAAGGATGGATCGAAAGAAAAAATCCGCGAGCTTAAGCGCCTCATTCAGCCGTTTTTGCTACGCCGGACGAAAAAAGATCCGGATGTGGAACTGAATCTGCCCGAAAAGCTGGAGCAAAAAGAATATTGCCCGCTGACGGCGGAGCAGGCGGCTCTGTATGAAGAAACGGTGCAAAATGCTTTTAAGGGGATCGACCAGCTGAGCGGGCTTGGCAGAAGAGCGCTGATTTTGCAGATGCTGAACCGGCTGAAGCAGCTGTGCAACCATCCTGCCCTGTTTCTGAAAGAAGAAAAACCGGCGCACCTTTTGGAACGGTCATTTAAATTGGAAAAACTGGCCACGCTGACAGAAGCCATTTTGAATACGGGAGAATCATGCCTGATTTTCACCCAGTATATCGGGATGGGCCAGATGATTCGGCAAATGATGAAGGAGCTGTTCGGTCTTGACGTTCCGTTTTTAAACGGAAGCATGCCGAAAGCAAAACGCGACCAGTTGATCCGTGATTTTCAAAACAAGGCGTTCCCTGTTTTTCTCCTGAGCTTAAAAGCCGGGGGAACGGGCTTGAACTTAACAGCGGCCAATCATGTCATTCATTATGACCGCTGGTGGAACCCGGCTGTTGAAAACCAGGCAACAGACAGGGCGCATCGCATCGGACAGCAGCGGTTTGTCCATGTCCATAAATTGATTGCGACCGGCACACTTGAAGAAAAGATTGACGCCATGCTTGAAAAAAAACAGGCACTGAACGACGAAATTATCCAAAGTGACAACTGGGTAACTGAGCTGTCCGATGACGAATTGAAACATTTGGTTTTGCTGCAAAGTTAAAGGGAGAGGAGTACCACTTTATGCCTCCTCCCCTTCCGTTATTTTTTGAATATTTATTATTATCTATGAAAAGGAGGGGACGTAACCATGAAAAAGTCTTGGGCTATTATTGGTATCATTGCTGCCGTTGTTGTTATTGGAATCATAGTTGGTGTGGTTGTTTATGAAAAGGAAAAGCCCAGCTATCCAAAATGGGTGGGCCACAGTAAGAGCGGCAAATGGACTGCTGTATTATCGTATAACGGAGAGAAATATGAGGATGTTAACTATTCTGGAGATTTCATTTGGAATGGCTCCAAAAAAGAAAAAAAGAAAGTGTATGTCTTGAAATCGCAATATTGGATCGGTGGTAAAATGGAAGTTGGAGACAAAACGGAAGTGAAAGAAAGAGTGTCACCGGACACCGGATTTGTGGAGTATACAGATGCGCCGAAAAAAGGAGAACATCCAAAAGTCATTATCTATTGGGAAGAAAATAACAAAGTCCATAAGGAAGTCATTCCATTAAAAAAGAAAAAATAGTGCTGAAAAATACACGTAAAGCCGCTCTGTTTTATGACGCAGAGCGGCCTTTTCCGTTTAATCTTTCTTTAAATGCCTCAATTAATTGCTCGCCTTCATACCCTTCGCGGACCAGCTCCTCGAGCAGTTTTTCCGCATACGCGATCCGTCTCGAGCGCATTTTCCCTTCGAGCAGAACGCTGATCGTCCCGTCAAATTCTCTTATTCCCCTAACCCGGGTCGAAAGCGGTGCCGGATCATTGTTCTCGTAAGTGATCACGACTTCGGTATCAAGCTCCGTCTGCTGCTTTTCTCTTTCCGCAAAAAACGGCAAATACTTGCGCTCCGTGTACGCTTCAATCAGCCAGGTGCCCCTTCCGTCTTCCTTGTTCAGAATCAACCCGTCAATCAACGGAATCGACACCCGTTCGCCGTCATTCAAAATGGTAAGTGACAGGATCTTAAATGTTTTCATCCCTTTCCTCCCTATTCGTTTGTAAAAATTATAACATACATCCAACCTACGATCACCGATCACGCCAAGTTTCTCCCCTCGTCTCAAAAGACCGGTGACTGCCATGTTTTTGCCGGCCGACAATGCCCATCTCCATACGAAAAAAATTTTAAATTATACCATATCCCTTTTTTGTCGCCGAAATTTGTAAAAATCACGCGTGAAAAATTGATTTTTGCCCGAAAAAAGGGGGCGATTTTTGAAAAATGACGATTTTACACGAAAATGGAAAGCCGGTAAGATAAATGCAGGAAGGGGGTGGCACAGTTGATTAACCAGGTCACATTAGTTGGAAGGCTTACAAAAGATCCGGATCTTCACTACACNGCAGATGGAAAACCGGTGTTAAATGTTACGCTTGCCTTAAACCGCCATTACCGGAACCAATTTGGCGAAACGTTAACCGATTTTGTCCAATGTACCCTTTGGAATAAAATCGCAGAAAACACAAGCAAATATTGCGCAAAAGGTTCCATGCTCGGCATTACCGGTCGGATTCAGACCCGCCATTATGATAATAAAGAAGGAAAAAGGGTTTATGTCACCGAAGTCATTGCCGACACAGTCCAATTTTTAAGCAAACGGCCGGAAAACAAGCCGCTGCAAAAAACCGGTCAGGGAGGGTAGCATGCAATGGAAGATGCAGCAAAACGGTTGGATGCACTTGAGCGGGTCTTAGCGGATATGATCGTCAAGCAGGGCATGCTGAACCGGCAGCTTGCACTTTTGATGCAGGAAGTAAAACGGATAGAGGAAGAGAGCCGCAAAATGCCCGCACTCGTGCCACACCTGAAGTAACGTAAGAGTTTTCCTTTCCTAACTTTTTTCCATTTACCAGTTCCTAAATGTTTCTCCTATTTTGCCCCATCAGAGAGAATGTGTTTGTTATCAATACCGATCCTCTTCTTATCCCCTTTTCTTTTTTGTCAGCTGGACATCCGGCTGATTTTTTTTCGGGAAAAAGCGGCCTGGTGCCCCGTCTTTATTTTTCAAGCGCAAACATGATTTCCGCTTCACAGGCAAGCTCCCCGTCGACGGTGGCAACCGCTTTGCCTTTTCCGACCGGCCCTTTCAAGCGGATGATTTCCACTTCGAGATGAAGCTGGTCTCCCGGTTTCACCTGGCGTTTAAACCGGCATTTGTCAATCCCTGCAAAAAGCGCAAGTTTCCCGCGGTTTTCTTCCTTTTTTAACATGGCGACAGCGCCCACTTGTGCGAGCGCCTCCACAATCAATACACCCGGCATGACCGGATAGGACGGGAAGTGGCCGGCAAAAAAGGGTTCATTTCCAGATACATTTTTGATTCCAACCGCACGTTTTCCTTCTTCCACTTCAAGAATACGATCAATCAATAAAAAAGGATAACGATGCGGGAGAATGTCTTTAATTTGTTGCAAATCCAACATTGGCAAAAATCCTCCATTTTCAGTTTCAATCCGGGAGCGAACAAGGCGGGGGCAGGATCCAAACAGCTGCCTTCCCCGGGATCCGCCTTAAAGTGCAAGACAGCTGTTTTCCGTAAAAAACGAATCATCAGGAACGGATGTTATTTACAAGGCCCATCATCTGGTCGGACAATGTAATCGTCTTTGACTGGAACTGATACAACCGTTCTGTTTTCGTTAGCTCCGTTATTTCAGTGGAAAGGTCGACATTCGATTTTTCAAGCACGCCCTGCTGCATAGAAATCTGGCTGCGGGTTGCACCTGTCAAATCTGTGTACACATTTGCCGCATTAACGTTTTGCGGCAGTCTCAGCAAGTTGTTCCCGACCTGTTCCAGCACTTGCGGATTGCGCATTTGGACAACGCCGAGGTTAAAGCTTTCCCGCGTGCCATCACTGTATGCCACCTGCAAGGTCCCGTTTGGCCTGATCGCGTAATCTGCTACATTGCCCCGAAATGTAATCATCGCGTTATGCTCATCCAGGACAGGGTTCCCGTTCGCATCAGTGAGCACACTTCTATTGTTTCCGAGCGGGGACACTTCCAATGCGCCATTGCGCGTAAATGCCACTTCATCACTGCCATTTGCCCGGGCAAGCACTTTTAAATACTGGTTTTCTTTTGTAAAGGCCATATCAAGGGCGCGTCCGGTATGTTCAAGTGCCCCCTGCGATGGGGAAATGACCGCTTGTGCCAGTTTTGCCCCCGTGCCGGTCCGGATGCCGTACGGCGTTTTTCTGCCTGTTTCTTTGGATGTATCCGGCTGGTTGTTGATTTGCTGGACGAGCAGATCGGTAAAGCTCGCCTGTTTGCTTTTATAGCCGTTTGTATCCACATTGGCAACATTATGGCTGATGGTATCGATTTTGTCCTGCAACTGCCTGAGCGTGTTCGTTGCTGTCAGCATGGATTGATTCATGGCGCTATTTCACCCTACCATTCTCCGTTATACTTTTCCTACGTCGTTTACGGCTTTGCCGAGGCTTGCATCATAAGCCTGCAGTACTTTTTGATTGGCTTCAAAAGAGCGGTAAGCACTCATCATATCTGTCATTGTTTTTGTCTCATCGACATTGGAAGATTCCAGGAAGCCCTGCTTGATTTGAAAGCCGTTTTGGCCTGCAGCCGGCAGCGCACCGTTATTCGCGAGCGTATATAAACCGTCGCCTGTTTTCTCAAGCTGTGCCGGATTTTGGGCGTAAGCAAGGCCGATCGTACCTGCATAGCGCCCGTTCTCCGTTACCGCGCCAGCCGCATCGACGGAAAAATCGGTTCCNCCTGTCCGAATCCGGCCCCCGTTTTCATCCAGCACATAATGGCCGGAAGCGGTCGTTAAATAGCCTTCCGGGTTTACCGTGAAATTCCCGTTCCGCGTATAGACTTCATGGCCGTTGCCATCATCGATGCGGAAGAACAGGCTCCCCTCCGGTGAAGCTTGATCGAATATGGCCAAATCGGTCCGGTTGCCTGTTTCTTCAAGGTCGCCCTGTTTAAAAAGCGGCAGTGTTTCCTGCATGTAAACACCGGTCGCAAGTGACCCGACCGATTTCACCACTTCGCCTGTTGTCCCGTTTTTATCCATATAACTGAGCAGCATTTTCGGGAAAGAGCGGATCGATGACTGGTCCGTTTTATATCCCGGCGTATCTGCGTTGGATAAATTATTGGCGAGCAAATCCGTTTTCCGCTGCTGGGCGATCATCCCGGAAGCCGCTGTATACAAACCCCGTAACATTGCCATTCACCTCGCTGGAGCATTCATCAAACGTTTGATTAAACGAGTTTTCTTTTTGAAATTTTATCGATATTTTCAAGCATGACGCCTGTTCCGATCGCTACAGAACTCATCGGATTTTCGGCAACAAGGACCGGTACTTTAATTTCTTCGGCAAGCAATTGGTCAATACCGTGCAAAAGGGCCCCACCGCCTGTTAAAATGACACCACGATCAATGATGTCGGCTGACAGTTCAGGAGGCGTTTTCTCCAAAACGTTTTTCGTGGCGTGGACAATGATGGATACGGATTCACGCAGCGCTTTTTCAATTTCAGCAGATTTAATCGTAATCGTCCGCGGCAAGCCGGAAACCATATCCCTGCCCCGGATGTCCATTTCTTCATTGCGGGCGCCCGGAAATACCGTGCCGATATTCATCTTGATATTCTCCGCCGTCCGTTCGCCGATCAGCAGTTTGTACTCCCGTTTTATATACTGCAGAATTTCATTGTCAAATTTGTCACCGGCCATTTTGATGGACGAGCTTGTCACGATGTCCCCCATCGATAGTACCGCAATATCCGTCGTGCCGCCGCCGATATCAACCACCATGTTCCCGCTCGGCTGGAAAATGTCCATGCCTGCACCGATGGCCGCCACTTTCGGTTCTTCTTCCAAGTAAACATTTTTCCCGCCGCTTTTTTCTGCTGCCTCGCGGATCGCTTTCTGCTCCACGCTCGTAATATTCGTTGGGCAGCAAATCAAAATGCGCGGTTTCGATAAGAATCCCTTTACATTCAGCTTGTTAATAAAATACCGCAGCATTGTTTCTGTTACGTCAAAATCGGCAATGACACCGTCTTTCAACGGGCGGATGGCGACTATATTGCCTGGTGTCCTGCCAACCATGCGGCGCGCTTCCTCCCCGACTGCGAGCACTTTGTTGGCTGTTTTCTCAATGGCCACAACAGATGGCTCATTCAGCACAATTCCCTGGCCTTTTACGTGGATCAGTACATTCGCGGTACCCAAATCAATTCCGATATCCTTTGCAAACATGTATGTGCTCCTTCCTCATTTTTCAAACTTTTTTAGGACGATTTATCTATTCGAAGTCTATCATTGTCTGTTATCCCTGATTATTTATTTTAGCATATTTTTGCCGGGTTTCGGGATCATTTGTCAAATTTTATTTTCGGGTATTTTTCAAGCGGGGTAAACGGAGGGGATTTTACAGGGGCCGGTCTTTCAAAAAAGCGGCTTCCGCATGGGTGTCCTTTTTAATTTTGCGACAGCTGTTTACCGGATGGAAGCAGCTGCGCACTGTCACCGGAATCGTTCCCCAAACCGATCCGGTCCGTAAAAAGAAGCAACCGCGCAATTCGATTGCTTCTTTCAGGGATCATGGAGCCCTCATGAGCCGGAAAGCGCTGCTAACGGTTTTGCTGTTATTCTGTGACTGGATACTCTTCTTTTTTATATTTTTGCTTCGTTGCTTCCCCTCCGCGCAAATGGCGGACAGATTTATGGTAATCGAGGATATCCTTTACCTCATTTGCCAGTTCCGGATTGATTTCCGGCAGCCTTTCCGTCAAATCTTTATGGACAGTACTTTTGGATACGCCAAACTCTTTCGCAATTACGCGAACTGTTTTCCTCGTCTCCACGATATACTTCCCAATCTTGATAGTCCTCTCTTTGATGTAATCGTGCACACTACTCGCCCTCCCCAAAAATTGGATGTGAGGCGTGTGAAATGAGACTCGCTGGATTCAATTTTGTACTGGGTCCCGCAGGCTGTTCATGCTTGCGGCAGAAAGTGAAGCCTTTCTGATGGTGCAGAATATAATCAAGTCTGTAGCGAAGATGTTCCCGTCATTAACGATTCCTCACCTCAAACACTCTCGCTTTTTTGTCAAGTTTGTAACAGTTTATTAGCTTGTGTACCATTTTATGCAAGAAACTGCTTTTTTTACGGGAAGCAGGCGGAAAACATAAAAAAAGGACAGAGGTTTTCTGTCCTGTTTACAGCGCGGGCTGTGTTTTAATGACTTTTCTGGCTGGTTGATGTTTTTTCAGAAGACTGGCTTTGCTTAGACTGGCTGCTATCAGATGAAACTTCCGGCGTTTTGACGTCGCTGACCGTTTTATTGAAGTAGCCTTCCGGATTGACCGCTACATCATCTTTGCGGATTTCAAAATGAAGATGCGTCCCGGCTGCTTTGTTCAGCTCGCTCCGGCCGGCTTTTGCGATCGTTTGTCCTTGCTTAACCGTATCGCCTTCTTTCACCGCAATGTCTTTTACCGATTGGTATTCGGTCGTCACACCTTTGTCATGTTCGACTTCAATGACATTGCCCAAAACAGCGTCTTCCTGCACTTTTGTAACAGTGCCGCCCATTGCAGCGACAACGTCAAATGTTTTGCCATTTTTCATCGTAATGTCGACTCCCTGGTTCGGCTGGTACGTGTTGCCGTATACAACAAGTGCGGCTTCCTGGTCCTTGACGGAAGCATTCGCNTCGTAAAACTTCTTCTCAATCGTGGCCAGTTCAGGTTTTTGTACCGGCATTCTGAAGTTTTCTACCGCTTTGTTTACTTCGATTGCTTCATTGCCGGATCCTTTCTGGCTGATGGATGCATCGTTTTTAAATTTTTCTTTTGCCGAATGGGTTCCAAGCGACTGATACCAAATAATCCCTGTAATCAACAGCACCGCGCTTACTAAATAGATTGCCGGATAGACCCAGCGTTTTTTGAAGAAATTTTTTATGTTCTTTGGTTGAGAAGGCCGTTTCTTTTCTTCCTCTCTCATTTATCATCACCTCAGCAACCATTCTGAACATTTCTTCATTTGTTTATACATCAAGTTTAAAAAATTTTTGTCTCGAAAGGGGTTATTTTTTTGCTAGGGCGCCGGCTCCGGCAATTTGGCTGAATGGCTGAACCGTGACGCCTTGATAATAATACGCCACAATCGCTTTATAATCTTTCCCTTCCTGTGCCATGCCGTTTGCCCCGTACTGGCTCATGCCAACGCCGTGCCCGTATCCTTTCGTTGTAATTTCAATTTCATTTCCTTTTCTTTCCCATGTAAAATCTGAAGAAGGCAGCCCCAGCTTTTCCCTCACCTGCCTGCCGGTGAAAACTTTGCCGGCAATTTTGATTTTCGCCACTCTTTTTCCTTCTGTCCTGGATAAGACGGTTCCCGTATCATTCGCTTGCATCCGGACCCCGAGTTTTTGTTCAAACGCCGTGACAGGGATGGATGTGACTTTCTTGAATTTTGGCGAGGTTTGATCCCACGGGCTTTTCACGCTTTTTAAATATGGAACGGCATTGGACCAGTAATCGCCGGCATTTTCTGTGTAACCGTTGCTGGTTGAGAAAAACGCTGCATCGATCGGCTTGTTATGGTAAGTGATAATTTCGCCTTCTGTTGCAGCGACCGCTTTGTTGATTTTCTCCATTTTTTCCTGATACGCTTTCCCCCAAACGTTTTTCAGTTCATCCCGGCTCAAATATACCTGGTCGTTGACCGTATCTGTCACATTGGCATTATCCGGCAAATCCCTGTTTCCGCCATTTAACATCCGGTTGACGATGAAAGTGCGGGCAGTCAGTGCCTGGGCTTTTAATGCCTCAAGTTTAAACGTTGCAGGCATTTCAGCTGCGACCACGCCTGCAACATAGTCTTCCATTGGCACGCGGTCAACCTTTTTCTCCATGCTTCTGTATACGGATACCTGGACGGATGCCGCTTTTTTCTCCTCCTTTGCCGGTTTTTTTTCATGCAATTTTCCGCTCACCTTGTCGTTGTGGAACGGAAGGACGACGAGGGCCGGAATAAGGAAGGAAAAGGCGAGTACGAGGATCGCTGCGACTACAACAGGTTTGATTGGTTTCATGCTGACGCCTCCATATGGTCGAAGTGGTGGAAAGCCTATACTCCAATTTATGGGACGGGACAAGCATTTATGATTAAAAATGCATGCTAGAACGTTGTGGGGGACAAGCACGGGGCAAGCCTTTGCCGGCACTGAAAAAAAGCCANCGAACCGTCCGGCGCGCTTATGGGCGAAGGAGGAGAGATGCACACCGGAAAAGTTGCGGGGCGCACGCTTGGGGCAGGAGNGAACNCACTGGCCGGCGTTTCAGCATAAACTGTTCAACAACTATATGAAAAATCAGGACCTATACGTTTGAAACCGGCCCGTTTTGTCCATAATGGGAACAGCGGCAGAAAAATGGCGAAAAAAAAACCCTGCACATGGGGAATATGTACAGAGGTTTTTATACAAACTAGAGATTGGCGTCAGCAAGCAATTGATCTTGTTTTGCCGGCGCAACTTCCGCTTCATCGTCGACCCTTTCAATGTTGGCCCCAAGTGCAGCCAGTTTTAAATGAAAGTTCAAATAGCCGCGATCCAGATGTTTTAATTCGGTCACCCGGGTAATGCCTTTTGCCGCCAGCCCGGCAATAATTAAAGCGGCGGCTGCCCGCAGGTCTGTTGCGGCAACTTCAGCCCCCTGCAAATTGCACGGCCCGTTCACTATAACCGAACGCCCTTCTATTTTTAAATCCGCATTCATGCGCCGGAATTCTTCCACATGCATGAATCGGTTTTCAAATACCGTTTCCGTAATCACGCTCGTGCCTTCAGCACACAAAAGGAGCGCCATCATTTGCGACTGCATATCGGTCGGAAATCCCGGATAAGGCATTGTCTTGATGTCTACTGCCTTTAATGTTTCCGGGCCGATAACCCGGACGCCGTTCTCTTCTTCAATGATGGTAACACCCATTTCCTCCAGTTTTGCAATTAAGGAAGAAATATGCTCAGGTACCGCACCTTTTACCAACACATTTCCCTTTGTAATCGCAGCAGCAACCATAAATGTCCCTGCTTCAATTCTGTCCGGTATGATGGTATGATCAGCAGCATGCAGCTTCTCCACACCTTCGATCTTGATGGTTCCCGTGCCGGCACCTTTTACATTCGCGCCCATTTCATTCAGGAAATTGGCAAGATCCACAATTTCAGGTTCTTTTGCACAGTTTTCAATGACCGTTTGTCCGTCAGCCAGCGATGCGGCCATCATAATATTCTGGGTTGCGCCGACGCTTGGAAAATCCATATATATTTTCGCGCCATGCAAGCGGCCGGATACCGACGCTTCAATAAAGCCGTTTCCCACATCTACTTTGGCGCCCATTGCTTCAAATCCTTTTAAGTGCAAGTCAATAGGGCGGGATCCGATGGCGCAGCCTCCCGGTAATGCGACCCTTGCTTTCCCGGTTCTTGCCAGTAACGGCCCCAGCACTAAAAAAGATGCCCTCATTTTGCGTACATATTCAAAAGGCGTTTCAATTGATAACTCCCTTGATGCATCTACAGTGATTTCATTCTCCAGAAACGTAACTTCAGCATTCAGGTGGCGCAGCACTTCACTGATTGTAAATACATCGGAGAGTTGTGGTACATCACGTATGATGCTTTTTCCTTCACTTGCCAATAACGATGCAGCGATCACAGGCAATACGGCATTCTTTGCGCCTTCCACTTGAACGGCGCCCTGAAGCCTGTTTCCGCCGCGGACGATGATCTTTTCCAAGAGTATTCCCCTCCGCGTCCATATTCTCTATATTAATATTCAATCGTAATGATGGGTGTGCCAATTACGACCGTTGTCTTACCGCCCAAACCGCTGTTTCGCAAACCGATTTGCACATTCATTTTCCGGTTTTTGGCATGGATATTTTCAGAAAAATTAGGCGAGTATCCGGAAACNGCATAAAAGTTCTTTTCTTCCATTGTTTCAGTTTCTTTCGCATCAAGACGTTTCAGCAGTTGTTCTTTTTTTTCATGTAACAAAACACGATCCATTTTATCACTGAATTCGCCTTTGATACAAGAGAAAACCATGGGCTTTTTCGTAAAAAGCGCTCGAGTGCGGGCAGATACCAGTTGGTTGACTTTGCGCATTTGCGCGCGGTCCCATCCTTTGCCATTCACTTCATAAATGATATACGAACCGTTTTCAGCATTTGATAGGGTCGACATAAATTTTACGGTTTCGACATAATGGCTTTTTTCCAGCTTGCCCGTGAGCACCTTCACATGCCTGTCCNTTTTTACCGACCAGTGCATTTCAGGGAATGTATCCTGCAATGTCTGCACTTTTTCGGCCCATTCCGGTTCGGACGGCGCCCTCAGGGGTTCTCTTGTATATAAAGACCATTCAGTGACTTTGCCGTTCAATTTTGCAATGGACGCCTGAAATAACTGCAATTGATCCGTAAAATTGGCCGCATCTGTCTTATTCCCCATGAAAATAAGTGTCAAACCAACAATTGCCAAAACCGGATATACAAATCGGAATTTCATCTTTGCGCTCCCCTCTCTCTTATTAAAAGTGTTAACAAGAGAGACGGCAGAAATACCAGGTAAAAGTCGTCAAGTTTTGACACCCTATACACTAGTATAATGAATTTTGTCAAAAAAGCATACCTAAATTGTATGCAACAGATGATTTTTTGGAAACAGGAAAAATGAACCATTTTCCAGCCTCAAAAGAACCAATCAATTGGAATTTTGAAACAATGCTTGACGACACCCGTCATTGGAACAGGAAATGCAGGCGCTGCGCCCACAGCAAATAATCAAGGAAAAAATTGCTGACGCTGTATCCGATTGCGACAGAAAGGAAAATATACAAGAGCCTTGCCTGGACAATGTGGTTTTTCTTTATGATCTTTTCAATGTGGACGGCTTGGAGGATCCAAAACGTCATGCCAATAAAAAATAAATTCACAAGGATGCTGAGCACTGCCTGCGTTCCGAATTCGGCTGTCATCTGTCCTCATTCCCTTCCTGTTTTAGTCCGTTCAGGCGCCTGCCCGGTAAATCAGCCGCTTAAAGAAAAACACCTTCCGAAAAAGCAGAAGGTGCCGTTATTTTGATCATAAAATGACAATATGGAAAAGCGGTTATCTGGAAAAGTGGCGGTAGACATCAATCCGGTTCATCGCGCGTTTTAACGCAAGCTCTGCCCGTTTAAAATCAACATCATCCTGATGGGACTGATGCAATCTTTTTTCTGCGCGCTGCTTTGCTTCTTCCGCCCGCCGGATGTCTATCTGTTCGGGGGTTTCGGCAGCCTGCGCCAGAATGGTCACTTGATTGGACCGTGTTTCCAAAATGCCGCCGCTCACTGCAACCACTTTTTCCTGGTCGCCGTTTTTAAACCGAACAACGCCGATATCAAGCGGCGCAACAAGCGGAACATGCCCGTACAGGATGCCGATCTCGCCGCTTTTGGCCTTTGCAATAACCATTTCTACTTCCGCATTGTATACCGGGCCGTCCGGAGTGACAACACTGGCTTCAAATGTCCTCATTTTGCTTCCTCCCGGTCCCGTATTATACTTTTACACCCATGGCTTCCGCTTTTTTCACAGCATCCTCGATCGTGCCTACGAGGCGGAAAGCATCTTCAGGAAGATGGTCGTATTTCCCTTCAAGAATTTCTTTAAAGCCGCGGACGGTTTCCTTAACCGGCACATAAGATCCAGGCTGGCCTGTGAATTGTTCCGCAACGTGGAAGTTTTGCGACAGGAAGAACTGGATGCGCCGAGCCCGCGCAACAATCATTTTGTCATCTTCGCTCAGTTCGTCCATCCCGAGGATCGCGATAATGTCCTGAAGCTCGCGGTAACGTTGCAATGTTTGCTGTACCTGGCGGGCAACATTGTAATGCTCTTCCCCGACAATTTCAGGGGACAATGCCCTTGATGTCGAAGCGAGCGGATCCACAGCAGGATAAATCCCCATTTCCGACAAACGCCGTTCAAGGTTTGTCGTCGCATCGAGGTGGGCAAATGTTGTGGCCGGAGCCGGGTCAGTATAGTCGTCAGCAGGTACGTAAATCGCCTGAATGGAAGTAATGGAACCTTTATTGGTCGACGTAATCCGTTCCTGCAGCTGNCCCATTTCGGTTGCAAGGGTCGGCTGGTAACCTACGGCTGACGGCATACGGCCGAGCAGCGCNGAAACTTCAGAACCTGCCTGTGTGAAACGGAAAATATTATCGATAAAGAGCAATACGTCCTGCCCTTGCTCATCACGGAAATATTCAGCCATCGTCAGCCCTGTTAAAGCGACACGCATCCGTGCGCCAGGCGGTTCGTTCATTTGTCCGAACACCATCGCTGTTTTGGCAATAACGCCGGAATCTTTCATTTCGTAGTAGAGGTCGTTCCCTTCACGTGTCCGTTCTCCTACGCCGGCGAATACGGAAATACCGCCGTGTTCCTGTGCAACGTTGTTAATCAGTTCCTGGATTAACACGGTTTTGCCAACGCCGGCACCGCCGAACAAGCCAATCTTCCCACCTTTGATGTAAGGCGCCAAAAGGTCAACGACTTTAATGCCGGTTTCAAGAATTTCAACCTGCGTGGATAATTGCTCGAAAGAAGGCGCCGGTTTTTGGATCGGGTCGCGTCGCACATTGCCTTTCAGTTCGCCGTCAAGGTCAATGACTTCCCCGAGGACATTAAATACACGGCCAAGGGTTGCTTCCCCTACCGGTACAGAGATCGGCGCACCTGTGTCCACCACTTCCATGCCGCGGCGGATGCCGTCTGTGGAAGCCATCGCAATCGTGCGGACGGCATCATCGCCCAGGTGTAATGCAACTTCCAGTGTGACATTGATATCCACTTCATTGGCATTTTTTGCTTTATAATTGATTTTTAATGCGTTATAAATATCAGGGAGCTGACCATTTTCAAACTTTACGTCAACTACCGGACCCATTACTTGCAGAACGTGTCCAATGCTCATACTGTTCCCTCCTAACTTGCTTGATGGCACATGCCCGTTCCGTTTCGACAAAAGAGCGGTTTGCCAAAACGGAAATTATTCCAGTGCAGCTGCTCCACCGACAATTTCCGTAATTTCCTGTGTGATGGATGCCTGGCGGGCACGGTTATATGTCAATGTCAACGAGTCGATTAATTCAGTTGCATTGTCCGTCGCATTTCTCATTGCAGTCATGCGTGCCGCGTGTTCACTTGCTTTGCTGTCCAGCAGTGCGCCGTAAATGAGGCTTTCTGCGTATTGCGGCAGCAAAACACTCAGGATTTCTTCTGCAGACGGTTCAAATTCATAGGAAATGAGCCGGTTTGTCGTCGTTACATCCGTAAGCGGCAGCAGCCTTTTTTCCGTCACATCCTGGCTAATGGCGCTGACAAAATGGTTGTAATACAAATACAACTCATCAAATGTCCCGTCTTCATACATCGCGACCGTTTTCTTTGTAATATTTTCGATATCCTGGAATGTCGGATGGTCAGACAGGCCGACAATCTGCAGCACAACATTCATCTTTAGACGCCTGAAAAATTCGTATCCTGTACGGCCGATAACAATAATCGCATATTCATCATCAGATTGATGGCGTTCCCGAATGGTCTGGGTTACAAGCCTTAAAACGTTGCTGTTAAAAGCGCCGGCCAGTCCGCGGTCAGATGTGATCACGAAATAACCGGTCCTTTTAACCGGGCGGGAAACAAGCATCGGATGCCGGACGCCGCCTGTCCCCTGGGAAATGCTGACCACTACATCCTGCATTTTCTCCATATAAGGGACAAATGATTTGGCGGACAATTCCGCACGGTTCAGTTTTGCAGCCGACACCATCTGCATGGCCTTCGTAATCTGGCTTGTTTTCTGCGTAGAGTTGATCCGGTTTTTTATATCGCGTAAGGATGCCACTTCACTTCACCACCCTTGTGAGTTAATCAGGATTCCAATCCCGGATTGAAATCCTTTGTCTTATCCGGCCCGTTTGCCCCGGGATGATGCTACAGTGAAAAAAGAACGCATGCTGCATAAGGGTAACGGGGTTCTCTGTCCAATTATTATTGCTGTTCAGATGCTACGAAGGTCTTTTTAAAAGCCTGAATAGCTTCTTTCATTTTTTCATCGTCAGGAAGATTTCCGGTTGTACGGATTTCTTCGAGCAGGGATGCCCGGTTCTGGTCCAGCCAGTCATAAAGTTCCGATTCAAAACGGAGAATGTCTTCTACTGGAATATCGTCCAGCAACCCTTTTGTTAATGCATACAGGATGCATACTTGTTTTTCCACTTTGATTGGCTTGTTCAGATCCTGCTTCAATACTTCAACCGTACGCTGCCCGCGTGCCAGTTTTGCCTGGGTGGCTTTATCCAGATCCGACCCGAATTGGGCAAATGACTCAAGTTCACGGTAAGAGGCCAGGTCAAGACGCAGTGTACCGGAAACTTTTTTCATTGCCTTGATTTGTGCGGCACCGCCGACGCGGGATACGGATAACCCTGCATTGATCGCCGGACGGACACCTGAGAAGAACAAGTCGGACTGCAGGAAGATCTGCCCGTCTGTAATCGAAATCACGTTTGTCGGAATGTAAGCCGAAATATCGCCGGCCTGTGTTTCAACGAACGGCAATGCAGTCAATGAACCTCCGCCTTTTGCATCGCTTAATTTGGCAGCACGTTCAAGCAGGCGGGAGTGCAAGTAGAATACATCGCCAGGATAGGCTTCACGGCCCGGCGGACGGCGCAACAGCAAGGAAAGTTCACGGTAAGCAACAGCCTGTTTGGATAAGTCATCATATACAACAAGCACGTGTTTTCCGTTGTGCATGAATTCTTCACCCATCGCAACACCGGCATACGGAGCCAGGTATTGAAGAGGCGCCGGTTGTGAAGCGGAAGCCGTTACCACAATCGTATAATCCAAAGCTCCGAATTTGCGAAGCGTTTCAACTGTACCGCGGACGGTCGATTCTTTCTGGCCGATCGCAACATAAATACAAATCATGTCCTGGTCTTTTTGGTTTATAATCGTATCAATCGCAATGGTCGTTTTACCGGTTTGGCGGTCGCCGATAATCAATTCCCGCTGTCCGCGGCCGATCGGCACAAGCGCATCGATCGCCTTAATCCCCGTTTGCAGCGGTTCGCTTACCGATTTCCGATCCATTACGCCAGGCGCTCTTGATTCAATCGGGCGGGTTTTCGTTGTGTTGATGGGTCCGAGCCCGTCAACCGGCTGGCCGAGCGGGTTGACGACACGACCGATCAGTTCCTCCCCGACCGGCACCTGCATGATCCGGCCTGTACGCCTTACTTCATCGCCTTCATGGATTTCGCGGTAAGGCCCGAGAATAATGATCCCGACATTACTTTCCTCAAGGTTCTGCGCAAGCCCCATGACGCCGTTGGAAAATTCCAGCAGTTCCCCGGCCATCGCCTGGTCAAGACCGTGTGCACGTGCAATCCCGTCACCGACTTCGATAACGGTACCGACATCGCTCACTTCAATTTCAGACTGGTAATTTTCAATCTGTTTTTTTATCAGCAAGCTGATTTCTTCAGCCTTAATGCTCATAAATCCAGCACCTCATTTCTCACTTAACTGATTAATGTTTTTTCAAGCCGTTCCAATTTTCCGCGCAAACTGCTGTCAAAAATAGAGTTTCCAATTCTGATTTTTAATCCGGCTAGCAGACCGTCATCCACGATATTCTCAATGTTTAAAGACAGCTTTCCGACTTTTTTGGCAAATACTTCGGATATCGCTTTGCTCTCGTCTGCAGAAAGCGGGCGGGCAGAGTAGACAAGTGCATCTGCAATGCCGCGTTCATCATTCACCCGTTCAATAAAAGCACGGCACACCCTAGGAATGAGCTCGTCCCTGTGCCGCTCAGTCAAGAGCAACAACAAATTCAAAGTGAAAGTGGATAATCCGGAAAAAATGTTTTTAAGGATTTCTTGTTTCTTTTCTATCGTCAATTTCGGAGATTTAAGGAGCTTTCGGAACGGTTCGTTTTCCTCAAAAACCTCTTTTACCGCCCGGACTTCTTTTTCGATCTCTTGAAGCTGCCCGTGCTCTTTTGCAAGCTCGAAAAGTGCCGAAGCGTACCGTTTTTCTACCGCCTCATTACTCATTTCATTTCTCCTGCCTCTTTAATAGAATCGAGTATGAATTTCTCGTGGTCTTTCTCGGAAATTTCTTTTTCAATCACTTTAGAGGCAATCATCACGGACAAGGATGCTACCTGTTCACGCAAAGCAGCAACAGCTTTTGCTTTTTCCTGTTCGATTTCAACTTTGGCTGCATCTTTCATGCGTTCTGCTTCCTGACGCGCTGTTGCAACGATATCATCATGCTGCACTTCTGCTTGTTTCCTTGCGTTTTCAATTAAATTCTGGCCTTCAACGCGTGCTTCTTTCAGCAACTTGCGCTGTTCTTCCAAAAGCTTGGCTGCTTCTTCGCGGTTTTTTTCCGCCGTTTCAATTTCTTTTGCAATATGTTCCTCACGTTTCCTCATCATTTCGACAAGAGGACCGTAAGCAAATTTTTTCAATAACAGAAGCAACACAACAAAGATGATGGCCTGGAATAAAATATCGCCTGTGTTGAGCTTCCCTAGCACAAATCCGAGTACTAAATCAGTCTGGGACACCCGGGTTCACTCCCTTCCACACGTTCTTAAAACATTCTTTCGCACCCTTTACCAAAAAAGAAGCAAAATGGTTCAAAGAAGATGGCCTTGAACCGCTCAAAACAAAAGCCACAACGATTCTTGGCTAAATCATAAAGGAAAGGCGAAGGTTTCTTAGAATCCGCTTCGCCGTCAACATTTTCCTTATCTTCCCAGTGCAATAAATGCGATAACAACCGCAATGATAGGAAGAGCTTCAACTAAGCCGATNCCNATAAACATTGTTGTCTGCAAAAGNCCGCGTGCTTCNGGCTGCCTTGCAATCCCTTCAACTGTACGACCGACAATAAGNCCGTTACCAATACCGGCGCCCAATGCTGCCAAACCAACTGCGATTGCTGCTGCAAGAATACCCAAACTCATGATAAGATTTCCTCCTTTGGAATATATAAATAGGTGATTTTTCAAAAATATAGAAATGGTTATTCCTCATGGGCAATCCGATGAGAAATATAAACCATTGTTAACATGGTAAAGATATATGCCTGGATCGTGCCGACAAAAATGGAAAATCCTTGCCATACAAGGGTCGGAATAATTGCTCCGATTGTCCCCCAAATGTTTGTATGCATCGCCAAAGTGCCCGCAAGCAGCGACAGCANCACTTCGCCGGCATAAATATTCCCATAAAGCCGGAGCCCTAATGTTAATGTGTTGGCAAACTGTTCGATTAGGTTAATCGGGACCAGAAACCATAACGGTTCAGCATAGCTTTTCAGATA
>JGI26049J44785_1000516_pt1 | contig 21238 bp, 20 predicted proteins | sample HigsolmetaGSP11D_FD_44785 | JGI IMG/M metagenome (IMG submission 44785)
GGCCGGATGGATCTTTCCCCGTTGATCACCCGCCGGGCCAATCTTTTTTCGTTCTCCCGCGCGGGCTGATAAAAATATCCCTTTTGCACCGCTTCAAATCCCCCCGGCGATTGGAAACCATGTCGGTGATGGTGCGGATCGGCTGAAAGTCCAGGCAATCGGCCATCACCCGGTTCACGCCCGTGTTGCCCACCATCAGCATACCCAAATTGCCGTCGCCTTCCGCTTCCGCGCGCATGAGTCTCGCCAGCAATTTCACCTCTTCTTCGTTATAGGAGATGACCGCCATATGACTCCTCCCGATGGGAAATTCATAAAACAACCGGACGGAAGCTCCGCCGGAAGACATGCCGATAAAAGCCCATTCCATTCTATGTATATGTTTTTTTCCCCGGAGCCATGACCATAAAAAAACGTCCGCGGGAGGATGCGGACGGAAAAAAGGGGAAGAAGGAGCGGAATGTTCTCCTTTTCCCCGGTTATTCGATTTTTAACAATGTTTTCAGCCGGTCCCCATCGGCCAAAACGCCGACGAAGAAGGAGCCGAATTCCCCGTAGCGGGCGCTGACTTCATCGAAGCGCATTTCATAAACCAATTTTTTGAATTGCAGGACGTCGTCGGAAAACAGGGTGACCCCCCATTCATAATCGTCGAAACCGACGGATCCGGTAATGATCTGTTTCACTTTGTCGCCGTATTTGCGCCCGGTTTCGCCGTGGCTTTTCATCAGCTCGCGGCGTTTTTCCAGCGGCAGCATGTACCAGTTGTCGTTGCCTTCCCGGCGCTTGTCCATCGGGTAGAAGCAGATGTACTTCGTTTTGGGCAATTGGGGGTACAGCCTGGAGCGGACATAGGGATTTTGATAAGGATCCCCGTCGCCGCCGCCCATGTAATTGCTCAATTCGACGACGGAAACGTAGGAATAGGCGGGCAGCAAATATTCAAACAGCTTCGTTTTGCTTAATTCGGTTTCGATGTCGTTCAATTCTTCCATGGTCGGCCGCAAAATCATGAACAGGAAATCCGCCTTTTGGCCGACGACGGAATAAACGGCATGGCTTCCCTTCTTTTCCTCGGCGGTCTTTTCCCACTTGGAAACGATGGAGAGAAATTCGTTGACCGCCTTTTCCCTTTCTTCTTCCGGCAAGGTCTTCCATTGCACCCAGTCCACGGTGCGGAAGTCATGGAGGCAATACCAACCGTCCAACGTGGCGACAGCTTCAGCCATTTTCTTCACTCCTTCAACAGGCATTAATGGATATGTACGGATAGCGGCCGCCGGCCGCCGTTTGGCGCTTTCATTCATAACTATAACATATTTTCAACATTTCCCACGTGGATATACTTTTGACAAATTGGTGGCAGTTTTTTAACATTTTCCCCGTCCCTTTCTCCCCGTTCGGGGAAGGGGAAGGGAAACGGGGATTCCCTGCCGTTTCCGGCCCCGGGGATGAGAAACTTGCAAATTTTTTCACAAATAGTATGCTAAAGAAAGAAGGAGGACGAGACCATGGATTTGTTTCAAGTGGTGAAAGACAAAGTAAAAGGAAAAAATAAAAGGATCGTTTTTCCCGAAAGTTCGGATGAACGGATCCTGAAAGCGGCCTGCCGTCTTTCGGAAGAAAAATTGCTGATCCCGGTCTTGATCGGGAACCGCCAAGAAATTGAAAAACAGGCCGTCGGATTGGGCCTTTCCCTTGACGGTACGGAAACGGTTGATCCGGCCGGATACGGGGACATGGAAGGCCTGGTGGAAAAATTCGTCGAGCGGCGGAAAGGAAAAATAACCGTCGAAGAAGCGCGGCGATTGCTTCGGGAAGACGTGAATTATTTCGGGACGATGCTCGTTTACGCCGGGCAAGCCGACGGGCTGGTAAGCGGCGCCGCCCATTCGACGGCGGACACGGTGCGTCCGGCTNTGCAAATCATTAAAACGAAACCGGGAGTAAACANGACNTCCGGCGCCTTTATCATGGTCCGCGGCGAAGAAAAATACGTTTTCGCCGACTGCGCCATCAATATTNNCTTGGACAGCAGGGATCTCGCGGAAATCGCCGTCGAAAGCGCGAAAACGGCCAAGATCTTCGGGATCGAGCCGAAGGTGGCCATGCTGAGTTTTTCCACCAAAGGTTCCGCCCGGTCGCCGGAAACGGAAAAGGTGATCGAAGCGGTGAAAATCGCCAAGGAGATGCAGCCGGATTTGGTGATCGACGGCGAATTCCAGTTCGACGCCGCCTTCGTGCCGTCCGTGGCCAAAAGGAAGGCCCCGGATTCGGTCATCCAGGGCGATGCCAACGTGTTCATTTTCCCCTCTTTGGAAGCGGGAAACATCGGTTACAAAATCGCCCAGCGGCTGGGGAATTTTGAGGCGATCGGACCGATTCTCCAAGGCTTGAACGCCCCCGTGAACGACCTGTCCCGCGGCTGCAACGAAGAAGACGTCTACAAGCTGGCGCTGATTACCGCCGCCCAATCGCTGTAACGGACATCCATCCCGGCGCGGCCCCGCCCGCGGGAACCCGCCCCCGGTGCGAAGAAGCTTATGCCGCCTGCCGGTCAGACGATCGGGCCGGCGGTCCGGCATTCCGCGGATGCGGCTTTTCGGGTTTCGCCGCTTTTCCTGCGCCCTTTCGCCTTCCGCTGCCCGCCGGCATTTTCCGGGGGCCGCTTTTTTTATGGTAAAATCAAAATCAATGGAAACAGCAGAAAAGGTGGCTTTGTTGATGGGAGAAACCTTGCTTTATCAACGGCAATGGCGGATCATGGACCAATCGGCATTGGGCCCGGGGTTCGATCCGCTGCAATCCTTTGCCATCGACGATACCCTCTGCGAATCCGTCGGAGGCGGATACGCCCCGCCGACCGCCCGGGCCTGGGTGCATCACCGGACGGTCGTATTGGGCATTCAGGATACCCGCCTGCCCCTTTTGGAGGAAGGGCTGCGCTTTCTGGCGGAGAGCGGCTACCGCCACGTCGTCCGCACATCGGGAGGGCTGGCCGTCCCGTTGGATGAGGGCATTCTGAACCTGACCCTCGTTTTTCCGGAACGGGAGCATGCGATCGACATCAACCGCGGGTACGAAGCGATGTACGCCTTTGTCCGGGCGATGTTCCGCGATCTGACCGGGGAGATCGAGGCGAGGGAAATCGCCGGTTCCTATTGTCCCGGAAATTATGATTTGAGCATCCGGGGGAAAAAATTTGCCGGCATCTCCCAGCGCCGTTTGAAAAAAGGGGTGGCCGTCCAGATCTATTTGTGCGTGGCCGGAAGCGGGAGCGAACGGGCGGAAGTCATCCGGCAATTTTATGCCCGCGGGATCCGGGACCTGCCGGTAAAGTACGGCTATCCGAAGATCGTCCCGGAAAACATGGCTTCCCTGTCCGAGCTGTTGGGAAGGGATTTGACGGTGGAAGAAGCCGTCCTCCGCTTTTTCCGGACGGTCCGGACCTTCAGCGGGGGGAATTGTTATTCGGGGGCGCTGAATGAGGAGGAGATGAAGCGCTATCCCTATTATTATGGCCGGGTATTGGAACGGAACGAAAAATGGCTGAAAAACACCGACGGAAAATGAGCCGCTTCCCGGATGCCTTCCGAAGCGGGAATCTTATTGAAGCGGGGGTCGAGGGTTTGCCGGTCCGCGCCGGTCAACCCCCTTTGGCGAACATTTTGCGGGAAATTTGGCGGACGCGGGCACGGCCGCACGGTCCGGTCCGCAACGGCCCCTTTTTCAGGCCGGTAATGTTTCGGGATAGGTCCGGTCCGTATCGGTCAAATCCCCCGGAAGGCCGGGCGATTTCCGGCATGGGTAAGTGCCGGCCCGGCGGCATCCACTCTTTCCCGAAGCCCTCCTCCGATGAGGGGAACGTCCGGGCGAAGGGCGATGGCCGGTTCCGCAATCAAAAGGAAAGGAGCCCGTTCGAGCGAAGGGCTCCTTTTTCCTTCCCGGTTGCGCCGGTGAACGTCTATTCGGCCATTTTTTCCAAATTTCCGTTTTTGTCCATTTTAAAGGTGGTGGCCGGACGTTCTTCCTCTTCGAACAGGACCAGCTTTCTCGCCCGGTTCATGATTTTCATGATCGTTTCGTAGTCTTCCTTCATCGCTTCGGCTTCCCGCTCCAATTCTTTTATTTTATTTTCCAGTTCTTCCGCTTTTTTCTTCAAATCTTCATTTTCCCTTTTCAAACGTTCGTTTTCCAGTTTCTCCGAACCGGATTGCAGGGTGGAAAGGTGCAGATTTTGCAAAAATTGGATGACATGGGGCAGCGTCAGGCTTTCGCCGGGATGGGAAACATCCTGGGGCCTTTCCCCGCCGCCTCCGCTTCCGGCGGCTTCGTCCGCGTCCATGACAGCGGGAGCCGCGAGCAGCTTCAATTCCTCTTCAGACGGCATCGGCGGTTGATAGAGTAGTTTTTTCTTGCCGGAGTGATCCTTTCCCAAGTACCTTTGCCGCTGTTTCCGCTGCTTTTTGGCCAGTTCCAGCGCCTTTTCGTATTTTTTGCGGACGACGGCGTTCCAGCGGAACCCGCAGGCGGCGCTCGTCCGGTTCAACTTGTCCCCGACTTCCTCGAAGGCGTTTAGTTGGGTGCTCCCTTCGCGCACATGGCGCAGAACGGTTTCGGCAAGAAGCAGGTCATTTTCTTCCGTCCATGCNTCTTGGCGAACTTTCATCTTCTTCAACTCCCTGATTTTATTTTTGGATGTTTATCGCGTTACTAATCAGCATGGACAATTTTTTTTTGATTTATACAATAAGAGATGAAAGGATACTAGTTTCGGAAAGGGCGCATGTCTTCCGGAAGGAACGGCGGTTTTCCGGTTTTGCCGCCCGATTCCTTGATATGGAAAAAAAATATCTGTAAAATACGTTTTAGTTACATCATCGTTCATAACGGCCGCAAGGGGCGTTCCGGGAAGCGGCTGTTCGGATACGCTTTTTGCCGCGGCGGGAATCCCCGTTGCGGTTCCTCGGAAAGGAATGTCCGGAGATGGCCAATGTCTTCAGGGTGTGCGGCGACTGCCAGGCGGTTCNTTTAAAAACCTTNATCCCGAAGCTGAANAAGATCGATCCGGATGCGGAGATACAAATCGGGTGCCAATCCTATTGCGGCCCGGGGAGNAAGAAGACCTTCGCCTTCGTGAACAACCGCCCCGTCGCCGCTTTCACCGAAGAGGAATTGGTGGAAAAGATCAAGGAAAAATTGGGGCTGTGAAGAAGCGTCCTTTTGATCCCTCGTGGTTTTGCGAAACCCTTCCGAAACATCCCGGTTCAGCAGAAAAGGAACGTTTATGGGATGTTTCTTTTTTACCGAAAAACCGCCTTCCCGCGGGCGGAGAAAAATGAAGGAAGATGATTGCCCATGGCGTACGCTGCGGAAAAATTGGATGAAGAAAAGGTGTTTAAGGATCCGGTTCACCGTTACATCCACGTTTCCGACCGGGTCATTTGGGATTTGATCGGCACGAAGGAGTTCCAGCGCTTGCGGAGGATCAGGCAGCTCGGAACGACCTATTTGACCTTTCACGGCGCGGAACACAGCCGGTTCAGCCATTCCCTCGGCGTTTACGAAATCGTCCGCCGCATCGTCGACGACGTGTTTGACGGGCAAAGGGAATGGAGCGGGGAAGAAAGGCTCCTTTCCCTCTGCGCCGCCCTTTTGCATGATTTGGGGCACGGNCCCTTTTCCCATTCCTTCGAAAAGGTCTTTGANCTGGACCATGAAAAGTTTACCCGGGCGATCATTTTGGGCGACACCGAAGTCAACCGGGTGCTCCGCCGCGTCGGGAACGGCTTTCCGGAAAAAGTGGCGGAAGTGATCGCCAAAACCTATCCGAACAAATTGATCGTAAGCCTGATTTCCAGCCAGATCGACGCCGACCGGATGGATTATTTGCTGAGGGATGCCTATTACACCGGGGTCAGTTACGGCCATTTCGACATGGAACGGATCTTAAGGATCATGCGCCCCTACGAAGACCAGGTGGTTTTCAAAAAAAGCGGGATGCACGCGGTGGAAGATTACATCATGAGCCGGTACCAGATGTATTGGCAGGTCTACTTCCACCCGGTAACGAGGAGCGGGGAAGTGATTTTAAACAATATCCTGCACCGGGCAAAAAACCTGTACCGGAACGGCTATCCGTTCAAACATCCGCCGGTCCATTTCCTCACGTTGTTCGCCGGCGGCATCTCCCTCGATGAATACCTGCATTTGGACGAATCGGTCGTTTTCTATTATTTCCAGGTTTGGCAGGAGGAAGAGGACCCGGTCTTAAGGGATCTGTGCGACCGCTTTATCAACCGCCGGCTGTTCAAATATACCGAATTCGATCCGGCGAAGGAATACCCAAAATATCTTGAACTCGTATCCTTGTTTAAAAAGGCGGGCATCGATCCGGAATACTATCTGGTTATCGATTCTTCCTCGGATCTTCCCTACGATTTCTACCGCCCGGGGGAGGAGGGGGAACGGCTGCCCATCTTTCTCCTGATGCCGGGAGGGGAACTGCGGGAATTGTCCCAGGAATCGGAAATCGTCGAAGCCATCAGCGGGAAAAGGCGAACCGATCACAAATTGTATTTTCCCCTCGATTTTCTGCTGGATGAATCGTCAAAGAAAAACGTGAAACGGACGATAAGAAAATTGCTGAATATCCCGTGATCCGGGATACCAACCGCTGGGAGTGGAAAGCGATGCTGTTGGAACATGCGAAAATCTTGTTTGCCGTCAGGGCCTCGGGGGAAATCGCCGGCCGGAAAAAATTCCAAAAAATGATCTATATCGCCAAGAAGCTGAACTTCCCTTTCCAGGAAAAATTCGACTTCCATTTTTTCGGCCCCTATTCCGAGGAGCTGTCCCTCCGGATCGAAGAGCTGGTGAATATGGGCTTCCTCGTGGAACGGGCGGAAAAGATCGGCGGCTACGTGCAGTACAGGTATTCCATCACCGGTTCCGGAGAAGAATTTTTGAAAATGTTTCCGTTGGAAGAAGATTTTCCGTTCTTAAAACCTTGCTTTTTGGATATGAATGAAAAAAGCGGACGTTTTTTGGAACTCGTTTCAACCGTCCTTTATTTTGAGTCGTTGCCGAAATTTGCGGTGACGGAAAAGATCCATTCGCTAAAAAGCAAACAGGGATATACGGAGGAAGAAATCGACCAAGCCTATGAATATATTGCCCGGCTGAAGGAGCTGTACAAGGCGGACGATGACAGCCGCGAAAAGATCCGCATGTAACGGCGGCAGCCGCGGGAAGAACCTCGCGTGAAAATGGAAGGGAGCATCCCTCATTCAGCCGGCGTCCTCCCGGACGAAGCCGGAAGGCGGGACGTCCCTTTGGCTCCGCCGGGACGGGGCCCCCGCCGGAAAACGGCGCATCCCTTCACTTTTTCAGGCGCAACATTTTCGGGGAGCGGATGATATGGAAGGATTCATTCAATTTTTGAATTCGATTTTATATTATGATTTGCAAAGTCTGCCGTTTATCGTCATTTCGCTTTTGATCGCCTTCACCGTTCACGAGTTTTCCCATGCCTATTTCGCTTACAAATTCGGCGATCCGACGGCGAAAAACCAGGGGCGACTAACCCTCAATCCGATCAGCCATCTCGATCCGATCGGAACGGTCGTTTTGCTCATTGCCGGGTTCGGCTGGGCAAGGCCGGTTCCGGTCAACCGTTTTTATTTTAAAAACCCGAGGCTGGCGGGGGTGGTCGTTTCCGCGGCGGGGCCGTTAAGCAACCTCCTCTTGGCTTTTATCGGGGGCGCCTGCCTGTTTCTCCTGTTTTCCGCCTTTTCCGGATCGGTGTGGGTCCCCTATGCGGCCCAATTTTTCAACGTGTTCATCCAATTGAATCTCATTCTCTTTGTGTTTAATCTGCTTCCGCTGCCTCCCCTGGACGGTTACCGGATTGTGGAAGACCTGGTTCCCGCCCATGTCCGGGTGAGAATGGCGGCCCTGGAAGCGTACGGACTGATCATCTTTCTCGTCCTGATTTTCGTCGACCCCCTTTATCATTTGACGATCGGACCTTTGTTCCAATACGTGGTCCCCGCCCTGTATCATTTCATCATCGGCATCTTCCTGGGAGTCTTCGCCTGACGGACGCAAGGAGGGTTGGAAAAATGGCGGAAGAAAAAGAAGAAAAAAAGGAGAAAAAACAGATCCAATTTACCATTATTAAAAACGATCCGACGGACGGGCACAGGGGCTTCGGGACCGGTGTCCTGAACCTGGAAAACGTGACGCCGGTCTTCATCGACGTGGAAGAAAGAAAGGCCTTCATCGACATGGGCGGAATGCATGCGCGAAGCCAGGTGGAAAGGGGGATCAAGTTTCTCCCGAACAAGGAGGAAGTGCCGAACGGAAAACCCTATTGGCTGGTGTGGGTGACGGTCGAGCGGAAGGAAGAAGGCCCCTATTATCACGGCGTGACCGCCTGCGAGCTGACCGTCGACCGTTCCATCCGGAGGGGGTACAAATCCCTGCCCGAGCATGTGAACCGGATGGACAAATCGTTAAAAGGCCACATTATCGTCAGCCACATGGACAAGGAATCGAAGAAAGTGCTCGCCGATTTTCTGAAAAACCACGATCCGGGCATGTGGGAGCGTTCCGATGAAAAACTGAAAAAAGATTTGGAGGAAGAATGAGCCGGTTTTCCGGATCCGGCCCGGCGGGTATTGACCGGGTTTCCCGCCCGTCGGAGAGCCGAATGTTCCCCAAAACGAACGTTCGGACATCATCCGTTCCCGCGCGATGAAAGATTCGCGGCAGCGCCGGAAGCTTCGGAAGTTTTTTCCGGAAACGAAAAACGCAGCCATCCCCCGGGAGGGACCATCGGCTGCGTTTTCTTTCACGGTCATTTTTTGCCGGGAACAGATGCCTGTTCCGGCTCGACTTTTTCGGGCAGGCTAGTCGAACCAGTCGAAAAACCGCCGGTACCAAGGCTTCCCTGCCTTTTTCCCGTCCTCGATCTCCCGGTGCCGGGGTTCCGCGCCTTTTTCCGAATCGGGCGGGAGATGGGGATGTTCCGCGCAAAATTCGGTCGGCTCGGTGTTTTCCACATAATAGGTCAGCCGTTTGACCGGGCAGGAATCCGTGGCCAAAAGCCCGGTGGTGGGATCGATCCAAACCCCGGTCACCCCCTTCGGCGGNTGGAAAGAGCGGAGCGGTTTCCCCTTCAAGGCGTCTTCCATGAACCCGATCCAAAGATTTTTGGCGAAGGCCTTTTCCCGGCTGCCCGCGATGGCCCGGTTATCGTCGTACCCCGTCCAGACGGCGGCCAACAGGTCGGGCGTAAACCCGATCATCCAGCTGTCCGTATTGGTCGACCCGGATTTTCCCGCGTAGATCCGCGTGGCCTTCTTCAGCATCGAACTGCCGGTGACCGCGGCGTAACCGTTCAGCTTCGGGTCGAACATCCCCGTCATCATATGGGTCATGACAAATGCGGTTTTCGGATCCAACAGCTGCCGGGTCTTTTTTTTATATTCGTAGATCACCTGTCCGTCCTTGCCGACGACCTTTTGAATGAAGCGGGGTTCGACCGCCGTTCCGCCGTTGGCGAAGAGGCTGTAGGCTTTGGCCATTTCGATGACGGACACCCCCGAGGTGCCCAAGGCGAGGGACGGAACCGCCTCCTGCTTCGACGTGATCCCGAATTTCTCCATATATTCTTTCAACGTTTCCATCCCCAAAAAAAGATGGGTTTTCACCGCATAAATATTGTCGGACAGCGCCAGGGCCTGGGCCATCGTCAAATTCCCTTCCGCGTAGCGGCCGTTGAAATTTTTCGGCGCGTATTGCCTGCGCCCTTCGTCGTAATAGAAGGTCGTCTCTTCGCTNCGCAANGTGGAGGACGGGGTGAAGCCGTGCTCCAGGGCGGCGAAATACAGAAAGGGCTTTACCGTGGACCCCGGCTGGCGGATGGCTTTCACCGCCCGATTGAAGCTGGACTCGGCGTAATCCCTTCCCCCGATCATCGCCTTGACGAATCCCGTTTGCGGATCCATGGCGACCAGGGCCGCCTGGATGCCGGAGCCGGCGGGNGAGGTCTTCGCCATGTTTTCTTCCGCCGATTTTTGCATTTTCGGATCCAGGGACGTATACACTTTCAGGCCGCCCAGGGCGATCGTCCGCTCGTCCAGCCCCATCACCCGTTTGAGTTCCTGCTGGACGGCATCCTGAAAATAGGGGGCGATTTTTTCCCGGACCGGATGTTTTCCCGCGATGTGGAGCTCTTCCCGAAAGGCTTCTTCCGCCTCTTCTTCGGAAATCATCCCGTTTTCCGCCATTTTTTTAAGGACGAGCTTCTGCCTTTTCTTTGCCCGCTCGAAGGAGATGACGGGAGAAAAAAGGGAAGGCCCCTTCGGAATGCCGGCCAGGATCGCGGCCTCGGCCAGATCGAGATCCTTCGCCTTTTTTCCGAAATAAAACCGGCTGGCGGCTTCCACCCCGTAGGCGCCGTGGCCGAAATAGATCGTATTGAGATAGCCTTCCAATATTTCATCCTTCCCGTAATTGGCCTCCAGCCGGATCGTATAGAGAGCCTCTTTGATTTTCCTTGCCCACGTTTTGTCATGGGTCAAATACAAATTCCGGGCGTACTGCTGGGTGATGGTGCTGGCTCCCTGCACCTTGGCCATCGCTTTCAGATCGGCGAAAATCGCCGCCAAAATCCGTTTATAATCGAAACCCGAATGGGAATAAAAACGCTGGTCTTCAACGGCGATGGCCGCTTGTTTGAAATAGGGGGAGATCTCGTCCAGCCCTACCCAATACCTTTTTCCGCCGCTGTCCGTTTCTCCGATCACCGTACCGTCGTCGGCGTAATAGACCGTGGATTGGGGGACGGCCAAGGGAGGCGGCCCGGCCATTTTGGCGTAGAGGAAGAGGCCCGAATAGCTCAAGAAGGAGAACAGGAGGAAACCCGCCCCGACCAGCAGCAGGATGCGAAAGATTTTTTTGTTTTTGTTGCCGGGGGGATCCGTCAATATTTCCACAGGAAAACCTCCTTTCCGGAAAAAGGCGGGCAAAAAGGGTTTTTTAAAAGTATGGAAAACAAGGGAAAAAATTAAACCCGGAAAACCGGCCGGGGAGGGGAGATTTTTCGGGCAAGGGGGAGGCGGCCTTCACGCGGGAACCGGGAGGGGATGAACAGGCGAAAAGGGGCGGGGGACGGCAGGCGAAAGGGGCCGGGTTTCCCCAGCTGCAAAAGAGGCGCGCCGGACAATTCCCCGCCCTGGGGATCCGGGGATGCGCGCTCCGCGGCCTCAAACCGAAAAAAATCGCGGGAACCGCGCTTTAAAATTTATTTTTCCTTTGCGCGTTTCCCAAGCCGCGGCATGGTTTCCGGCCGCGGGCCGAAAGGATCATCGGTCGGCGTGGGGCCCAGTGTTCAACATCCGACAGGAATGTCCGACATTTTATTTTTCTTCGCGACCGGACGGTTCAACAGCCAAGGAGAAATGTTCAACATTTTTTGCAAAACGTTCAAAAAACGATACCGTTTGTCCAACATCTTGAATGAATCGTTCGACATTCCCTTTGGCTTTCCGGCCGGATGGTCCAACATTTCGACCGGATGGTTCAGCATTTGAAAAAAATTGTCCGACATCGCATGGGAATGTCCGACATTTTCGACGGTCGGTCCATCATTGGAGATTTTTTGTCCAACATGGAAAAAATTTGTCCGCCATGAAAGAAAAAATATTTATCATCCCGGAAAAAACGTCCATCATCGCGAGGAGGATGTCCGTCATCCCTTCCGGTGTCCGCTATCCGCTGCGATGCGTCAAAGGCGCTGATGATTCCGGACGAAGCGATCCGCGCCCGCCTTTTGCCGGCCGGGGAGATTCGGACGGCGAACGTAAGCGGGCTTTCTCCGTCGCTTTTCGTACGGGAAGTGTGGAAAAAATGGCATTCCCTTTCCCGCCGCTCAAAAAGGGCCCGGATGCCGCTNCGGAAGCCGAACACGGCGNCTTTGCCCTCGGGCCTTGGACAAAAAATCTCCTTGCATTTTTCGGCCCGTGTTTTTATACTTTTCATGTTTACTTTTTAGGGTGGGAAAAATCGAAAGGGATAGAATAGAAATGGAAAGAAAGGTGGAGACACGGATGAGCGGGCTATGGTTTACGGAATTGCAGACGAAAAATTTCGGGATCACGATGAAGGTAAAGAAAACTTTGCAGACGGAAAAAACCGAATATCAAATGCTGGAAATGGTGGAAACGGAAGAATGGGGGAACATGCTTTTATTGGACGGCATGGTGATGACGAGCCAGAAGGATGAGTTCGTCTATCACGAAATGATGGCCCACGTTCCCCTGTTCACCCATCCGAAGCCGGAAGAGGTTCTTGTGGTCGGCGGCGGGGACGGGGGAGTCATCCGCGAGATTTTGAAACACCCGGAAGTGAAGAAGGCGACCCTTGTGGAAATTGACGGAAAGGTCATCGAGAGCGCAAAAAGATTTTTGCCGGAAATCGCCGGAAAATTGGACGATCCCCGGGTGGAGGTGAAGGTCGCNGACGGATTCAAGCATATCGCCGAGAGCGAAAACCGTTATGACGTGATCCTCGTCGATTCGACGGAACCGATCGGCCCGGCCGTCCAACTGTTTACAAAAGGATTTTACGCGGGGATCGCCAACGCCCTGAAAGAGGACGGCCTGTTTGTCGCCCAAACCGACAACCCGTGGTTTAAAGGGGATTTGATCCGGAAGATCTTTGCCGACGTCAAGGAAATCTTCCCGATCACCCGCTTGTATACCGCCAACGTCCCGACTTACCCGAGCGGTTTATGGACCTTCACCCTCGGGTCGAAAAAGTACGATCCGCTGAAGGTGGAAAAGGATCGGTTCTACCCGGTCGACACGAAATATTATACGGAAAAATACCATTTTGCCTCGTTCGTTCTGCCGAAATTTGTCGAAGACTTGACGAAATAGCTTTTCCATTTTCCATGAGGGGGGACTCTGGTTGCGATTCGACGAAGCCTATTCCGGAAAAGTGTTTATCGGGAGCTGCCCGGATTTTGAAAAAAGTGAAGCCGTCATCTACGGCATGCCGATGGACTGGACCGTTTCTTTCCGCCCGGGTTCCCGGTTCGGCCCGGCCCGGATCCGGGAGGCGTCCGTCGGCCTGGAGGAATACAGCCCCTATTTGGACCGGCATTTGACGGAGGTCAAATACTTTGACGCGGGGGATATCCCGCTGCCCTTCGGCAACGCCTCGAGGAGCCTGGCGATGATCGAGGAGTTCGCCGGGAAAATTTTGGACCATGGAAAATTTCCCCTCGGCTTGGGGGGCGAACATCTGGTCACTTGGGGGGTGATCCGCGCGGTTCACAAAAGGAGAAAGGATTTTGCCCTGATCCATATTGACGCCCACGCCGATTTGCGCGAGGAATACGAAGGGGAAGAGCTGTCCCACGCCACCCCGATCCGGAAAGCCGTCGATCTGATCGGGCCGGAGAACGTCTTTTCCTTCGGCATCCGGTCCGGGACGAGGGAAGAATTTCAATTTGCCGCCCGGTCGGGCATGCATCTCGCAAAATTTGACGTGGCGGAACCGCTGAAACGGGCCCTTCCAAAATTGAAAGGGCGGCATGTGTATGTCACCATCGATATCGACGTGCTCGACCCGGCCTTTGCCCCGGGAACCGGGACGGCGGAAGCGGGGGGAATCACCTCGAGAGAGCTGCTGGAAACCGTCCGGCTCCTCGCCCAGGCAGATGTCCGTATCATCGGGGCGGACGTCGTGGAAGTGGCGCCGGTTTACGATCCGACCGAACAAACCCAGATCGTCGCCGCCAAACTCGTCCGGGAAATCCTCCTCGGCTGGGTGAAAAAATCCTAGGGGAAGGCCCGTCTTCCTCTTCCCGCCGCTTTCGCCAAGAAAATCCGTATGGACGGTTCTCCGCATGATGGGGCCGATTTTTGCTTCCTTTGGCTCGCTTTTTTAAAGCAATACATCAACATTCCCCAATCCCGCCGATTTCCCTTTCTATGGCCGGTTTCCCCGGAGAAGGACGCGCCCGGGAAAGGAAAACGGCCGTGCCATGCGGGGGAATGCCGGTTTCGCCGGCATACAAAAACGGAAACGGGCTGTACAACCTCGACCCCGCATGCGGAAAAGTGCCGGTTTCGCCGGCTCCCCGCTTTTTACGAACGAGGGTCCGCCTTGCGCGGCCGAGAAGGTCCTTCTCCGCCGCCCCGTTTTTCAACGATCCCCGGAAAAAGAAACGGCTCCCATTCCCCTTCCTTTAAACACCCCCCGGCTTTTGTTAAAATATTGCTGGGAACGTTTATCGCCGGATCGCCTGCCGCCTCGGCAGGTGATATTGGCGGCCGGGTTTGTCCGCGGCCGGAAGGGGTTTTTCGGCCGGGGTGAAAACGGCGGGATTCCTAAAACGGGAATCTTGAAAGGGAACAAGGTTCCCCGGTTCCCGAGGGAAAATGATTCTTTGGAGGAAAGGGATTCCCCCGGGGGATTCCGCCGGCGAATCGGCTGCCGGCGCCCGGCGGGAGAACCCGTAAAACCGCCGGCGGAACCGCCGGATCTTTTTTGCCGGAACCGTCACCGGCCGGACACCGCCGGTGCTGCATACGGAATTCTCCCTGCAAAAAGGATGTGGTGAAGTGTCATTTTCATTCCCGGTAAAAATATCGTTAAAAACGTCCATTTTTCAGGACGGGGTCCGCGAGGAGTATGAGCTGATCGCTTTTGGGCGTTTTCATAAGAAAGACGGGATTTACTATTTGAAATATGACGAAATCATCGATTCCGGAACGATCCATACGACCGTCAAAATCAAGGAGGATGAAGTCCTCATCCTGCGGTCGGGTTCGTTGAACATGCGGCAGGCGTATAAAAGGGACCGGTTAATGAGCGGGACCTTCGAAACCGAATTGGGGACCTTTTATTTGACGACCAATACGAAGGAACTGGATTTTCAATGGGATCCGGACTTAAAGAAGGGGACGCTGAAAATCCATTACGGGTTGATCATGGAACAGGTGGATGTGGGCACTTACCAATTGACCTTTACCTTCCAGGAGGACGAAAAAGCGGTAATTTGAGGGGCCTTCTCCTCCGGCGCACGTCTCGTTGAAAGACCGGCAGCCGCAAATCCGCCGCCCCGGCTCCCCGCTTTTTAAAAAAATATTGACTGAATGCTCATTCATTGATGTATAATAGACATAAATCCGATGAAAAACGGCCGATCTCGGTGCGGCAAAGGGGATGGGGAATCCCCGTTCGTCCGCCTGCGGTAATAGACGAGGCGTTCGGGGACCACAGGAGAAAGGGGTAGATGGGGATGGATGCATTTCTTTGGACCAATTTGCTGGCTGCCGTTCTTGTAACCGCTTACGCCGTTTATCTGTTCGTTTACGTGGTCAAGACGAGAATCGAATATATGAAACTTGGAAAAAAGGCGGAATTCGACAAGCGTCTCAAGGAACGGGCGAAACGGTTCGTCGTTTATGTTTTCGGACAGAAGAAGCTGCTGAAGGACAAAAAGAGCGGCGCGATTCACGTCATGATGTTCTACGGGTTTATCCTTGTCCAATTCGGGGCGGTCGATTTCATCTGGAAAGGGATCCGGCCCGGCTCCCACTTGCCGCTGGGGCCCTTATATCCCTGGTTTACTTTTTTCCAGGAAATCGTCACCCTTCTCGTCTTGGCCGCCGTCGCCTGGGCCTTTTACCGCCGTTATATTGAAAAGCTCGCCCGTTTGAAAAGGGGATTGAAAAACGGCCTCGTTCTGATCTTCATCGGCACGTTGATGTTTGCCGTCCTGTTCGGCAACGGCATGATGATGATCTGGGAGGGACGGGAAGCCGGCTGGAGCGAGCCGGTCGCTTCCGCCATCGCCCTCGGGTTTTCCTTTTTGAACAAAACCGGGGCGTTCGTCCTGTTCTACCTGTTTTGGTGGATTCACCTGCTCGTGCTGCTGATCTTTTTGGTCTATATCCCCCAATCGAAGCATTTCCATTTGATCATGGCGCCGGTGAACGTGTTCGTGAGCCGGCCGGATAAACCGGGAAAATTGAACAAGATCGATTTTGAAGACGAATCCCAGGAATCCTTCGGCGTCGGGAAAATCGAAGATTTTACCCGCCTCCAGCTGATCGATCTGTATGCCTGCGTCGAATGCGGCCGCTGTACCAACATGTGCCCGGCGACCGGGACCGGAAAGATGCTTTCGCCGATGGATTTGATCGTGAAACTGCGGGATCATCTGACCAACTACGGGGCTGCGGTCACTTCGAAACAGCCGTGGGTGCCGGGATTTATGTTTTCCAATACCCTGGGGAACCGGCTGGCCTTGCAGGCGGGATCAAGGGGCGGCCAACAGTCGGCGGCGGCGCTCGCTTATCAGCCGAGCCTGATCGGCGACGTCATCACCGAAGAGGAAATTTGGGCCTGCACCACCTGCCGGAACTGCGAAGACCAGTGCCCGGTCATGAACGAACACGTCGACAAGATCATCGATTTGCGCCGTTATTTGGTTTTGACGGAGGGAAGGATGAACCCGGACGCCCAAAGGGCGATGCAAAACATCGAAAGGCAGGGCAACCCCTGGGGCTTGAACCGGAAGGAAAAGGAAAATTGGCGGGAACTCCGCGAAGATGTTTATATCCCGACGGTAAAAGAATTGAAGAAAAAAGGGGAAGACTTCGAATATTTGTTCTGGGTCGGTTCGATGGGTTCCTACGACAGCCGCAGCCAAAAGATCGCCCTGTCCTTCGCGAAACTGATGAATATCGCCGGCGTCAAATTTGCCATCCTGGGAAATAAAGAGAGAAACTCCGGCGATACGGCCCGCCGGCTGGGCAACGAATACCTGTTCCAGGAATTGGCCATGGCCAATATCGAAGAGTTCGAGAAAAACGGCGTGAAAAAAATCGTCACCATCGATCCGCATGCCTACAATGTGTTCAAAAACGAGTATCCGGACTTCGGTTTTACGGGAGAAGTTTATCACCATACCGAGCTGCTGTTGAAATGGGTCAAGGAAGGGCGGCTCGTGCCGAAATATCCGGTCAACGAGACGGTCACCTTCCACGATTCCTGCTACTTGGGCCGCTACAACGGCGTCTACGATGCGCCGCGGGAAATTTTGAAATCGATCAAGGGCGTCAAGTTCGTCGAGATCGAACGGAACCGGGAAAACGCCATGTGCTGCGGCGCCGGGGGCGGCCTCATGTGGATGGAGGAGAATACCGGCCATCGCATCAACGTGGCCCGCACGGAACAGGCGCTGAAAGTGAACCCGGATATTATCAGTTCCGCCTGCCCCTACTGCCTGACGATGCTGTCCGACGGTACAAAGGCGAAGGAAGTGGAAGATCGGGTCAAAACCTACGACGTCGCCGAAATTTTGGAAAAGGCCGTATGCGGCGACGGGCGACAAACGCTTGTTTCATAAGAAAGCGTCCCGATTTTAAAAGCCGCCGGCGCACCCCTTTCTTCCCGCCCGGCTTGTTCATCCCTCTGCGGGAAAGAGGGGATGCCTGAAACTCCGGCCGGATTGCGGCCGCCCGGATGGGAAGAAACGGCAGCGGCCTGCCCCGCTTTTCGGAGCGGGGATTTTGTTTGCCCGTCTTTCGCGCATGACCGCTCTGCAACGGCTGAAAACCTGTCCGTTTATGCTTTGCGGACTTCAAATCGTTCGGCGGCTGAAGCCTGTTCCTGTCCCCTCGCAAACCGCATATCGATCAACACGACTGAAGCGTCTTTCCGCGGATTTGCAACCCGCATATTAATCAAAGAAGCCCGAAACGAATTTCCGCGGATTTGCAACTTGCACATCAAACAAAGACGTTCGGAACGGTATCCCTCGCATTTGCAGCCTGCATATGAAACAAAGGCCACTACTGGAACGTCTTTCCGCACTTTTGCAAGATGAAGTCCAAAAATTTGTGTAAAAAGAAGCGGGCGCAAAGCGGATCCATTCCCGGAAGACTGTGTTCCTGGGACATGGAGCGGGAATTTACACAAACATGAGGACTTGACCCTTTTGCAACCCCTGTCCCCCTGCCGTTGGGGCGAAGGATCCCTCCGGACGCCGGACATTTTCGGAAAACGGATGGCACGACGGTTCAAGGATCGTGTAATATAAAATTACGAACTTTTCATACCGAAAGAATACCGTTGAAAAAGGAAGGAAAGCCATGCCGGAGACCCGTATTCCAGATCAAGACGCAAAGGAACAGGCGATGACGGAAAACAATCTGACGAGAATCCATTGGAACGGAAAGGAAATCATCCTTATCGGCACCGCCCATATTTCCAGGCAAAGCGCGGAGCAGGTGAAGGAAGTCATCGAAAGGGAGAGGCCGGATGCCGTTTGCGTGGAATTGGATCGGCAGCGCTATCAGGCGATCACCGAAGGAAACCGTTGGAAGGACATGGACATTTTTCAGGTGATCAAAGAGAAGAAGGCCGCGCTGCTCTTCGCCAACCTGGCCTTGTCCTCTTTCCAGAAACGGATGGCCCGGCAGTTTGGCATCCGTCCGGGGCAGGAAATGATCCAGGGGATCGAGTCGGCAAAAGAGACGGGGGCTCGGCTGGTGCTGGCCGACCGGGACATTCAAACGACTTTTTCCCGCATTTGGCACAACGTGGGATGGAAAGGGAAATCCCTGCTCCTTGCCCAAGTCATTTCCGCCATCTTTTCCCGGGAGACGATTTCCGAGGAAGAATTGGAAAAAATGAAGGAGCAGGACATGATCCAGACGATCCTCCAGGAATTCGCCGACCAATTTCCCGAATTGAAGAAACCCCTTGTTGACGAACGGGATCAATACCTGGCGGAAAAAATCAAAACGGCCCCCGGCGAAAAAATCGTGGCCGTATTGGGCGCGGCCCACGTGCCCGGCGTAATCAGGGAAATTGAAAGGGACCATGATTTGGGGGAACTTGAGGAAGTTCCGGTCAAAAAGAGGAGATTCCACCTTCTCGGTTGGCTGCTTCCGGCGCTGATCGTCGTCCTGATCGCCGCCACCTTTTTTCTCAATCCTTCCGCCGGGGTCGACCAAACCCTCAGCTGGGTTCTGTGGACGGGCAGTTTCTCGGCGGCGGGAGCGGCCGCGGCCTTCGGGCATCCCCTCACGATTTTAACGGCATTTGTGGCCGCCCCGTTGACGACTTTGCATCCGCTCCTGGCTTCCGGCTGGTTTGCCGGGCTCGTCCAGGCGTTCATCCGCAGGCCGAGCGTGAGGGATTTTGAAAACTTGGCCGAAGACATCATGAGCGTAAAAGGGTTTTGGAACAACAAGGTGACCCGGATCTTACTGATCGTGATATTGACCAACATCGCGACCTCCGTCGGCACTTTCATTGCGGGCGTCGATATCGTCCGGCTCTTTTTCCAAAACGTTTGACCGGTCTCTCCCATGGCAAATTTGCAGATGGCGGCAAGGCGGGAAAAACTGCCGGTGAAGCGGCGAAGCGGTCCCGAAATCCCCCGTGCCGGGAACCGGCAAGGCGCAGGGATGTTTGGCGCAGGGGAAAGGCGGTTTTGGTTCAACGATGCCTCCTTATGTACCCGAAAAAAGATAACGTCCGTGCGAAAACGCACGAACGTTATCTCGGGAAGGGGGGTATTTTTATGCCGATGATCATGCGCGCCTTNCGCGCACATCCTCTCCGAGGCAGACATCGTTATTTTTTCATATCGATGACCATGCGGCCTTGGATCTTTCCTTCTTCCATTTCCCGGAAGATATCCCGGATTTCTTCCAGTTTGCGGGTTTGAACGACAGGATCGACTTTGCCTTCGGCGGCAAACATGAGCGCTTCTTCCAAATCTTTTCTCGTCCCGACCAGGGAACCGATCACTTGGATGCCGTCCAGGACGGTTTTAACAATTTCCAAATCCATCGTTTCCGGCGGCAATCCGACCCCGACGACTTTGGAAACCGGACGGACGGAATGAACCGCTTGGTTGAAGGCGGTTTTGGAAACGGAAGTTACAACGGCGGCATGGGCACCCCCGAATTCTTCTTGAATCCATTGCGCCGGATCGCCTTTTAAGGAATTGAACGTGAAATCGGCTCCGACTTCCTTGGCCAGGCGCAATTTTTCATCGTTGATGTCGACGGCGATGACTTTGGCGTTGAACACGTTTTTCGCNTATTGCACCCCCAAGTTGCCGAGACCGCCGACGCCATAGATGACGATCCATTGCCCGGGTTTGATATCGGAGACTTTGATGGCTTTATAGGTGGTGACACCGGCGCAGGTNATGCTCGTCGCTTTTTTCGGATCCAGTCCGTCGGGGACTTTGACCGCATAATCGGCCTTGACGATGCATTGTTCGGCCATCGCGCCGTCCACCGTGTAACCGGCGTTTTTGACGCTCCGGCAATACGTTTCATTTCCGGTCACGCAATATTCGCAATGTCCGCATCCTTCGTAGAACCAGGCGATGCTGACCCGGTCGCCGACCTTTAAGCTGGTTACCCCGTCGGCGATTTCCCGTACGACCCCGACACCTTCGTGGCCGAGAATCCGCCCGGGAACATGTCCGAAATCACCCTTGGCCACATGGAGATCCGTATGGCAGACGCCGCAATACTCGATATCGACCAGTGCTTCCCCGTATTGCAGCGGGCGCAAAGTGACATCTTTCACCTCAACAAGTTTGTCTTTGTCCGGGCTCACTACGGCTGCCCTCATTCTGTATTCCTCCTTTGCGGGATAATCAAGCCAAGTTCATTATAACTCGAAGGATATAATTGTTCAACATTTCACAAACTATGTACATCATTCTTTCCAAGAATCGTAAATCTTGAATTTTTTTTGAATATGGGGCACTCCTCCATGGGAAAGGGCCGCAGGCGGGGCTCCCGCCGGATCGATTTTTTCAAGGCCGCCGGGACATCGCAGCACAATTCGACAATACTGCCCCTGGCGTCCGTCCTTTCCCGAGTTCCCTACCGGAGCCGGATTCAGCCTTCGTGCAACCGGAAATGAAAGCGTTGACATTTCCCGCGTATCGGGTAAGATTAAAGTAGATCACTCCAGGAAGGGACAGAATTTGTCCCTTTTCTTGTATGAAAAAATTGAGTGAGCGCTCAGTCGATCAACGGTCAGGGGTTGCGGTTTTTTGCCGGTTTTTTTGGGGCACCGGGCGGGCAGCAAACCCGGCAGTGTTTCTTGCCTTACCGGATTTGCCCCGGTTGCAGGAAAACCGGGAGTCTTTGCCATCATGCCTTGGAAAGGGGAT
>JGI26049J44785_1000523_pt1 | contig 21037 bp, 17 predicted proteins | sample HigsolmetaGSP11D_FD_44785 | JGI IMG/M metagenome (IMG submission 44785)
AAAAATAGCGCCATCTTTTATAGCCGAAAACCGCAAACACCATGGCTACAGAAAAGGCCAGTTTCATAAACGGATTGCCGGCAAAACGGGAAAGTGAAGAGATGAAACCCATGATGATAATACCTGAACCGATGAGGCCGCCCAACAAAATCCGGAACAGACGCACTTTCCGCTTTAAAGCGATGCTTGTCAGCCATAAAAGCAGGCTGTCTGCAAGCAAATTCAATAGCCAAATGGCATCCATATATACTACCAACCGCATCCCCCCTGCACACCGGCTTTCCCATTTACGGGACGAGGGCTGCCGCCTTTTGCGCCCCGCCCCTCTTTGTACGGCTAGTATACCGCATGAACGGCATAAAAGTATGTCAGTTCCTGCTGGCAAAAAAATAGAACTTTTCATTTTTTTATTCGAAAACTGTCAGTGTATCGGAAAACCGGTTCCCGTTTCACGATATAAAAAAGAGCCCGCCGCCACTTAAGGCAAACACCTTTTTGCGGGGACAGGCCTTTTCCATTATTTTCTTCTGTTCCGGTTTCTTAAGAACGTCGGAATATCCAATGTATCTTCGCTGTACTGAACCGCACGGCCGGGATCCGGCTGGGGCTCTTCGTGTTTCGTTTCACGCTTCACCTGGTTTAAAGCCGGTTTTGCTTGCCCAAACGGCGCGCGCTGCTGTTTTGCCGCCTGTGCTTCTTCATTAAAGCCGGTTGCAATTACCGTTACAACGATTTCATCCTTCAGACTGTCATTGATAACAGACCCGAAGATCATGTTCACTTCCTGGTCCGATGCCGAAGCGACAATATCGGCTGCTTCCTGTACTTCATACAAACTTAAATTCGTACTTCCGGTAATGTTCATCAATACGCCTTGCGCGCCATCGATAGATGTTTCAAGCAACGGGGATGAAATGGCTTTTTTCGCCGCTTCCTGCGCACGGTTTTCACCGGAGGCAATCCCGATCCCCATAAGAGCGGATCCTTTATTCGTCATGATCGTTTTGACATCTGCAAAATCAAGGTTGATCAGACCCGGTACAGCAATCAGGTCGGAAATCCCCTGGACACCCTGGCGCAGCACGTTATCCGCTTCCCGGAACGCTTCAAGCATCGGCGTGCTTTTGTCGACAATTTCAAGAAGCCGATCGTTTGGAATTACAATTAAAGTGTCTACCGCTTCTTTCATGGCATTGATCCCGCCTGCAGCCTGAGTGGCGCGCTTGCGGCCTTCAAACGTAAACGGCCTTGTGACAACGCCGACAGTTAAAGCACCCAATTCTTTTGCAATCTGCGCAATAACCGGTGCTGCCCCCGTTCCGGTTCCGCCGCCCATTCCGGCCGTTACAAACACCATATCCGCGCCCTTTAAAGCTTCCTCAATTTGTTCTTTGCTTTCTTCGGCCGCTTTCCTCCCCACTTCCGGATTCGCCCCGGCGCCCAGCCCGCGCGTTAATTTTGCGCCGATCTGCATTTTGATTTCGGCTTTTGAAAGGTTCAAAGCCTGTGCATCGGTGTTGACCGCAATGAACTCAACACCCTGCAAGTCATGTTCAATCATGCGGTTGACGGCATTGTTGCCGCCGCCGCCAACCCCAATTACTTTTATGGTTGCTAAAGAGTCTAAATTTGTATCGAACTCCAACATTCACTAATCCTCCTAATTCGTATTGCATATCGTTGTTCCGGCCCTGCCGCTTCCGGAAGGCAATTCCACGCCGCGTTTTTGTTTTGACACTGGCTACTCGAAAAACAGGCCAAAGAATTTTTTCATCTTGGACGAAATTTTTTCTTCCTGCCTTGACTCTTGTTTTGGCCTTGGCTTTGATTGCGGCTTTTTGGCCGGTTTCGGCTCTGCATACTCCATCCCCGCCGCCACCGCATGGGAACTCACATTCCTTCCCTGCAACCGAGCGTGCCTGCAAGCGTACTGGATCAATCCCACCGCCGTCGTATACTGCGGTTCGCGGACACCGATATAGTCCGGAATGGCAACTCTTACGCGGCTTTGAAAGACGCTTTGTGCGAGTTCAGGCACGCCGGGCATGTTTGCGGTGCCTCCTGTCAAAACAATTCCTCCCGGCAAATCATGGATCCCGATTCTTTTTAGCTCCTGCTGGACAAACAAAAAGATTTCTTCTAATCTAGCTTCTATAATATCAGAAATTTGCAATTGGTTAAATTGTTCTTTTTGTTCGCTGCCAATAATCTGCACATCGAAAACATCGTCTTCCAGCGCATCCGGGCTGAATGCATGCCCGTGTTTCAGTTTTATCCTTTCCGCATCCTCTGTTGAAGTTCTTAAACAAATAGACAAATCTTTTGTAATATGGTCTCCACCGACAGGCAAAACACTCGTCGTTTGGATATGGCCATTTTCAAAAACAGCCAAAGTTGTGGATCCGCCACCGATGTCAACCAATACGGTCCCAAGTTCCATCTCGTCTTTGGATAACGCAATGGCACCTGCTGCCAGCGGCTGTAAAACAATTTCCGCAATGGTAAGGCCAGCCCTTTCAACGCAGCGCAATGTGTTATGTAAGATTGTTTTGGAAGTGGTCACAATAACCCCTTCCACCTCNAACCTGACGCCGATCATCCCGCGAGGATCATGAATTTCGTCCAAACCGTCCACAATGAATTGCTTTGGAATGACGTTAACAATCTCTCTTTCGGGAGGAATAGAAAGCACTTGCGCCGCATCCATTACTCTTTGTACATCCCCATCTGTTATTTCACGGTTTCCACTCTGCACGGCCACAACCCCATGGCACGGCTGCAGCATCACATGATTGCCCGCAATGCCGACGATCACATGGTCAATTTTCATGCCGACCATTCTCTCCGCCTGTTCAATTGCACGCCTGATCGACAGGACGGTTTCATCTATATCTACAATTGAACCCTTCTTAATGCCCTCGGACCTGACATTGCCAACCCCGATGATATTTAATGAATCATTGGCCATTTCGGCAATGATGACTTTCGTGGTAGATGTACCGATGTCAAGACTCACATAAATTTCACTGTTGTTCATACTGCGGCACCTCCCTTTGCCTTTCTATCAATCTATCCGCCTGAATTATGATCACCAAATAAAAAAGAAATCCGTCCGCAAACGGGCCGTTTCCGTTGTTCCAGTCTGATCAACCCGCCTGCCTTCCCCATTACAGAAGAATAATATAAAGTAAGTATTCTTCATTAGAATGAAATTCCCTTTTTTCAATCGGAACTTTTTTCATTTTCTTTTGATAAGCAAAATATTACCAGCCGTAAACCCAACGGCTTCTAAAATTTGGTTCCATCATAAGTCTACACTAAGATGAACATTGAGAAAAGCGAAATATGCAAGATTACCGGTCATTCTTTTCCGTGTCATAAGCTTTAAAATATGATCCGACTTCAAGGTCGATNACGCCTTTTTTGCCAGGTCCGATCTGNCTGATAATGGAAGGGTAATGGACCATTTTCTCGGCAAACGTCGCGATGCTTGCCCGTACTTCGAAACCGTTGTTCATATAAAGCGTGACAAGCCCATCATCAACTTTCGAAGGGGAATACCGGACTTCCGAAATGGCATTCGTTATCGAATCCGGCAGTTTTTGCATCTGCCCGATCATATCATGCAAATGCCGATCCTGTCGAAAGCCCGAAAAAATCAGGCTGTCGGCCGGGATATTGCGAATGGCGCGGCGGACGATCCGGCCGTTGTCCAATACCGGCAAAAAACGCCCCTGTTCCTGCAAATAACCGATTTTCTCATGTTCTTTCACCTTTATGTACAGATTATTCGGCAGGGCAATGCCCACTTTTACAGATTCAATTTCAGGAATTTGGCCAATTTTCTTTTGAATGGCTTCTTTATGGATATTCCAAATGTTTGTACTGGTTGTCACGCCGCTTTTTTTCAAAATCAATTGCCTGCCGACCGCCTCATTTCCTTCAATCCGGATATGATGGACGCGGCTGAGCGGGGACTCAAGATAAATAATCAGCATAACCAGGGTAAAAAAAGTAGACAAGAGCATGATCAGCCTCCGGTTAGTTTTGCGCCGGCGCTGCTGCTTCAATTTTGGAATCCGGTCTTCTATCGATACGATGTTTTTATTGGAGCGCGCCATCTTGCTCCTCCCTTCATTCTTCCGCCAGCCTTTATTTCGTTCCTGCGGCCAGGTTTTCCATCACTTCATACAGTCTCCAGGAAGCATCGCGGATCCCGAGGTTGCGCGAAGCCATCCGCATTTTGACCAGCTGNTCCTTATCGAGCAAAATCCGGTCAATTAAGGACACCAGTTTTGACGGGGATAAATCTTTCTCCAGCAGCATAAGCGCTGCACCGCTTTCCACAAGCGTCCGCGCATTCTTTTCCTGGTGATTATTGGTCACATAGGGGCTTGGAATTAAAATACCCGGCAGGCCAAGTGCCGTTAATTCGGCAAGCGTCGTTGCCCCCGCCCTGGAAACAACAAGGTCAACCGCACGCAGTACTTCCGGCATATTATGGATGAACGGCACCACTTTGACATTGTCTTTTTCATCAATCAAGGCAATTTCTTTTTGGACGGCCTCGTAATGGACATCACCCGTCACATAAATCACCTGGTATTTTTTCTGTGCAAAATTGGCAAGTGATTTTACAACCGCTTCATTAATCGGTCTTGCACCGCGGCTTCCGCCGAAAATGAGGACGGTCGGGGGCTCCTTTTTTAGGCCGAACGTCTCCAGAACATTCCGGCTGCTTTCCCCCACAACTTCCGAAGCGCGCGGATTGCCTGTCAGCACAACTTTTTTTTCATCAAAAAATTCTCTTGCCGATTCAAAGCAAATCGCCACTTTATCGACATACCGGCTTAAAAATTTATTCGTTAATCCGGGCACGCTGTTTTGCTCGTGGATCATCGTTGGAATGTTCAATTTGGCAGCTGCATATACCACCGGGCCGCATACATAGCCGCCGGTCCCGATCACTACGTCCGGCTTAAATTCCTTAATGATTTTTTTGCATTGGCTGACCCCTTTGAGAAAGCGGACAACCGTTTTAATATTTTCAAATGATAAGGACCGCTTAAAGCCCGTAATGTGGATCGATTTAAACGGGATGTTTTCCCTCGGCACGAGATTGGACTCCAGGCCTCTATCCGTTCCGATATATAAACATTCCGTATCTGGATGTTTTTGCTTAATGGTTCTGATCAAGGCCAGCGCAGGGTAAATATGCCCGCCGGTCCCGCCCCCGCTTACAATAATTTTCATTTTTTCCACCTCAAACTAATATCCATTTGCAATATTTTAATATAGTATGTTTGGAACATTCATTTTTCTATAATACTATATTTTAAACTACAATGGGGCCCCAGTAAAACGATTATTAATAAAATGTTAACGGGATGTTAAATAAAAAAAGAACCCCTTTTGAGGGATTCTTTATCCGCTTACAGACGGGAATGGCGGCTGATGTTTAAAAGCACGCCGATCGCCACAAGCATTAAAGTTAAAGAAGATCCGCCGTAGCTGATAAACGGCAGCGTGATCCCGGTAACCGGCATCAGACCGATGACCACGCTGATATTGATCACGACCTGGATCGCAATCATCGAAATAATGCCGACCGCAAGCAGGCTCCCGAACAAATCCGGTGCCCCGAGCGCGATCCGGATCCCGCGCCAGAGCAAAAGGGTGAACAAAACCAGGACAAAAGTCCCACCGATAAACCCGAGCTCTTCCGACAAAATCGCAAAAATAAAATCGTTTTGCGGCTCGGGAAGATAGAAAAATTTCTGTTTGCTTTCCCCGAGCCCCATGCCGAACAGCCCGCCCGGCCCGATCGCAAACAGCGACTGGATAATTTGGAATCCCGTCCCCCGCGGATCGGACCACGGATCCAAAAAAGAAGTAATCCGCGCCATCCGGTACGGCGCCGATAAAATCAAACCAACAAAGCCGGCAAGCCCGAGCATCCCGAGCATCACGAAATGTGCAATACGCGCACCTGCGACAAAAATCATGACAATACATGTCCCGAACATCACCGTCCCCGTCCCGAGGTCCGGCTGCAGCATAATCATCGCAAAGGCAATAAAAACAAGGCTTAATGCGGGCAGCATCCCTTTTCTAAAAGACGTGACGTACTTTTGGTTTTCCGATAAAAATTTTGCCAAAAAGGCAATCAGTGCCATTTTAATAAATTCGGACGGCTGGATGGAGAAAGCGCCGACCCCGATCCAGCTCCTCGACCCGTTCCGCTCAAGCCCGATGCCGGGAATCAAGACGAGCACGAGCAAAACAAAACATATGATCAGGATCGTTTTCGCCCATGCGCGCCACGTCCAGTAATCGATGCGCATGACCAAAAACATCGCCGCGACGCCGAGCCCTGCAAAAAGCAGCTGCCGCTTCAGGAAATAAAAAGAATCATGAAATTTGTAATCCGCCACAATTTCGCTCGCGCTGTACACCATAATCAGGCCGACCGCCAGCAAAGATAAGGTGACGATGATCAACAAAAGATCGGGATTGTTTTTTTTCGACGGCATCCGCGAACACCCCAGAAAAGAATTAGGGCCGTAGAAGTGCCGCACAGGCGGCGGAAAAACCGGCGTGCGGAGCAAATAGCCATTCGTCCAAGCCCTTATCTTAACTTATGCACGGCGTCGACGAAAATATCACCACGAATTTCAAAAGATTTATACTGGTCCCAGCTTGCGCATGCGGGAGACAACAGAATAACATCGCCCGGCTCAGATAATTCCCAGGCAACCGGAACGGCTTCTTCCACATTCTCGACGCGCAGGACGGCCGGAATGCCAGCTTTTTTTGCAGTGCTTTCCAGTTTCGGCGCAGTTTCCCCGAACGTGATCAAAGCCTTTACATATTTCAGACTCGGGATCAGTTCGTCAAACCCGTTTCCTCGGTCAAGCCCCCCGGCCAGCAAAATCACCGGCTGATGGAATGCTTTCAGCGCGGCTTTGCAGGCGAGAATATTCGTTGCTTTTGAGTCGTTGTAAAATTTCCGGCCTTCGATTTCGCCGATGTATTGTGTACGGTGCTTAACACCTTTAAAAGTCTTCAGCACTTCGCGGATTGCTTCATCACTAGCACCCATTAATTTCGAAGCCGCCACAGCCGCCAAAATATTTTCCAGATTATGGTCACCCGGCAGGACAACTTCGCTGCGGTCCATCATTTTTTTGCCCTTCCACATGATGCTGCCGTCTTTTATGGACGCTCCGTCCTCCAAATATTCCTTTGTGGAAAACGGAATGATTTTTGCTTTCGTAAATGAAACGAGATCCCACAGATCCGGCTGGGCATGGTTCAGGATGAGAAAATCGTCTTCCGTCTGGTTCCTTGTAATATTTGATTTTGCTTTTGCATAAGCTTGTTTTGTCCCATGGTAATCGAGATGGGCTTCATAAATATTCGTAATGATGGCAATATGTGGCCTGAATGTTTGAACGCCCATCAGCTGGAAAGACGACAATTCCACAATCATCTGCTGGTTTGCTGTTGCTTTTTGCGCCACACTTGAAGCCACCGTGCCGATGTTCCCGGCAATTAACGGATCAAGGTTCCGGTCTGCCTTAAAGATTTCATAAATCAGCGTCGTCGTCGTTGTTTTTCCGTTTGTGCCCGTAATCCCGACCATTTCACATTCCGCAATTTTATAAGCCAGTTCGATTTCGGTTATGACCGGGATGCCTTTTTCAATCGCTCCCGCAACGAGCGGGTTTGTGTACGGGATGCCCGGATTTTTTACAATCAGTTCAAATCCTTCGTCCAAAAGTTCAATCGGATGGCTCCCGCAAATGACTTTAATCCCCTGCTCCAAAAGCCCTTGCGCTTCTGCATTCTCTTCCAGCGGCTTGTAGTCGTTGACCGTCACAAATGCCCCGAGCTTATGCAAAAGCGAGGCCGCACTCACCCCGCTTTTTGCCAGCCCCAACACCAATACTTTTTTATGCTCATAATCTTTTATATTTTTCATATTACATCCACACCTCGATATAAATTCCTAAAATCGCACACAACAGGCCTACCGCCCAGAATGTAACGACCACACGCCATTCAGACCAGCCGGCCAGCTCATAATGGTGGTGCAGCGGGCTCATCCTGAAAATCCTTTTCCCCGTTGTCTTAAATGATATCACTTGCAGAATAACAGACAAGGTTTCGATGACAAATACGCCGCCAATCACGATCAAAAGGATTTCCAGATTGGTCAGGATCGATACTGTTGCAATCGCACCGCCAAGCGCCAGCGATCCGGTATCGCCCATAAATACTTTTGCCGGGTGCGCGTTAAAAACGAGGAACCCGAGCACCGCCCCGACAACAGCGACACAAAACAACGCCACGTCCACCTGCGACTGGTTCCATGCCAAAACAGCGAATGCACCAAAAGCAATCGCTGCCGTCCCGGATACGAGCCCGTCAAGCCCGTCTGTCAGATTGACTGCATTGGAAAATCCGACGAGCCACAAAATGATCACCACGAAATAAAACCAGCCGAGATGGACCGATTTGTCCGTAAACGGAATGGAGACTTCCGAAGATAAGTGGAACTGCCGGAAAATCACATAAAAAATCACCGCAACGATAATCTGACCGAGCAGCTTCTGCTTCGAAGTTAGCCCGAGATTCCGCTTCATTACCACTTTAATAAAATCATCCAAAAATCCGAGCAGTCCGAAACCAATCGTCACCAATAAAAGCAGATACGTCTTGACGGTCGGTTCCGAAAATTTTCCGCTCATGATCAAAGTTGCCGCAACAATCGAAAGCAGGATAATCACCCCGCCCATTGTCGGCGTCCCGGATTTTTTCTGGTGCGATTTCGGTCCTTCTTCCCGGATGCTCTGACCGAATTTTAATCTTCTTAAAAAAGGGATAAACACAGGAGAGAGCAGCACAGAAATAAGGAAAGCCATGAGCGTCGTAAAAAAGATCACTTGCTCCATCATGCCTTTCCCCTCCCTTTCCAGCGATTGCAAGCTTGAAGCAGCAAAGCCTTGCCTTCCCGGCCGGCCAAATCATATGTATGAGGCTTCATGTCCCGGCATTCCGGGCCGTAAAAAATAAAAGATGTCTTCATATCAAAATCCTTGCTTTCTATTTGTTTAAGATAATATTGCACAATTTTTAAGAAGGCGGCATCAAAGCCTTCCGCCACAAACAGCGGAAAATCATTCGGGATATATCGCGGAACCGGCGTATCCTTTTTCCAAAGCGCCGTGATGGCCCCGCTTGCAATTGCCCTGTTGATGTCCGGCTCCCCGTTCAGCGGAATATACAATCCTTTCGGCTGCTTTTTATCCGCAAACACGCTGACAGTTGCAAATTGCAGCGTAAAATCTTTTATTCCGTGCACCAAACTGAAAAGATGGTTAACGTCCCCAAAAGATAACATACTTTCACCGCTCCTTTATCATATCCAGTGCAACTTTCCGGTCATCAAAATCATGCACTTCATTGCCGATGATTTGATACGTTTCATGACCTTTTCCTGCGATCAGCACGACATCCCCAGCATGCGCGCGGAGAATGGCCGCTTTGATCGCTTCCCTGCGATCGGGGATCACATCGTATTTTTGGCCCTCAGCGCCCTTTTCCATATCGCGCAAAATGTCGAGTGGATCTTCACTGCGCGGATTATCCGATGTAAAAATCGGATCGGTTGCGTACTTACAGGCGATTTGGGCCATGATCGGCCTTTTCGTTTTATCGCGGTCGCCACCGCAGCCTACGACGACAAAAATGTTTTTCTTGGCAAACTGCCTGATCGTTTTTAACACATTTTCCAGGCTGTCCGGCGTATGCGCATAGTCAACGATAACGGTAAAATCCTGGCCGCCTTTTACGAGTTCAAACCGGCCGCGCACGCCTTCCATTTGTTCAACGGTTTTGATGATCGAGTCAAGCGGGACATTGGAAATATAGCCCGCTGCGACGGCTGCCAGCACATTATAAACGCTGAATTTCCCGGCAAGCTGCAGGTTGATTTCCCGCTTTTCATAAGGCGTAACAAGTGTAAACGCAGTGCCTCCCGCATCCATTACGATATTTTGTGCCATGAAATCCGCCTCATGTTCGATACCGTACGTAATCACAGGTGCTGCAGTCACCTGTTCAAACTCTTTTGAGGCAGGGTCATCCACATTTAAAACAGCATATTTCGGCCTGCTTTGCGGATAGGAATTGCCGAGCTGCGAAAACAATAAACTTTTCGCGCGCCGGTATTCCGCCATAGTTTTATGGTAATCGAGATGATCCTGCGTCAAATTCGTAAAAACAGCGATATCATAATCGCAGCCGTGCACCCTCCCTTCAACCAGAGCATGTGAGGATACTTCCATGACACAGTCTGTTACGCCGCGCTCCACCATCTCATGGAATGTTTTTTGCAGCGTCAGGCTGTCTGGTGTCGTGTTTTTCGTTTTCAATGTTTCATCGCCGATTTTCATATACATCGTGCCGATCATGCCGGTACTTCTGCTTGCGTCCCGGTAAATCTTTTCGATGATATGGCTGGTCGTCGTTTTCCCGTTTGTTCCGGTAATGCCGACCAAATGGAGTTTGCGCGACGGCTGCCCGTAAAACATATCGGCAAGGATGGCCATCGCACGTTTCGTATTGCGGACAACAATGACCGGCACACCCACATTGAGCGGCTTTTCGGCCAAAATGGCGGCCGCTCCCCTTTTTTCCGCATCTTCCGCGAAATTGTGCCCGTCAACGGTATAGCCTTTGATACATATAAACAGGCTGTTTTTTGTAACCAGCCGGTTATCCTGGACAAGCCCGGTAATTTCCGGATTTTCTTCAGGCACTTTGGCAAACGGCAATGCCCGCATTAATGTATGTAAATCCACTTTTCTCAACCCTTCCTATTGCAAAAACAATGCAGCTAAAGTTCCCGATTGAACAAAGTCCTTTTCTATTGTACAAAAAAAACGGCCATTAAGCTATGAAGCATGGCATTTATTTTAAAAAAGTACGGATTTAGGGCCCGGCAAGTGGGAAAATCCGGCTAAAAGGGGCGGCAGGCTTGGGGTGCCGCCCCTTTTTTCACTTCATATAAATCCGGATGGTCGAACCTTCCTCCACTTTGGCGCCGGGTTCCGGGGATTGTTTGATGACTTTATCGCCGGATCCGCTGACATCAAGTTTAAAGTTATAATCATCGTTCAGAATGTCATTTTTTGTCTGCCCGATCAAATCCGGCACCGTTACGTTTGGCGTTTCAAAATAGCTTTTTTCTTTTTCCATCTGTTTTTTTACAGGCTTGATGCCCATCGCGCGCAGGCTGTCTCCGATAATGGTCCCTGCAATTGGCGCGGCGACCTGTCCGCCGAACTGAACTGTATTTTTCGGATTATCGACAGCCAAATAAACGACGATTTTTGGATTGTTCGCCGGAGCAAAACCGATGAAAGACAAAATATAGTTATTTTCTAGGTAGCGCCCGTTTTTTGCTTTTTGCGCCGTTCCCGTTTTGCCGCCGATCGGGTAGCCGTCAACGTATGCATTTTTTCCAGTTCCTTGCGCCACAACGGTCTCAAGTGCATAGCGGATTTGTTTTGACGTGCTTTCCGAAATAACCCTTCTTTTTGCAACCGGCGTTTTCCGCATCACCACTTCCCCTGTTGCGGGATCAACCAATTCTTTCGCAATATAAGGCTTGTAAAGAATGCCGCCGTTAATGGCAGCCGACACCGCCGCAACCTGCTGGATCGGCGTGACGGATACCCCCTGGCCGAAAGCGGTCGTTGCCAGTTCGACTGGGCCGACCTTGTTTGAATTAAACAAAATACCAGAAGCTTCTCCCGAAAGATCGATGCCGGTTTTTTCCCCAAACCCGAATTTGCGGATATAATTAAACAGCGTCTTTTTCCCTAATCTTTCACCGAGCTCTACAAAGCCTGGGTTACACGAATTTTGGACGACTTCAAGGAAGGTTTCGCTGCCGTGCCCGCCTCTTTTCCAGCAGTGCAGCGTTACGCCGCCGACTTCCACGGCACCGGAGTCGTAAAACTTATCTTTTGTCAAATTCACTTTCTTTTCTTCAAGCGCTGCGGCAAGGGTGATGATCTTAAATGTCGATCCAGGCTCATATGTGCTCCATATCGGCAGGTTGCGATTGTATACTTTCTGGGGAACATATTTGTAATTGTCCGGCCGGTATGTCGGCCTGCTCGACATGCCGAGGATTTCCCCCGTATTCGGATCCATCGCAATCGCAATCAGCCCGTCCGGATGGTATTTCTTTTCCGCATTATCGAGCTCCCGTTCAATAATCGTCTGGACTTTTGTATCGATCGTGAGTTTTAAATCCAGCCCGTTTTTCGGGGGCTCATATTCATCGGACATGTCCGACATCTTTTTCTTCCCCTTCGCATCGGTGTAAAACTCGACAGCCCCTTTTTGCCCGCTCAATGCATCGTCATAATACAATTCCAGCCCCGTCAACCCCTGGTTGTCGGCACCGGTAAACCCAAGCACATGGGAAAGATAACTGCCGAACGGATAATACCGTTTTGAATCTTCCGCGATATAGACGCCGGAAAGCCCGAGTCTGCGCACGGCATTTGCTTTTTCATTGCTGATTTTCCTTCCTTCTTTGATTCTGACAATCGAAGTCGCTTTTGTAATTTCTTTATAAATGTTTTCCCGGTCGGCTTTCAGGACATTTCCCAATTTTTCAGCCGTTTTGGACGGATCTTTTACCTGCCTTGGAATGACGAATATTGTCGGGGCACTTTGATTAATGGCAATCGGCACGCCGTTTCTATCCACTATTTTTCCCCTCTTCCCTTCAAAAGGAATGCTCCTGCTCCATAATTCTTTCGCCCTGTTCGTCAACATGTCCCCAAGCCCAAACTGTACATACCCGAGCCGGACGTCCATAATGCTGAAAATAACAATCCCGGACAACAAAATAAAAACAAGCCGCTTTCTTACCGTAACATTTGATACACGCTTCAAGACCGCGCCTCCTTATTCGTCCGAACTTTTTTCAATCGACCGTATTGAAGCCGGACAGGCAGTCCCCCTGTTGCCTTTACACCCATTTATATGCTTGTACTTTTCCTGCTAGTACATTCTCTAGACACGGAGTTGCGGGGTGCATGAAAAAAGCAAGCCTGGCGTATGGCTTGCTTTTTTCATCATTTATGGATTCTCAAACCTCACAGTTATGGTCTGCCCGGATTTTACTTTTGATTTTGCCGGAATACTTTGAGATACGGCGTAGCCTTCCCCGTCCATTTTTAAGCGGAGCCCGAGCAGTTTCGCGGCGCTTGTCACGTCACGCTTTGACCATCCGCTGAAATCCGGGATGATCATCTTGCCGTTTGTTTTCAGGAGCACTTTCCCGTCCGGCAGCAGTTTCTCTTTTGTTTCCGGCAGCTGACCCGTTATAGTATCGCCGTCGCCGAGCACGACAGGCGTCAGTTTTAAAGCTTTCGCTTCCGACTCCGCATCCTGCCGACCTTTGCCGGTAAAGTCCGGAAGCGCCACGGTACTTGCGGTTCTCATTTTTTCCGGCTTAATGTTTAAATACTGCAGACTGTTTTTCATAATCGGGTTAAACAGGTCTTTTACCGGTTCGCTTCCAAGCTCGCCCGCTTTTAAATGGGGCTGCTGGACAAGGGCGTAAACGATCAGTTTCGGATCATCTTTTGGCGCCATTCCGAGAAACGAAAAAATGTAATTGTCCGTGCCGGTCATATACCCGCTTCCGTTCGGGTTCGGAATTTGCGCGGTCCCGGTTTTTCCGGTAACAGAATAACCCGGAATATTATAGGCCGTTCCGGTACCTGTTTTTTTGTTCGTCACAACCGTGCGCAAATAATCACGGACCTTTTTGGCCGTTTCCGCGCTGATCGGATTGCCGACAACAGTCGGTTTCGTTTCTTTTACTTTCCCGTTATCGGGGTTGACCACTTTTTCAACAACATACGGCTTCATCATTTTTCCATCATTGGCGATTGCTGTTGCCGCTTGTACCATCTGCAAGGCGGTGACGGTCGTGCCCTGGCCGAATGTGGTCGTATACCGTTCAATCGCGTAATTGTATAAAATTTTCCCGGAAGCTTCGTTCGGCAAGCCGATTTTCGTCGGCTTCCCGAAACCGAATGCTTCCAAATACTGCTTGAACTTATCTTGTTTAATATAATCGAGCAGCGTAGCAAACGCGACGTTTGAGGAGCGCTGCAGGCCTTCGAGGAAGGTGATTCTGCCCCAGCCTACGCCGCCATTATGGTCCTTGATCGGGGTCGGGACATTTTTTACACGGAATTCCCCCGACTTGTATGTCGCATACGGGTGGAAGACNCCTTCCTGGACGGCCGCCGCGAGCGTAAAGATTTTCATTGTCGAGCCCGGCTCATAGGCGGTTTCGACTGCTTCGTTATGCCATGAAGCGCTCAAGCCTTCCCTCGTTTCCGGGTTGAATGTCGGCCGCTGCCCCATCGCCAAAATTTTTCCGGTTTTTGGGTCAGCGACGATGACAACGGTTTTTTTCGGGTTATATTCCTTCTGCACCTTGTTCAAAGCGTCTTCAACGAAAGACTGGATCTTTTTATCAATCGTTAAATACACATCTTCCCCATCTTTCGGTTTTGTAACCTTTTTGCTTGAGTTCGGCAGGATATAACCCCAAAAATCTCCTTCATATTTGATTTTCCCGTCTTTTCCCTGTAAGGCGCTGTTCATGCTTTTTTCAATGCCCATCACGCCTGTCAGCTGGGCGCTGTTGCTGCTTTTTTGGGCGTAACCGACCAAGTGCGAGGCAAACGCACCGTTCGGATAAGCGCGTTTTGAAGCAGGTTCAAATACGATCCCGGGGAGGTTCAATTTTTCAATTTTCTGTTTGACTTGATAGGAAATATCCTCACCGGCTTTTCCAAACTCAACCTGGAACCGCCCTTTCCGCGTCAACAACTCATAGATTTTCGATTCGGGCATGTCGATATATTTGGCGAGGGCTTCTGCGGTTTTACGGGGGTTGACTACATGTTTCGGATGGCTCGGGTCGATCGTCGCTTTTGGGCTCAAAATGGCGACCAAATTATAGGAAACAACATTTTCGGCTATGGGATCCCCGTTGCTGTCGTATATGTTGCCGCGCTGCGCTTGGATGACGCTTGTCCGCATATATTTTTTGGCCGCCTTGGCCGCCAGCACTTTCCCATCGACCTGACCGGTAATTTCAATCGTCAAAAACCTTACAGTAATGATAAAAAAGGACAGACCGAATATTATAAATAATATCGCTGCCCCCGTATTTGTATTCAGTTTTCTTGATCTCATTTATTTTCAACAACCTTGACATTATTCTCATCAAGCTTTAAGCCAAGTTCCTTCGCTTTTTCGTAAATGCGGTCATAGCGGCTTAACTCGCTTACCTGCATTTTCAAATCATCGGTGACTTTGTTTTTGCTTTGGATCGTTGTTTTCGTGTTTTCGATCGATTTGTTGACATTATAGATGGCGGCTTCCGTCGAAACAATCCGGACCCCCATAAACACAACGAACAAAACAAAAATGCTTGCGATGATCTTTTCCCCTAAAGTGATTTGCGCTCTTCTTTTGACAGGCTGCAGCCTTGTTTCAACCTGCTTCTGCCGTTCTATTGTTGTTTTAGGCTGTCTTGCTAAATTGCTCAAAATGCTCCCTCCTTTTTTCCCTTAACATTTTTCCGCAATGCGCAGTTTAGCCGACCTTGACCGGTTGTTTCCGCCCACTTCTTCTTCGCTTGGAACGATGGGTTTTTTGGTGATGATTTTTAAAGCGGGCTCATATGCTTTCGGTATGACAGGCAGTCCGTGTGGCAAATCTTTCACACTGCTGTTTTCTTTAAATATATTTTTGCAAATGCGGTCTTCCAAAGAATGAAAGGTGATAACGCTGATCCGCCCGCCCGGTTTCAAAAGCGCGATGGCATCCGTTAATGATTCTTCAAAAGCGGACAATTCGTCGTTCACGGCAATCCGGATCGCCTGGAACACCCTTTTGGCCGGATGCCCGCCTTTTCTTCTCGCAGGTGCGGGGATCGCTTTTTTAATAATATCGGCGAGCTGGCCGGTTGTTCGGATGTTTTCTTTTGCACGGTGCGCTTCTATTTTTCGGGCGATTTGTTTTGAAAATTTTTCTTCCCCGTAGCGGAAAAAGATGCGGACCAGATCCTCATACGACCAGTGGTTTACGATTTCGTATGCAGTAAGCGGCGAATCGAGGTCCATCCTCATATCAAGCGGCGCATCGTGCTGGTAGCTGAACCCGCGTTCCGGCGTATCGAGCTGCGGGGACGAAACGCCCAAATCGTACATGATTCCGTCAACCTTTTCCACGCCGCGCGCTTCCAATTCCGTTTTTAAATGCCGGAAATTGCTTTTAATCAATGTTATTCTGTTTAAATCGTTTTGGAATTTTTCCCTGGCATGCTGAATCGCAGTTTCATCTTGGTCGAAAGCGTAAAGACGGCCTTCCCCCGACAGTTTCGAGAGCAGGTATCCGCTGTGGCCCCCGCCGCCAAGCGTACAGTCGACGTATATCCCATAAGGTTTAACATTGAGCCCGTCGACCGCCTCTTTTAACAATACTGTTGTGTGTTCAAACATATTAGGTCTCCTATCCAATCGAAGCAGTTAAAGGTCAAAATCAATGAGGTTCTCCGCAATTTCCGCAAAAGACTCCTCCGATTTTGAAAAATATTCTTCCCATAAACCTTTGCTCCAAATCTCAATTCGATTGGAAACGCCGAGCACGACGCATTCTTTTTCCAATTGGGCATATGCAAGGAGCGGAGCCGGGATATTGATGCGTCCCTGCTTGTCCCACTCGCATTCGGTCGCCCCTGAAAAGAAAAAACGTGTAAATGCGCGTGCATCTTTTTTCGTTAATGGTAGGGATTTTAGTTTTTCTTCAACCAATTTCCATTCATCCATGGGATAGCCGAATATGCAGCGGTCAAGCCCGCGCGTGATAACAAATGTATCGCCAAGCTGTTCACGGAATTTGGCCGGAACAATCAGGCGACCTTTTGTATCGATGTTATGCTGGTATTCTCCCATGAACATAGTCGGCGCCTCCCACTTCATATTAATAATTTACCACAATCCCCCACCTTTCACCACTCTATTTTTTATATTCTCCCCTGTGCGGAAATTTCCTGCATTTGCACAAAAAACCGGCCCCATACGAAGCCGGTTAAATTTTCACCAATTTATGCGTGCCGTCAAACGTGTACGGCAACGACAAAAGGTCACGGATCAAATCTTTTCCATATTTGTTCAGAAAATAAAAAATATTCCATACCCTTTCCTGTGGGATACCGTCCGGTCGCAGCGCACGTTCAATCCGCGCATATTTTTCAAGCATCACATCATGCTTCCGTTCGATATCCTCATTGATTTTCCGCTGCAAAAAAGCAAGCTGGTTGAGATGGAAGTTCAAGTTTTTGCGGGCAAGCGGCTCAAGCCCTTTACTGACAGCGGATAGAATCGCATCATATTGGGTTTCAAGCATCGCTTCCGTTTCACTGATTAAGGCATCCAAATTTTCATCTTTAACGGAATTCCAGTACGCTTGCCGTTCTTCCGCTGTTCCGTGCTTTAACACCTGTTCGATCTCGAGTCCAAGTTCCTTAATATCCCTTTGGATGGAACGTTCCAGCAGGGTGATGTTCAGCCGCGGCACCAAGGGCGGCATCAGGAAGCCGATTTTCTCAAATGCCTGCTTCAGTTCACCCCAATAGGCAATTTCTCCCGGCCCCCCGATAAATGCGAGGCTTGGAAACAGCCATTCCTGCATAAGCGGCCGCGTCACGACATTATTGCTTAAACGTTCTGGAGTTTGGCGGGAAATTTCCAACAATTGTTCTTTTGTAAAAAAGACGCTGCCGTTTTTCCCGGTAAATCCGCCTTGTTCCGGGTCATATTCGAGCAGGATGCGCTCCGTCCCATCGTAATAAAAAAGGTTCAGCGCCCGTCGCGAGATGTCGATTGCTTTCGGGAATTCGAACTTAGCCATTTTTTCCTGCTGCGCAAATACCGCTGCCGTAATCGTTTCATATTCCCGGATGATCCGCACGAAAAACGGCGCCTCTATTTCCCGCAGGCGCGGATCGGCCGAATCAATCAGAAGCACGCCGTATTCATGAAAAAGATCATGGACGATAAATGCGAAAGCATCGGTCAAGCTTTCGGACTGGTCCACAAATTTTTCAAGCTGGGCAAGAACCTTTTTTGTATGTTTTGTTTCTCCGAATGTTTCAAATACTTTATGTATCCATTTTTTTAAATGGGCACGATCCGGCTTTGTATCGGAAATCATTTTTTTCTGAAGCGGCCCTTCGGTATAGTTTAATTTTTTCAAGCTTCTGCCGCACACGGTAAAAACATGGTTCACTTCCAAATAATCGTGGTCCTCGCCCGCAATCCAGAAGACGGGCACGACCGGGATGTGAAGCGCTTCCTCCTGCATCTGGGCAAGCTTGATGATCGATATAAGTTTATGGATCGTATAAAGCGGCCCAGTTAAAAGCCCGGCCTGCTGGCCCCCGATCACAACGGCGGCGTTTTCCTGCCTTAATTTTTGCAAAGACCGGTGTATCTCCGGTGTAATACCAAATTTCTCCATAAAACTCCTGATACAATCTGCAAGCTGCTCCCGGGGAAACGTCCGTTTTTGTAAATCTTCCACTCTTCTTTGAAAAAAAGAAGAATCCATTATATCATAATGAAAAAAATCCTTTACAGGAGGCTTTTGCTCTAAGTAAAGGGAAGCAAACCGGTTCGTTGCTGGAATTGAAAAGTTTTCCAGTTCCATCAATAGATTCTTCCTTTCTTGTCATCATTGATTTTCTCATTGAGTATAGCATTTTTGCGAAAAAAAGGAAAAAAGACTGCTTTAATTCCTTCTTTCCATCCCTTTCACCATTTCATACAGCGCGGCCGATACCGGAATTTCCTTTTCCTTCCGGGCAGCGGTTTCAAGCATAAACCCGAGAATGGCGTCAATTTCGGTCCGCGCCCCTTTTTTCACATCTTTCAGCATGGAGGATTCATTTTCTTTCGTATTCCGGCAGATGCCGGTGACTTCCTCCCACATTTCTTCCCTTGAAAGCTTTGGAAAAAGCGCGATCAGCTCTTCAAAAACAGCACGGAACACGTTCGCATAATGCGGGTTTGTTAAAAGTAACCCGTTTTTCACTTTTAAAACAGCGGTCAAAGGATTGATCATGGCGTTGGCAAAGCATTTGCGCAAAAGCATGATTTCATAATCCGGAAGCAGCCGAAACGGAAAAGCATCTGGCGCGGTTTCAAGCAGTGCGGCAATTCCTTCCCAATTTCCCCGGAAAAAAGCAAGATTCGTTTTTCCGCGGCCGTTTTGTGCAACCGTCACGGCATCGATGCGGGCGGCGCCGTGCTCCACCGTTCCGACAAGGATCCTTTCTTGCGGAAGTTCTTCCAAAAGTGGAAGATGGCCCATCCCGTTTTGCAAAAACAGCACCGGAATTGCGGTGTCCATTTTTTTCAATATGGCGGCCGCACCGCTTAAGTCGTACTGTTTTACCGTAACAATGACCAGTTCCTGCGTGCCGGGGGATACAGGCGTTTCTTGTGCTTTTACGGAGACGGTGAACGGGGACATGCCGCCTTTTACCGTGATCCCATTTTCGTTTAACAGCCGCGCCTGTTCTTTTGTTCTTGGAAACATGGTCACTTCATGAAACTTGCCAAGCCAGCCGCCATACAATAAACCGACCGCGCCGGCGCCAATGATCCCGATTTTCATCGCAACCGCCCCTTTTCTGTCATTTCTTTTCCACATTTTATCAGGCAATTTCCGGCTTGGAAAGAAATTTTTACCGGAATAAAATTTCTTGCGATCGCTTACACGTATTTCTTTCATTCTTGCCGCCGTTTGTTATATAATTATAATAAAAATAGGCTTTACGCGAACAGGCAGCGTACCATACACAAGCCAAGGGACAGAACTTCAACGAGGGATGGGGGAATTGATATGTCTTATAAAGTGGAAAGGTTAAAAGTGAATTACAAAACGCTGGAAGAATTTAAACAGTTTAAAGAGTACGGGGCACAGGAACTGTCCATGCTGGAAGATTTACAGGATAATATCATTGAAGACAACTGCGATTCGCCTTTTTACGGCATTTATTTTGCCGATAAGCTGGTCGCGCGCATGAGCCTTTACGAACGGGATGCGAAATATGATTTATATTTTGACCCCCCTCAAAAATTTTTGGAACTGTGGAAGCTGGAAGTGCTCCCAAACTACCAATTTAAAAATTACGGGAGGGCGCTCGTTGATTTTGCTAAAAGCTTCGGGCTCCCGATTAAAACAAATGCCCGCCTGAAATCAAGGGGTTTTTGGGAAAAGATGGGATTCCAGCCCGTTTCCTATAATGTTGAGCGCGACTTGAGCGAAAATCCGTTTGTTTGGCTTCCGGAAGGCGTCAAACTGCAGGATGCCAAACAGGACAAAAAACAGGCCTCATCTTAATCCGCCAAAAAGAACCGGATCCCCGGTTCTTTTTTACTTATCACGGGGGTGCAGCCTAAAACGATTTACTTCTTTCCGCTTACCGGGAAAGAAAATAGTAGTGCATCATGCGAGATGGTTGACGGCATTCTTCCGCGTTTCCTTGTCAATTTGTTTTCTAATTGCTTTTAAAACCGGATGCCAGCCTGCCAGTCCTTTTCCGTACGACAAAATAAATTGATTGTTAAAGCCGGGCGGGTTTTTTCCCTGATTGTGCTGCAGGATCGTTTCCATTTTATCCAGCGCTTTAACCAGCATAGCTTCGCTGGATTCCCCCCTGTTGTACTCCTCCCATAAGCTCAGAATCTTGCTCCGCAGCTCCGGNAACCCGACCGTAAGTTTTTCAATAGCAAGCCTTTCACGCTGCAGCTTTTTTTCACGGTCTTCTCCCACTACAGCAGAGATATCTCCGGCGTAAGCTTCACCAAGATCATGGACAAGGCACATCAGGATCACCCTGTCCATTTGGATA
>JGI26049J44785_1000526_pt1 | contig 20956 bp, 14 predicted proteins | sample HigsolmetaGSP11D_FD_44785 | JGI IMG/M metagenome (IMG submission 44785)
AGGGCGTCGGTGATCCTCTGCGCCCCACCCTTCGGGAACGGCCAGCCCGCCGCGTGCCCGAGCGCCGCGAGCACGAGCCCGAAGGCGGCCGAAGGCCTCTGCTCCAGCGGGAGGAACGAGTGGGCGGCGCAACCGGCGAAGAGGGCCCGGGCCCTCTCTCCGCGGAAGAGACCCTCCGCGAGAGCGCGCGCGGACCTCATGGCGTACATCCCGAAGGCGCCGATCGCGAGCGGGTGCCGGGGTATTCGCGGCGGACCGAGGACGGCGCCCGCTATCTTCTCCCAGTCGTCGGCGATTGGGCCCATGATCTCGCGATAGGCTGCGGCGTCCTCCCCGAGGTTGCGGGCGGTCTCATCCACCGAGCGCCAGAGCAGCACGGCCTCCCCGCCCTCGAGCGGGTGGGCGAGGGGGACCGGAGGGTGGACCCACTCGAGACCGTGCTCCCCGAGCGGCAGCGTCCGGAAGAAAGGAGAGGAGTACCCGAGCGGGTGTATCGCGGACCCGAGATCGTGCACGAAGCCCGGGAGCGTCACCTCCCGCGAGCGGCAGCCCCCTCCAGGAACCTCCGCAGCCTCGAAGACCGCGACCGGGAGCCCCCGCCGCGCCAGCTCGACGGCCGCCGCGAGCCCGTTCGGCCCCGCCCCCACGATAACCGCGTCGTAGGACGCCCTGGACCCCACACTTCGGGCGGGCCGTGCGGAGGACGGGTGGTGAAACCCCGGCGAGTCCATAACCTCGCTTCATTATCCCAAAATCCACCCCCCGGCGTAGAATGAGCCACTGGAGCGTATGATGAGCACCCCCGCAGCCGCACTGATGGTGACCGGATCCCTCTCGGGCCACCTCTCGCAGATGATCGGCGATCCGGCGACGATCCTCTTCACCGCCATCCGGGTCGCCATCGTCTACCTGGTTTTGCTCCTGCTCCTCTACCTGGCCGGCAGACGCACCCTGGGACAGATGACGCCCTTCGACCTTGTCGTGCTGCTCCTCGTCTCCAACGTCGTACAGAACGCCATGATAGGCCCGGACATCAGCCTGACGGGTGGACTTATCGGCGCGGCCACGCTCATCGGCCTCAACCACTTCGTGGCCCGCAACGCCTGGCTGAGGAGGCACCTGGAGCGCCAGCCGGTCATGCTCGTCTACCGGGGCCGGGTGCTCGAAGATCACCTGCGGCGGGAGGAGGTGAGCCTAGCGGACCTGGAGGAGGCGATCCGGGAGCACGGGATCGGCTCCACCGCCGACGTCGAGACCGCCGTGCTGGAGATGGATGGGACGATCTCGATCATCGGCAAACACCAGGCCCACCCGAAGAAGGTCCGCCGGGTCAAATCCAGCCGCAACCGCTGATCCTTCGGCCGGAGTCCATACGCCTCCCCCGCAGGTATAGAATGTACAGCCAGGGGAAAGAGACAAGGAGGAGCCGTGGCCAACATCGGTGATTACACGAAAACCTATGCAGGCTTCGCGTGGGAGACCCCCGAGCGCTTCAACTTCGGGCGCGACGTGGTCGACCGCTGGGCCGAGGACGAAGGACGCCCGGCGATGCTCTGGCTGGGCACGAGCGGCGAGGAGCGCCATCTCACCTTCGCGGACTTCGCCCGCATCTCGAACCGCTTCGCGAACGCCGCCCGCGAGCTCGGCGTGGAGAGGGGCGACCGGGTGATGGTCGTGCTCGGCAAGGTCCCGGAGTGGCACGCGGTGCTCGTCGGGCTGCTGAAGCTCGGGGCGGTGGTCATCCCCTGCTCCCCGATGCTCCGGGCGGGCGACCTCGAGTATCGGGCGAACCATTCGGAAGCGGTGATGGTCGTCTCGGACGCCGACGGCGCCCCGGAGGTGGAGAGGATGCGCCAGGATGCACCCTCGATCCGGAACCTCGTGCTTCTCGGGGAAGGCCGCGAGGGCTGGGAGAGCTTCGCGGAGATAACCGGGGCCGCCTCCGAGGAGTTCTCCGCCGAGGACACCGCCGCGGGCGAGGGCGGGGGATCTCGCCTACCGCGCCTCCCATTCGGAGGCGGTGATGATCGTCTCGGACGACGACGGCGCCGCGGAGGTGGAGAGGATGCGCCAGGATGCGCCCTCGATCCGGAACCTCGTGCTTCTCGGGGAAGGCCGCGAGGGCTGGGAGAGCTTCGCGGAGATCACCGGGGCCGCCTCCAAGGAGTTCTCCGCCGAGGACACCGCCGCGGGCGATCCGGCGTTCCTGCTCTACACCTCGGGCACCACCAGGCATCCCAAGGGCGTGCTGCACACCCACGGCTACACCCACGCCAAGCGGATGCAGTCCCGCTACTGGCTCGACCTGCAGGAGGACGACCGCCTGTGGTGCACCTCCGGGACCGGCTGGGCCAAGAGCATCTGGAACGTCATCCTCGGCCCCTGGAGCTGGGGCACCGAGATCTTCTTCCACGAAGGCCCCTTCGACCCGAAGGAGCGGATCGAACTGCTGCAGCGCCACGACATCACCGTCCTCTGCCAGGCCCCGACCGAGTACCGGCTTCTGGCGAAGACGAAGGAGCTGGAGGAGGCCGACCTCTCGAAGATCCGNCACGCGGTCTCGGCGGGGGAGCCGCTGAACCCGGCCGTCATAGAGCGCTGGCGCGCGCTGCACGGGATCACGATCTACGACGGCTACGGGCAGACGGAGAACACGCTCATCGTCGGCAACTTCCCCGGCGTGGAGGTGAGACCCGGCTCGATGGGTTTGCCCTCCCCCGGCTGCGACGTNAGGGTCATAGACGAGGACGGGAACGAGTGCGCGCCNGGGGAGCCGGGNGACATCGCTTTGCGCCGGGGGATGCCCGCGCTCTTCAAAGAGTACTACCGCCAGCCGGAGGAGACGGCCGCCTCCTACAGGGGTGACTACTACATAACCGGCGACCGGGCCTACCGCGACGAGGACGGGTACTTCTGGTTCGTCGGCAGGGCGGACGACGTGATCATCTCGGCCGGCTACACGATCGGGCCGTTCGAGGTGGAGAGCACCCTGATCGAACACCCGGCGGTGGTGGAGAGCGGGGTCGTCGCCTCCCCCGACGAAGATCGCGGGAGCGTGGTGAAGGCTTTCGTGGTGCTCGGGGAGGGGTACGAGCCCTCCGAGGAGCTCGCCCGCGACATCCAGGAGTTCTGCAAGCGCCAGAGCGCCCCGTACAAGTACCCGCGCAGGATAGAGTTCGTCGACGAGCTGCCCAAGACCGCGAGCGGCAAGATCCGCCGCGTCGTGCTCCGCCAGCGGGAGTACGCCGGGGCCTGAGACATGGAGGAGACGCTGAGGGGCACCACCCTCCTCACCCTGGCCACGAACGTGCCGGGGCCTGTCGCCGCGGCCCGTCTGCGCGACCTGGGCGCGCGCGTCATCAAGGTCGAGCCCCCGGGAGGCGACCCACTGGGGCTCTTCTGCTCGTCCTGGTACGAAGAGCTCGTCCGGGGAGAGGAAGTACTCCAGCTGGACCTGAAGCGGCGGGAGGACAGNGAGAGNCTCGAAGGGNTGCTCGCCGGGGCGGANCTCCTCCTCACCTCGAGCCGGCCCCCCGCGCTGCGGCGTCTCGGGCTCGGGTGGGAGGATCTGCACGCCCGACNCCCGCGCCTCTCGCACGTCGCGATAACCGGCCACCCGCCCCCGGAGGAGGACCGCCCCGGCCACGACCTCACCTACCAGGCCTCCCTCGGGCTCCTCGATCCTCCGCACCTCCCGCGCACCCTGCTCGCCGACCTCGCCGGCGCCGAGAGGGCGGTGAGCGCGGCTCTCGCGCTGCTTCTCGAACGAGAGCGCGGCGGAGAAGGCGCGTTCTCCACCGTCCCGCTGCAGGAGGCGGCCGCCTCCTGCGCCGCACCGCTGCGCTACAGCCTGACCGCCCCCGGCGGACTCCTCGGGGGAGCCTTCGCAGGGTACGGGCTCTACCGTGCGCAGGATGGGTGGGTCGCCCTCGCCGCACTCGAGCCCCACTTCCAGAGCCGCCTCGCAGGAGAACTCGGCCTCGAGGAACTGAGCCACGAAGCCCTGCAGGAAATCTTCTCCCGCAGAAGCGCCCGGGAGTGGGAGCGGTGGGCTCGAGGAGCGCGACCTGCCGCTCTCCAGGGTGAGGGATGCTCCCGGCCTCATCGGCACAGTATCGCGGAGAGCTGCATCAGGGCCGGAGCCATCCGGGGACCGTACCAGGTGAGGAGCTTGCCGTCGAGCAGGTAGACGCGCTCCGAGCGGGCGGCGGGGACGTCCAGCGCGTAGAACTCCGGCAGGTCCGCGGCGGAGAAGGGATAGGGCTCGTCGGGGAGCAGTATCACCTCGGGTGAGGTCTCCTCTATCTCCCCCGGCGTCACCCGCGGGTAGCGCTCGCGCCCGGCGAAGACGTTCTCGCCGCCGCACACCCGGATCACATCCCCCGCGTAGGTGTCGCCCCCCACGCTCATGTACGGGTTCTTCCAGATCGGGGCGAAGACCCGCCTGGGGCGCTCCGGGCGCGAGGATTCGAGCTTCTGGATTACGCGCTCAGTACGCTCCAGGAAGACGTCCGCGCGCGGGGCCTCCACCCGCCGCGCGAGCTCCCGCAGCATCGCGAGCGCCCCCGCGGCGGTCGCGGGTTCGCCCAGGAAGACCTCGACGCCGGCCTCCACGATCGCCTCGACGTCCTCCCGGCGGTTCTCCTCCCTCACCGCGACGACGAGGTCCGGCTCGAGCGAGAGGAGGCGGTCGAGGTCCACCCTTTTGGTNCCTCCGACCTTCTCCACCCGGCCGACCTCGCGCGGCGGCTGGGTGCAGTAGCGGGTGCGCCCGACGACCCGCCCGCCGGCGCCGAAGGCGAAGAGCGCCTCGGTCAGCGATGGGACCAGGCTCACTATCCGCCGGGGCGCCAGGGCCTCTAGACCTCCCGGAAGATCCGCTCGGAAGCCGAGATCGGATCGAGCCTGCGGGCGTAGACCTCCTCCATTATCTTTGCGTCCTCGCGGGCGAGCCGTTCTTTGACCTCCCTCTCCAGNCGTCCGGTAGCCCAGGAGACGACGAACTCCCGCAGCGAGGCNCGCCTCCGCTTCTCCAGCTCCCCGCTATCCTCGAGGCGCCTCCGGTGCCCCTCTATCTCGGATTTGAGCTCCTCGATCCCCTCGCCGGTGTCCCCGCGGGTCATGACGATCGGCGGGATCGGGGCCTCCGGGTCGAGCTCGTGCCCGATCTCGAGCATCTGGCGCAGCTCGCGCTTGGCGAGGGTGGCCTGCGGGTGGTCCGCCTTGTTCACGCAGAAGACGTCCGCTATCTCCATGACGCCGGCCTTGAGCGCCTGCACCGCGTCCCCGGCGCCCGGCTGGATCGCGAGGACCACCGTCTCCGCGGCCGAGGCGACCTCGACCTCTCCCTGGCCGACGCCCACCGTCTCGTAGAGGACCACGTCGCAGCCGTAGGCCTCCATCGCCATCCCGGCGAGCCTCGAACCGGCGGCGAGTCCGCCCAGATGCCCCCGGCTCCCCATCGAGCGGATGAACACCCCGGGGTCGAGGAAGTGGTCCGAGAGCCGGATGCGGTCGCCCAGGATCGCCCCGTGCGAGAAGGGGCTCGAGGGGTCGACGGAGACCACCCCGACCTTCTTCCCCTCGGCGCGGTANAGCTTTATCAGGCGGGCGAGCAGGCTGCTCTTGCCCACGCCCGGGGGCCCGGTGAACCCCACCGTCACCGCCCCCCCGGTATACGGGAAGATCTCGGAGAAGATCCCCGGCACCTCCGGGTCCCCGCGCTCTATCTTCGAGATCACCCGCGCCAGCGCCCGCCTGTCCCCGGCGAGCAACCTCCCGGCCAGGGTCTTCGTCCCGGCCCCCCCTACCCCCATCGGGTCTCTATACGGGGCGGATCGAGGAGCGTCTGCATCACCACGCAGTAGCGCTCGGTCTTCTCCCGGAGGGCGGCGAGCTCCTCCTCGGTCGCCCCCGGCGCGTCGATCTCGAAGCCGACCCGGATGCGCTCGAAGCCCACCGGCACCTCCTCCGAGATCCCCATCGTCCCGGCGAGGTCGAGGTCACCCTCCACCCCGACCTCTATGCGCCTGGCGTCGAGACCCATGTTCTCCGCGACCATCTGGCAGGTGAGCTGCGCGCAGGCCGCGAGCGCCCCGAGCAAAAGATCACCCGAGCAGGCGGCCTGCCCGCTCCCGCCCACCCCGGCGTGAGCCTCCGCCGCGTAGACCGCCCGGCCTATGTCCACCGAGCAGGAGACCGGCGTCTCCTGCCGGCTCGCCCTGGCCGAGAGCGTCACCTTCGAGGAGCCCGGCTCCTCGCGGTAGCGCTTCTTCAACGGCCTCTGCACCGACCTCAGGTCCATTCTCTTCTCCTCCTCTCCCAGAAAGGCGAGAGGGGCCCGGAGGGCCCTCTCGCCGCACCCCTCTGCAAACCCGTTCTCCCTACCCTTCCAGCAGCAGCGCCTCCGGATCCTCGATGAGCTCCTTGATCCTGACCAGGAAGCTCACCGCCTCCGCCCCGTCGATCACCCGGTGGTCGTAGGAGAGCGCCAGGTACATCATCGGGCGCACCACGACCTCCCCGTCGACGACGACCGGGCGCTCCTGGATCTTGTGCATCCCCAGGATCGCCACCTGCGGGGTGGTGAGGATCGGGGTGGACATCAGCGAGCCGAAGATGCCGCCGTTGGTGATCGTGAACGTCCCGCCGCGCAGATCCTCGAGCGTGAGCCTTCCCTCCCGCGCCTTCGTCGCGAGCTCCGCGATCTCCTGCTCTATCTCGGCGAAGTTCTTGCGGTCGGCATCGCGCACGACCGGCACCACGAGGCCCTCGTCGGTCGAGACGGCGACCCCGATGTCGTAGTACTTCTTGAGGACGAGCTCGTTGCCGTCGAGCTCGGCGTTGACCTGCGGGAACGCCTTGAGCGCCGCGACCGAAGCCTTGGTGAAGAAGCTCATGAACCCGAGCCGCGCCCCGGTGCGCTCCTGGAACGACTCCCGCCTCCTGCGCCTGAGCTCCATCACCGCCGTCATGTCCACCTCGTTGAACGTGGTGAGCATCGCGGCCTCGTGCTGCGACTGCACGAGCCGCTGGGCGATCGTGAGCCTCCTGCGCGAGAGACGCACCCGCTCCTCGGGGCGTCCCTCCGCGGCGGCAGGGGCCGGACGCGGCGCGGGGGCGGGCTCGGCGNGTCCATCGGCCCGCGGCGCCTCCTCCGGAGCGGGACGCGCCTGCTCCCGGATCACCCGCTCCACGTCCTCCCGGGTGATGCGCCCGCCGGAGCCCGAGCCCTCGATCTCCGAGAGGTCGACCCCGTACTCCCGGGCGAGCTTCCTCACCGCCGGAGAGGCCCGCCGGGCCCCCTCCTCGGCCTCCCGGTGGCCGTTGGTCGCCTCCTCTGTTTCGGCCGGCGCGGCCTCCGGCTCCTCCCGTTCCTGAGCTTCGGCGGTCTTTTCCTCGGCCGCGGGCTGAGCCCCGTCGCCCTCGGCGATCGTCCCGATAACCTCGCCGACGTTCACCGTCTCGCCNTCGCCCTTGGCGATCTTNTGCAGGACCCCGTCCTGCTCCGCCTCGACCTCGAAGTTGATCTTGTCGGTCTCGAGCTCCACCAGGGGTTCCCCGGCCTTCACCGCCTCGCCCTCCTTCTTCAGCCAGCGGCCGACGGTGGCGTCGGTGACCGATTCTCCGAGCTCGGGCACGTGTATATCAGCGGGCAATTCTCACCTCTCCTAGACTCTCGCTACCAAAAGACTCTCCGCCACGGGCCCCTCAGGCCCCCTGGGTGGTGCGGGCCTGGACGCCCCTGACCGCTGCCTCGGCCTTCCTTCCACCGTCCTCGCCCCGGAAAGCCCGGCTCACGATCTCGGCGTGCTCCCGGCGGTGGAAGTTCGCCGAGCCCTGCGCCGGACTCGGGCGGGCCGGCTTGCCGACGTAGATTATCGGGAGCTCCCCAGAGACCAGCTCGCGCAGCCTGGGCTCCATGAAGCTCCAGGCCCCCATGTTCTTCGGCTCCTCCTGCACCCAGAGTACCTCGCGCAGGTTCGGGTACCCGCCGATCACCTCCCGCAGCTGCTCCTCCGGGAACGGGTAGAGCAGCTCCACCCGCGCGACCGCCGTGTCCTCGGCCTCGTCCCTGTACTCGCTCCCGACGAGCTCCGTGTAGAACTTGCCCGAGCAGAGGATGAGGCGCTCGATCGAGTCCGACCTCTCCCGCGCCTCCGCGTCGTCCAGCACCGGCTGGAACCTGCCGCTCGCGAGCTCCTCCAGTGTCGAGGCGGCCATCGGGTGGCGCAGGAGGCTCTTCGGCGTCATGAGGATGAGCGGCCTGCGGTTGTCGGTGAGCATCGCCTGCGCCCGCAGGATGTGGAAGTACTGCGCGGCTGTGGTGCAGTTGGCGACCCGGATGTTCTCCTGCGCGGCGAGCTGCAGGTAGCGCTCGAGCCGGGCCGAGGAGTGCTCGGGCCCCTGCCCCTCGTACCCGTGCGGCAGCAGCATCACCAGCCCGGAGGACTGCCCCCACTTGGCCTGCCCGCTGACGACGAACTGGTCTATCATCGCCTGCCCGACGTTGGCGAAGTCCCCGTACTGCGCCTCCCAGAGCACGAGCGCGTCCCGGGCGTAGACCGAATATCCGTACTCGAATCCCATCGTCGCGACCTCCGAGAGCGGGCTGTTGTACACCGCGAAGGAGGCCTTCGCCTGCGGGATGTTCTGCAGCGGCACGTAGCGCTCGCCGGTCTCCACGTCGTGGAGCACCGCGTGGCGCTGCGAGAAGGTGCCCCTCTCGGTATCTTCGCCCGTCAGCCGGATCGGCACGCCCTCCTCTACGAGCGAGGCGAAGGCCAGCGCCTCGGCGTGGGCCCAGTCTATCTTCTCCAGGCTGCCCCGGTTGCGCCGGAAGAGCCGCTCGAGCTTGGGGTTTGGGTTGAACCCCTCCGGCCTCTCGAGCATCGCCTCGTTGAGGGCCTCGAGCCTCTCGGCCGGGACGGCGGTCTCGGGGATCTCCACCAGCGGCGTGCGCGGAGCATCCCCCATNCCCTCTTCCTCGACCTTCTTCGCAGCAGGGCTCCTGTGTATCTCCTGCATCTTCGCGTAGACTTCCTCGACCAGCCGCTCGGCCTCGCCCTCCTCGATGATGCCCCGCTCTTCGAGCTCCTTCGCCCAGATCTCGCGCACCGAGGGGTGGTTCCTTATCTTCTCGTACATCAGCGGCTGGGTGTAGGAGGGCTCGTCCCCCTCGTTGTGCCCGTAGCGCCGGTAGCCCACCAGGTCGATCAGGAAGTCCTTGTGGAACCTCTGCCGGTAGGCATACGCCATGCTCACCGCCGCCAGGCACGCCTCCGGGTCGTCGGCGTTTACGTGGACGACCGGGATCTCGAAACCCTTGGCCAGATCGCTGGCGTAGGTCGTCGAGTAGGCGTCCTCCTTCTCGGTGGTGAAGCCGAGCTGGTTGTTGGTGATGATGTGGATCGTGCCGCCCGTCGCATACCCCCTCAGGCGCGAGAGGTTCAGCGTCTCGGCGGCCACCCCCTCGCCGGGGAACGCCGCGTCGCCGTGCAGCAGGATCGGCAGCGCGGCGTCCACGTCCTGCTCCGGGGCTCCGGGGTTCCCGCGATCCTCCTGCGCCGCGCGGGCCATCCCCTCGACGACCGGGTTGACGTGCTCGAGGTGGCTCGGGTTGGGGGCGAGCGTGACCTCGACCCGGGTGTCCTCCTCGCCCTCTTCGAGGTGGTAGCCCCGGATGCCGAGGTGGTACTTCACGTCCCCGACCCAGCCCTCTCCCGGGCTCTCGGCCACGGAGGGCTGCTCACCCTTCTCCGGCTGCTGGAACTCGGCGAAGATCTTCTCGTAAGGCTTGCCAAGGACGTGGGCGAGCACGTTGAGCCTGCCGCGGTGGGCCATCCCGAGGACCGCCCCCGGTATGCCGGAGTCGGCCGCGAGCTCGAGCAGCCGGTCGAGCATCGGCACGACCATGTCGTTGCCTTCGACCGAGAAGCGCTTCTGCCCGAGAAACGTCCGGTGCAGAAACTTCTCGAAGGTGTCCACCCGCGTCAGGCGCTTCAGGAGCCGCTTCGCCTCCCCGGCATCCAGCTTCCCGCCGAAGCGCTCGCTCTCGACCGCCTCGCGCAACCAGAAGCGCTCCTCGGGATCGTGGACGTGCCCGAAATCGTACCCGGTGGTCGAGCAGTAGAGCCGGCGCAGCTCGTCCGCGGCCTCCTTCGCCGTCGAGGTCCTCCCGGCGACCGGCCCGTCGACGATCGAGGAGGGCAGCTCCGCGAGATCCTCCTCGCTTATCCTGTAGAAGGACGGGTCGAGCGTGGGATCGCCGGGCGGCTCGCTCCCGAGCGGGTCCAGGTGCGCGGCCATGTGCCCGAAGTCCCTTATGTGCCGGATGAACTTGGTCGCCCCGACGATCTTCTCGACGTCCGCCGGAGCCGCGGCGACTCCGCCTCGTCCATCGAGCGAGACCTCGCGCGGCCTCCAGTGCTCGAACAGCCTGCGGGTCTCCTCGTCGACGGAGTCGGGATCTTCCCTGAACCGCTCGTAGAGCTCGAGCACGTATCCCAGGTTCGGCCCGTAGAACTCTCTCTCGGATATCTCAGACAAAGCGGATCACACCCTCACACGTCGTAAGATCTCTATGTTGTGCGGCATGAACTCTCGCCTAGCCCCGGCCGGGGCGCGAAGCCCATCCCGCGCCGTCTCGCAACCGCCCCGTTTCTCGAGGTAGACAGACAACAATTTGAACCTTCTTAATGATAACTCACATCCATGGTACGGTCTTTCGTCCGTAACGCACGCTCTCTCACATCGTATTATTACCCGGATGCGGTTCCTCCATCCCGGCTGGCCGTGCGATGGCGGCCGTGCGATGCTCCAGAGAGGCTTGCGAGGGTGAAGAAGGCTGTGGGCGAATCCAAGAAACATGGCGGAACCTGGCGGCTCTTGAACCTCTTCCTGCTGCCGCTCGCGGTGGCGTCCTGGGCGGTCGTGGGCCCGCTCCAGCAGACGCTGCACGAGCTGCCGATGCTCCGTTTCGGCGCCGCCCTGCTGCTGTTTTTGATTCCGGGGTACGTCATCTACGAGAGGTGGTTCTCGCAGGCGTTCGGCGGAGCAGGGGCCATCCCGGCCTCCTTCGCCTTCAGCGTCTCGCTCTTCGGCGTGCTCGGGGTCCCCTTCCTCATCCTGCACGAGAGCCTCTCCGCCTACCTCACCCTCTGCGGCGGGGTGGTGGCGCTCTCGCTCGCCGTCTCGCTGTTGGGGACCATTCTGGGCCGGCACCGTCCAGAGCCCGCGCAGAGGAGGCCCGAGGAGGACATCTCGGGTGCCGCACGGTGGCTCTGGGTCCCGCTCGCCGGCGGGGCCGCCGTGCTGGGGTACGTCGCCCAACTCAGGTACCCGATGGTGGACGGGGACACCTGGGATTATCTGGCCTGGATCCGGGAGTACCTGAACACCCCGCACCTGGCCCTCTACGACCCGTATTTCGGGGAGAGGATCGCGGCCATCTCCCGGGTGAAGATAAACGGATGGCTCCTGGAGCAGGCGGCCCTCTCGCGGGTCGCCGGCATAGATCCGGTCACGCTGGTGTTGCACTATCTGGAGCCGACGCTCGTCGTGGTCGCCCTCCTGGCATTCTACGCTCTGGGGGTCACCCTCTTCGGCAGCCCCCGGACTGCGCTCCTCGCCGCCACCCTCTACGTCCTGTTCCTGCTCGGACACCTCGAGCCCACCCCACAGAGCCTCGGAGGCGAGATAGTGGCGCGTGTCGTGCAGGACAAGTTCCTGACCCGTTACCTCTTCCTGCCGGTCGCGCTCGCGCTGGCCCTCTGGTTCGTCCGGACCCGGCGGGCTCGCTACCTCCTGGGCTTCGCGTTCCTGTGCTGGGCCGTCGTCACGGTGCACCCGGTCGGCCTCGCCGTGATAGCCATCTCGGTCGGCGGCTTCGGCATCGTCCACCTTCTGTACGGGTTGAGGGAGAGAAGGGCCTGGCTGGAGACCGCAGGCCTCGCGCTGCCTTTCGCGAGCATAGCGATCGGCCCCCTCCTCTACGCCATCTTCAAGGGCATCCCGCCGACGGCCAAGCTCTACGACGCCGACATAGGCGGTACTCCGCCGGAGGTGCTGGCGAACATGGTCTTCGTCCGCCCCGAGTGGCGGCACATCTTCCGGCTCGGCGACGGCCTCTACATCATGCACCCGTACCTGCTGCTCGTCCCGGCCATCGCGCTGGGCTACATAGCCGGCGTGCCCTTCCTCGTCCTCCGGCTCCGCCGGAGCCTCCCGGCCCGACTCCTCCTCGGCACCCTCGCCGTCTCGACGCTGGTGTGCTACCTGCCCCCCCTGGCCACCTTCGTCGGCAACGAGGTGATAGCCCCCGGCCAGCTCTACCGGATGGCCTGGCCGATCCCGCTGGCCACCGTGATGACCGACGCCTGGATGGCGGCCGTGCTCGTCCGGCGCCTCGCGGACAGCCTCACGCGGAGAGGCCTGCGCGGCATCTCGAGCGGTCTGCTCGCGCTGGTCTTCGTCATCGTCCTCGCCGGCTTCGCCGCTCCCCAGGCCTCAAGCGGCATCCGCGCGCTGGACGACGGCCCGCCTCCGCTCGACCGTTCCTTCTTCTTCGACCCTATCTTCCGCTGGATGGGAACCCACATCCGCCGGCCGGCGGTCATAATGGCCCCCGACCACGACAACATCGCCATCCCGGCCTACTCCGCCCACCTGAACGTGGTCAGCTTCCGGGGCGACCCGATCCTGGAGCACCTGGATCAGCTCGAAAAGCTCTCCGATGACAGGATCAAGGTGCCCCAGCGCGACCTCGACGTGCACAAGTTCTATTCGGGCCCGACGATGCTCGAAGCCTACAAGATACTGCGCCGCTACCACGTGCAGTACGTCCTGGTCTACACCCAGACCCCCCTGAACGGGCAGCTGATGCACCTGCCGGGCTTCGTCCACATCCCCACCCCGAGCCAGCGGTACAGCCTCTTCAAGGTGGACTACCAGGAGTTCGCCCGCTACATAGGGATAAGGCCTCCGGCGGGAGGATCCTGATCCCCGACCCGGGAGGCTGGTTTGGTTGAGAATCTCACAAAGGCCATCCTGGCGGCGGTGCTGGTCGGGGTACTGCCGGGGTATTTCTGGGAGCGGCTCCTCTCCGGCAGCCGCGACGTCCCCGAACGCCTGGCCTACTCGGCGGCCCTCTCCTCCCTGCTCGTCCCCGCCGCGGCCCTCGCCCTCTCCTGGACCACGGGCGGCGGCGTGACGCTGCAGGTGGCCCTCGCGGCGGTCCTCTCCGTCTTCCTCTGCGGGCTCGGGGCGCGGCTGCTCCTGGGCCCGGCCCTTTCGGAGGATACTCCGCTCCTCTCACCGCCACCGCCGTTCGGCCGGCTCTCCCTGACGGTCGCGGGGCTGGCGCTGGCGCTCGTCGCCACCTCCATGCTGGGCTTCCTCTCCCCCGCGACCTCGGCGCTACCCATCGTAGTGCTGCTGGTCGTCGCAGGGGTGGCAGCGAGCGGGGCTCTCGGTGGCGGACAGACCGCTGGAACCTTCGAGAGCCCGCGGAAGCCGCTGCTCTCCGCGGGGCTCCTCTCGGCGGCGCTGCTCGTGACGCTCGCGCGCGGCTACTGGGGACCCGTGGTCCACGACTGGCCCTACCTGCGCGGCGGCGACCAGTTCTCCCACGCGGTGATGGCCGAGCAGATGCTCTGGCACGGCTCCTACTCCTCCTACCTCATCTACCCGCCCGGCTTCCCGACGCTGGTCGCGGTGATCTGCCGCATCGGCGGGCTCACCCCTCTCGAATTCTTCCCGGTGCTCGCCCCGGCGCTCCCGGCGCTCGGATCGCTCGCCGCCTACGCGCTGTCCCGTCGTCTGTGGGGCTGGGAGTTCGGGGTGGCGGCGGCTTTTCTCTCGGGGGTCGTCGCGAGCAGCTCCTACGACGATTTCGCCCAGGCCCGCTACCCGAACTTCTTCTCGGCCTACTTCCTGATGGTGATGGGGGCCGCGGCCCTCCTCACGCTCTACCGGAAGCCTTCGATCCGCCAGGGAGTACTCTTCGCCGCCCTCGGCTCCTCCGTCGTCCTCTACCACCCGGTCGGGACGCTCTACACCGCCCTCCTCCTGGCCTGCGTCTCGGTGCTGATCGTGCCGTACCTGTTCCTCACCCGCCAGCGCAGGGAGGGCACCGCTCTCTTCCTCTCCCTCTCGCTCACGGCCGCGCTCTCGGTGATCTGGGCCTGGAGGACTTATGGACTTCCGCACCTCCTGTTCGGCGGGAGCAAACCCGGTGGCACGGAGCAGGCCGTCGCCGTGACGATCGGCAGCCAGAGCCCGCCGCCTCCAGCCAGCATGCTCGCGGAGCTCTCACCCCCCGTCCTCTGGNTCGGCCTGCTCGGTCTGCTGCTCCTCGCGCTGCACGTGCCTTCCCGCAAGGAGATCCCCGCGCGGGCCACGCTGNTGNTGTGGGCCATGATCCTCTTCGCCGGCAGCCGGACCTCCCTCTCCGGGTTCCCGGAGCGCTTCGCCCGCGACCTCAGCATCCCGCTCGTCGCGGCGGCGTCCCTCGCTTCGGTCTCGCTCGTACGCCCGGTCTGGCGGGCCGGTCTACCCCGGCTGCTCCCGAAGACCGCCCTCGTCCTGCTCTGCACCGTCGTGGTGATCCAGGCCGCGCTCGACCTGGATGCCGCGCGGCTGCCGGGGCAGGCGGTATTGAGCCCCTCCCTGGCCCGCGCCGGCGCGTGGCTGCGGGAACACAACCGCGGAGGCAACATAATCTCGACCCCGTACCTGGGGCGGGGGATCTCCAACCGGGCGGTCCTCGCGCTGGGCGGCTACACCGGNCTGCAGTCCTACCGCGAGCACCGCATAGAGCACCCCCGCTCCCTGCCGACCGCCGGCAAGAGGCCCCTCCTCGTCTCGCAGTGGGTGCTGCACCACCCCAGGGGCGGGCGCACCGCGAGGCTCCTGCGGGAAAACGACGTGCGGTACATCGTCATATACAAGCGATACCCCGGCGTCAACTGGCGCGCCTTCGCGGACGCCCCGGATTACCGCAGAGTGTACGAGAACCGGGCCATCGTGATCTTCGCTCCGAAGAATGCCCAAACGCCNGGCGGCGTGGTTTAACATACGAATCCCCTGTCCGGAGCAGCATCGCGAGAGGAGAGTGACCCTTTTTGAGACGCTTCGAGACCAGAGCCGTCCACGCCGGCGAGCGGCGCGGCGGTGGTGGGCGGGAGCCCGCCACCAGCAACCCCATCTCGACGCCCATCTACGCCTCGACCACCTTCTGGCACCCGGACGTGCAGACCACCGACCGGGTGCTCGGCGGCGAGGAGGCGGGTTACAGCTACACCCGCTACGGCAACCCGACCGTCACCGCCTTCGAGGAGGCCGTCGCCGCCCTGGAGAGCCCACGGGGCGGGGCGCGCTCCTTCGCCTTCGCCTCGGGCATGGCCGCGCTGCACGCGGCGCTTCTCGCGGCCGAGCTCTCTCCCGGGGGACGCGTGCTGGCCGCCGAACAGCTCTACGGCTCGACCGCGACGCTCCTGGTACAGATCTTCGGTTCGAGCGGGGTCGAGGTGCGCTTCGCCGACTTCTACGATCTGAAGAGCCTGCAGAGGCNGGTCGAGGAGCTCACCCCCCGCGCGCTNGTCGTAGAGTCGATCTCGAACCCCCTGCTGCGGGTCGCCGACGTGCCNCGCCTGGCGGAGCTCTCACGCTCCGCCGGNGCCGCCCTGATCGTGGACAACACCTTCGGNACCCCTTACCTGCAGCGCCCGCTGGAGCTCGGCGCGGACATCGTCGTCCACAGCGCGACCAAGTANCTCTCGGGGCACGGGGATCTGACGGCCGGTGTGGTCACCGCCGGCCCCCCCTACGACGCGGCCCTCGACCAGGTGCGCAAGCTCACCGGGGGCATCCTCGGCCCGTTCGAGGCCTGGCTCGCCCTGCGGGGGCTCAAGACGCTGCCGCTGCGCGTGGAGCGCCAGTGCGAGAACTCCACCCGGCTGGCGGGTTTCCTCGCGGAGCACCCGAAGGTGCGCCGGGTGAACCACCTCTCGATGGAGGACCACCCGGACCGCGAGGTCGCCCGGCGCACCCTCTCGGGGCCGAGCGGGCTGCTCTCCTTCGAGCTGGACACCGAAGGGCGCGAGGGGGTCTTCCGGTTCCTAAACGCGCTCGAGGTGTGCGTGCGCACCCCGAGCCTGGGGGACGTCTACACGCTGGCCACCCATCCGGCCACCTCCTCCCACCGGGACCTCCCACCCTCGCGCCGGGAGCGCCTCGGGGTCGGTGAGAACCTGGTGCGCGTCTCGGTCGGCATAGAGCACCCGGAGGACATAAAAGAGGACATCGCCCGGGCCCTGGAGAGGGTCTGAGGCCGCCCGGCTACCCCCCGAGCTGCCGCAGGAGCTCGTCGGGGTCGGTCGTCGGGCTCTGGCAGGCGTAGTTCCTGCAGACGTAGGCGGTGGCCCGCCCGCCGCGCGCCTCTCTCCCTTCGAGGAGCGGGCTGAGCGCGGCGGCTCGCTCGTCGCGGGGGGAGCGCCCGGCGACGACCCTGTGCGGCAGGTAGCGGGAGCCCATCGCCCTAAGCAGCTCCCCGGTGTCCTCCGCCCCGGGCTCCCCGATCACGGCGACCTCGCAGGGATCCGCCAGGTAGAAGTCCAGCACCGAGAGCAGCCAACCGAAGGCCCCGGGCACCTTCTCCATCGCACCGCTCATGGAGGAGAGGACCCTCTCAGCCTTCTCGCGATAATCCGGACGATCGAGGAGCAGGGAGAGCTCGAGGAGTACGCCGGTCGCGACCGAGTTGCCCGAGGGGGTGGCGTTGTCGTAGAGGTCGCGCGGGCGGGCTATGAGCTCCTGGTGGCCGGCGTGTGCGTCGTAGAAGCGGCCTTCGTCTTCCTCCCAGAAGAGCGCGACCATCTCCTCGGCGAGATCTCTGGCCTCGACGAGCCAGCGGGACTCGAGCGTCGCCTCGTGCAGCGCCAGGAGCCCTTCCACGAGGCAGGCGTAGTCTTCCAGGTAGCCGGGCACCTCTCCCGCACGCCCGTCCTTGTACGAGCGACGCAGCCTGCCGTCCGGGCGCGTCTTTTCCAGCATGAAGGCGGCGTTTCTCCGTGCGATCTCCAGGTAGTCCTCCCGGCCTAGTACCCTCGAGGCCAGCGCGAATGAACGCAGCATGAGCCCGTTCCAGGCGACAAGGATCTTCTCGTCGCGCCCCGGCCGCACCCTCCGCCCGCGCGCGGCGAGGAGCTTCTCCCGGATTTCCTCCACGCGCCGCCCGAGCTCCTCCGGGGAGATCCCGAGCTCGCGCGCGACCTCCTCGGGGGGACGGGGCACGTGCAGGATGTTTTTGCCCTCGAAGTTGCCCCGCTCGCTCACGCCCCAGTAGACCTCGGCCAGACGTGCCTCCCCTGGGGGAAGGGCGTCGCGGATCTCGCGCACGCTCCAGACGTAGAACCTCCCCTCCTCGCCCTCGGAGTCCGCATCCTCGCTCGAGTAGAAACCGCCCTCGGGCGAGGTCATCTCGCGCGCGACGTAATCCAGGGTCTCCCCGGCCACGCGGCGGTAGAGGTCACGCCCGGTGAGCCGGTAGGCATCCAAATACAGCCGGGAGAGGAGCGCGTTGTCGTAGAGCATCTTCTCGAAGTGCGGCACGAGCCAGCGGGCGTCGACCGAGTAGCGGTGGAACCCGCCGCCGAGCTGGTCGTAGATCCCACCGCGCGCCATCGCCTCCAGCGTGAGCTCGACGCCGGAGAGCGCCTCCTCGCTCCCGGTGCGCAGGTGATATCGCAGCAGGAACTCCAGGTTCATCGGCTGGGGGAACTTCGGCGCGCCACCGAAGCCCCCGAGACGCCGGTCTATCTCGGAGGTGAGCTCCTCTCCCGCCCTCTCGAGCAGAGAAACCCCGGGAGTTCCCTCCGGCATCGCGGCCTCGACGGACCGGCGCAGGTAGTCGCGGACGCTCCCGGCGCTCCTGAGGACTTCCTCGCGGCGGTTCTCGTAGGCGTCGGCGACGCTCGCCAGAACCTGCAGGAAGCCCGGCATCCCGCCCCGGGGTTCGCGCGGGAAGTAGGTCCCGGCGTAGAACGGCGCCCCCTCCGGCGTCAGGAAGACCGTCATCGGCCAGCCGCCGCTGCCGGTCATCGCCTGCACGGCGGACATGTAGAGCGAGTCGACGTCCGGGCGCTCCTCCCGGTCCACCTTGACGTTGACGAAGTGTTCGTTCATGAAGGCCGCGGTCGCGTCGTCCTCGAACGATTCGCGCTCCATGACGTGGCACCAGTGGCAGGCCGAGTAACCCACGGAGAGGAGTATGGGCTTGTCTTCCTCCCGCGCCTTCCTGAAGGCCTCCTCCCCCCAGGGGTACCAGTCCACGGGGTTGTCCTTGTGCTGGAGCAGGTACGGGCTGCTCTCGCGGGCCAAACGGTTCGCCACTGTGCGCCTCTCCTGTGCTCGCCTGGGACTCTTCTCCAAAACGTATCACACGGTCGGGTATTGTCCCCGCGGAGAGTTTGGAATTGGAGTTTCGCCGGGGAATAAAATAAATTAGTCTGTGAGTTGCTTGGGCCTTCGAAGAGACAGCGTTAGCCAGAAGAGAAGGAGGCGAGAGTGAACCTGCAGGAACTGGAGAAGACCGCCCGGGCCCTGGTGGCGCCGGGCAAGGGCATCCTCGCGGCCGACGAGAGCTTCGGTACGATCGAGAAGCGCTTCAAGGCGGTCGGCATCGAGTCGACCGAGGAGACCCGCCGCGCCTACCGCGAGATGCTGTTCACCACCGAGGGCATCGGGGAATACCTCTCCGGCGTGATCCTCTTCGACGAGACGATCCGCCAGAAGGCCTCCGACGGTACCCCGCTGCCGAAGGTGCTCGAGAACCAGGGGATAATCCCGGGCATCAAGGTGGACAAGGGCGCGAAGGACATGGCGCTATCCCCGGGAGAGAAGGTGACCGAGGGCCTGGACGGCCTCAGAGACCGCCTCGCCGAGTACCGGGGGATGGGCGCGCGCTTCGCCAAGTGGCGCGCGGTCATCGCGATCGGCGACGGCATCCCGACCCGCCGCTGCATCGAGGCCAACGCCCACGCCCTGGCCCGCTACGCGGCGCTCTGCCAGGAGGCGGGCCTGGTGCCGATCGTCGAGCCGGAGGTCCTCATCGACGGCGACCACTCGATCGAGCAGTGCTTCGAGGTGACCGAGTGGATGCTCAAGACGACCTACCAGCAGCTCTACGAGCAGCGGGTCGAGCTCACCGGTACGCTCCTCAAGCCGAACATGGTCATCTCGGGCAAGGAGGCCCCGGTCCAGTCCGGCGTGGAGGAGGTGGCCCGCGCCACGGTGGAGTGCCTGCTCCGCAGCGTCCCGGCGGCGGTGCCCGGCGTCGTCTTCCTCTCCGGCGGCCAGGGTGACATCCAGGCGACCGAGCACCTCAACGCGATGAACCGCATCTACAAAGGCCGCCTGCCGTGGGAGCTCTCCTTCTCCTACGCCCGCGCCCTCCAGCAGCAGCCGATGGAGATCTGGGCCGGCAAGCCCGAGAACGTCGAGAAGGCCCAGAAGATCTTCCGCCACCGGGCGAAGATGAACAGCGCCGCCCGCTCCGGCAGCTACACCGAGGAGCTGGAGAAGGAGGCCGCCTAGAAAACACGTTCCATCGTCCGCGAGGAGGCGCCGGAGGGTTTCCGGCGCCTCCTCCCTTCCTGCCCGTTGAACGGTTCACGTCCCTCCCGAATAGTATGTATTAAGAATATAGGTGCAATCTGAAGATATAGTGTTCGTAGAGGAGGGTGCGTGCAGGAGTTAAATTTCAAGGGCTCGGGATCGGCACGAGACGGGAGAGAAGAGATGAGCAGGACGAAGAGTGGAGATCCGGCGCACGACGTACTCGGGTACGAGCGGCAACCGCTGGATGCGATCTTCCGTCCCGAGACCGTGGCGGTGATAGGGGCCACGGAGCGGGTGGGGAGCGTGGGGCGGACGCTGATGTGGAATCTGATCAGCAACCCCTTCGGGGGTACGGTCTTTCCGGTGAACCCACACCGGGAGAACGTGCTCGGGATAAAGGCCTATCCGAGCATCTCCGAGGTACCGGCACGGGTGGATCTCGCGGTCGTGGTCACACCTGCGCCCTCGGTCCCGGGGGTCATCCGGGAGTGTGCCGAGGCCGGGGTCGGCGGGGCGATCGTGATCTCCGCCGGGTTCAAAGAGATCGGACCGGAGGGAGCCGAGCTCGAGCGTCGGGTCATGGAGGAGGCCCGCAGGGGCCGCATGCGCGTCATCGGGCCCAACTGTCTCGGGGTCATGAACCCGCACACCGGTCTCAACGCCACCTTCGCCAAGGGGATGGCCCGTCCCGGCAACGTCGGGCTTTTGAGCCAGAGCGGGGCGCTCATGACCGCGATTCTGGACCGCAGCTTCCAGGAGAACGTGGGGTTCTCGGCCTTCGTCTCCGTCGGCTCGATGATGGACGTGAGCTGGGGAGACCTCATCCAGTACCTCGGGGACGATCCCCACACCCAGAGCATCGTCATCTACATGGAGAGCGTCGGGGACGCCCGTTCTTTCCTCTCCGCGGCGCGCGAGGTCGCGATGACCAAGCCCATCATCATAATAAAGCCCGGCCGTACGGCCGCCGCCGGGAGGGCCGCCGCCTCGCACACCGGCTCCCTCACCGGATCCGACGAGGTGCTCGACGCCGCCTTCCGGCGCAGCGGCGTGCTCCGGGTGAACGAGATCTCCGAGCTGTTCTCGATGGCCGAGGTGCTCGGCAAGCAGCCGCGCCCGAAGGGACCGAACCTCACGGTGCTCACCAACGCCGGGGGTCCAGGCGTGCTCGCCGCCGACGCCCTCATCGCCGGGGGCGGCAGGCTCACCGAGCTCTCCCCGGAGGCCAGAGAGGCACTCGACAGGGTGCTCCCCGCGGCCTGGAGTCACAACAACCCGGTGGACATCCTGGGAGACGCCGACCCCGAGCGCTACGCCCGGGCGCTCGAGATAGCCGCCG